>Ga0307929_1001637_pt1 | contig 16215 bp, 10 predicted proteins | sample AceLakmetage1330_FD_203160 | JGI IMG/M metagenome (GOLD analysis project Ga0307929, IMG submission 203160) | Saline water microbial communities from Ace Lake, Antarctica - #1330 | ecosystem: Environmental > Aquatic > Non-marine Saline and Alkaline > Saline | place: Antarctica: Ace Lake...
TTTGTTATAATGTTTGGTGCGACAAGGTTGTAAACACCCTGATAATCTTCATTGCTTACTGCTTTATCATAAAACTGAATTAGGTCGAGAATGTGAATAAAGGGCATGGCATATTCTCCATGTCCAATTTTGCCGCCAAAACCAAGATTAAAAATAGGCAGTAATTGTTTTATTAATCCACCTTCCCTGCCAAGAATAACGCCTAGTCTGGTAATGATTATTCTGGTATGTTCCTGATTAATTTGGAGCATTGGAGCTTCCCATGCCAGACAAATGTCTCCTAGGAAATTCGTTGCATAGTCCTCGCTGCTTTCATCATGATAGTGAATGTTGTTGTAAATTCCTATTGCTGAGGTGCTTATGAATGTTGATGGTGGCTTGTCCATTTTATTGATGACTTCAACTATGTTTTGAGTTGTTATAGCACGACTCTCGTAAATTTTACGTTTGTTTTTGGCGGTCCAGCGTTTGGCAATCGGGTAACCGGCAAGATGTATAATCACATCCACGCCCTGAAGTTGCTTCAGAATCGCATTTTTGTCGTAAAGAAAATCGCGTGGTACAGTAATTACCTTCATTCCTTTTTTGATAAAATGTGTTTTTATCCTTCGCCCAATAAATCCAGTTGCGCCTGTAATTCCAATAATCATTGTCCAACCTCTTTGGTCAAAAATAGTTTAAGCCTATTTTGACTGTTAATTTTATAAATTTTCCCCTCTTTGCATACGGAAATTTTTCCCGTTTGTTCCGAAATTATGATAACAATTGTGTCTGTATTTTCTGTCATGCCAATTGCGGCACGGTGTCTTAGTCCTAAATCTTTTGATATATTAGGGTTGCTTGATACTGGAAGCACACATCCCGCAGCCTTAATTTTATCATTTACAATAATGATAGCACCATCATGAAGCGGTGAATTTTTGTAAAATATATTAGCGATTAATCGTTCTGAAATATCCGCATTAATAACCTCCCCTGTGGCAATGTAGGTTTTTAACTCAGAACTTCTGCTGATAACAATTAAGCCCCCTTCATAATTATTCGCCAGGCTTTCTGTGGCATCCGAAATTTTATCAATTTCGGTTAAGCTAACCGCTGATGAAGGCTTGAAAAACTTAAGAAAAGGGATATGCTGGTTGATGAAATTCCGATTTCCCAACATCAACAAAAAACGTCGAATTTCTTGTTGGAATACGATGAGTAATGCAATAACACCAACCCCGATAAACTGACCTAATATCGACCCCAATAAGGCCATATTCATAGCTTTGACTAGCAACCAAAATAAATAAATTGAAAAAACCCCAATGAAGATACGGATTGCAACAGTTCCACGAATCAACATATAAAGCTGATACAGCAGAAAAGCCACTAGAAAGATATCCAAGATATCTAAAAATCGTACTGTGATAAATCCTGTTAACATAATTAGTGCGAAGTTAAGAAAAAGCTTTTAGAAATCAAGTTACCAATCCGGATTCACTTGGGATTTCGTGAATTCCGTCAATGCAACGGCTTCTTTGGCGGCTTGAACGTCATGAACACGCAAAATCCGGCAGCCTTTGGTTAGTGCAAGACAATTTAGTGCCGTTGTCCCATTTAAACTTTCTGTCGAAGCGATGTTGAGCTGTTTGTAAATCATGCCCTTTCTGGAAAATCCACACAAAATCGGGCGATCAAAAACTTGAAAACGATCGAGATAATTCAGTATCATGTAGTTTGCATCAACGGTTTTCCCAAAACCGAATCCTGGGTCTATAATAATGTCTTTTGCCCCTGCTTGTTGAAATTCGTAGAGTTTGCGATGGAAAAATGTCATGACTTCTTCAAGGACATTTTTGTCCAATGCTGCCAATTGCATAGTTTTGGGCTTGGAGGGTATGTGCATTAAAACGTAAGGACGCTTTATATCTGCTATTAAATTTGGCATTTCAGGATCAAAATCTCCGCCCGAAATGTCATTAATCATCCCAACATTAAAGTTTTCAACGGATTTTCTTGCTATTTCAGTACGATAAGTATCTATGCTTATCGGAATATTTGTGTCAATTTCACGAATGTAATTCAGTCCTTTTTTTAAACGATCCCACTCTTCGATAGCCGGTATCTCATCTGATCCGGGACGGGATGACATGCCTCCAACATCAATAATATCAACACCTTCGCCTATCATTTGGTGAACTCGTGATTTGATTTCGGACTCAGTGAAATATTTTCCACCGTCGTAAAATGAATCAGGTGTGAGATTTAGAATCCCCATAATTAATGCCTTATCCAATGTGAAAATTTTCCCGTTAATGTTGATACTATGGTTTTGTCTAAACATTTTTTTTCATCATCTTTGTTGAAAGCAAAATTAATATAATTCTGATTCATATGAAATTCTTGGTTATTGAAGGGCTCGACGGTTCTGGGAAGTCAACCCAGGTTGAAATGTTACGACAATATCTGGAGAAAGAAAATATTGCCTGTAAATATTTACATTTTCCACGAACGGTTTCTCCGGTTTACGGGAACTTAATTGCACGTTTTCTTCGAGGTGATCTTGGGAAAATTGATGAGGTGCATCCTTACCTGGTTGCCCTCTTATTTGCAGGGGATCGCCATGATGCCGCCAAAACCATTGAATCTTGGAAAGCTGATGAAATGCTGGTTTTGGTTGATCGATATGTGTATTCAAATATTGCATATCAATGTGCAAAACTTGATTCTGAAAAAGAGCAGTTGGAATTAATGCAGTGGATATTGTACACTGAATACAAATATTTTAACATCCCGAAGCCTGATATTAATCTTTTCCTGAAAGTTCCGCTGGATTTTGTAGAAGCCAGGCTAGCATCGCAGCGACAGGGAGATGATAGATCGTATTTGCAGGGGAAAGGGGATATTCATGAAACTGATATGCATTTTCAGGAAAAGGTGCGTGCCGTTTATGAACTCGCAATGAACTCCCATAAGGATATTACCGCGGTCGATTGTGCAAATGAATTCGGTGAAATGGCAACCGCAGATGAAATTTTTTTACGAATAAAAGCAGTTTTGATAAAAAATGAGATTCTTAAATAATATTGAGATATATCATGAAGTTATTAATAAGCAATTTATAAATTTGAAGCAAAAATAGGATAGTTATGAAGTGGATAAGTAATTCTTTTCGGATTGTTATAGGGATTATATTTGTGTTCTCAGGATTTGTGAAAGTTGTTGATCCGCTTGGGGTACAATATAAATTTGTGGACTATTTCTTGGCGATGGGAATCGATTTTTTGCAGCCTATGGCTTTAACTTTTGGCTTGCTTATGTCCATGGCCGAGTTGATGATTGGAATCTCCTTGCTTTTTAATTTGAAACCAAAGCTTGGTGCCTGGGGAACTCTCCTGTTTATGGCTGTGTTTTTGCCGCTGACTTTATGGGTTGCAATTGCAAATCCGGTCCATGATTGCGGTTGCTTTGGCGATGCTCTCGTGATTTCCAACTGGGCGACTTTCTGGAAAAATGTGGTCATTATGTTTATGACAATTATCGTGTTTTTGCAGCGGAGAAAATTCAAGCCGACTTTGCCGTCATCCGTGCAGTGGCTTAGTTTAATTGTGGTTGCAGGTTTTTCTGTCTGGATAGGCGTGTATTCAATTAAACATTTGCCGGTACTTGATTTTAGACCGTATCGCGTTGGTGAAAATATCCGTGAAGGAATGGAAGTGCCAGAATCAGAAAAAGATAATATTTCGGAATATGATATTACCTTAATTTATGAAAATATAGAAACCGGTGAAACCCGTGAATTCAATGTGGACGAAATTCCAGATGAGGATGTTTGGGAATGGAAAGAAACCAAAAATAAGCTGATAAAAGAGGGCTATGTTCCGCCAATTCACGATTTCAGTATCACCACTGTGCCGCTTAGCATCGAAACGGAAGCTGTACATGAAGTCATTGACCCTGCAAGTTTGTATGAGGTGAAATTTGTATTTGAAATTGCTGGTAATAGCCAAGAATTCTTTATTGATGAACTGCCGAATGAAAACTGGACATTCGTTGAATTACACAGTGATAAGCACATTCTTGCTGAGAATATCGGGCTGATCTATGAAAAAGAAGGCGAATCCTCTGAATTTACTTTGTTTGATTTGCCCAACGAAACTTGGATGTTTATTGATGCAATTTATTACAACGAGAATCCAAATGTTGCTGAGCCCGAAAATGAACCTTATCCTGAAGAAATAACTGATATTGTGCTCACTGACGAAGGCTATACATTCTTCTTGGTTGCTTTTGATCTGAAAAAAACATCCTTGAAAAACAAAAATAAAATTAATGCGATGCATGATTATGCCGTGGCAAATGACATGAAATTCTATTGCCTCACTGCATCTACCGAAGCGGATATGCTTGAATATATCGGAAAAACTGATGCATCGTATGATTTTCTCAACACAGATCCAATTACCTTAAAAACCATTGTGCGTTCAAATCCCGGACTGGTTCTAATTAAACATGGTAACATTTTGGATAAATGGCATGTTAATGATATCCCAAGTATTGAATCAATCAATGGACAACTTATGGCGCAATCGATTGAAAAGCAAGTTGTAAGAGGAAATAAATACTATGTGCTAACCATGATTTTGGCACTACTCTTTGGATTTACCGCATTATTTTTATTAATACAATACTTGTTACGTAAACGCATAATAGTAGATAGAGACACATGGAACTAAAACCGAAAATATTAGCAGGAAATTGGAAGATGAACACTGACCTTCATGAAGGGATGAGCTTGGCATCTTCACTCAATCAATGGATTAATGGCTGTGCAGCCGATCCCCATGTGAGCATTATTGTTGGGGTTCCTTTTACTCACCTGACTGAAATTGTTGGAATCATGGATTACAGACGAATTTCTGTTGCAGCTCAGAATTGCGCCGCTTATGAACAAGGGGCATACACCGGCGAGGTATCTGCTGCAATGATAAAATCTACGGGTGCGCATTATTGCATTATTGGACATAGTGAACGCCGACATATTTTTAAGGAGCAATTCAATGATTTAAAAGCAAAAGTCGATTTGTGTTTAAAGCATGCTCTACGCCCCATTTTTTGCTGTGGGGAAACCCTTGAAGATCGTAAAGCCGGAAAACAAAATGATGTGGTGAGGGAGCAACTTGAAGCTTCATTTTTACATATTGATTCCGAAGATTTAAAACGTTCAGTTATTGCTTATGAACCCGTTTGGGCAATAGGTACCGGCGAAACAGCAAGCCATGAACAGGCGCAAGAAATGCATGCGTTTATTCGCAAGCTTGTGACAGAAAAATATAAAAATCTGGATGCGAAGACAATTCCGATATTGTATGGTGGAAGTATGAAGCCTGAAAATGCTGAGGTTTTACTTAACCAACCCGACATTAACGGCGGATTGGTTGGGGGAGCATCGCTTAAGGTTGAATCTTTTATTGATATTTTAAAAGCCTTTTAAACTTATACTAATTATGACCTACACCAAAATCCAAATTAAAACATCAACTTTGCCTGATTTTTTGCCTGATATTCTTATTGCTAAATTGGCTGAAATGGGAGTGGAAAGTTTTGAGGAACACGAAGAAAGTCTTTTTGCTTATGGCAAAACAAGCGAATTGTCTGTCGATGATGTTTCATTGTTTCTCACACAAATGATTATTCCCTTTGAAATGGAAGAAATCCCTGCCCAAAACTGGAATAAAAAGTGGGAGGAGAATTTTAAATATATTGAAGTAGATGACAACGTTTTAATCCATGCCGATTTTCATAAATTTGAAAAGGCCTATCCACATGTCATAAAAATTCATCCAAAAATGGCTTTTGGCACTGGACATCACCAAACCACCCGCTTAGTGATTCGGCATATGCTGAAAATGGATTTTAAAGCAAAAACTGTACTCGATTTTGGTACAGGAACAGCAGTGCTGGCTATCCTGGCAGAACAAATGGGGGCAAAGTCAGTCCTCGCTGTTGATTTGGATGAATGGGCTGTTAATAATGCAAATGAAAATATTCAAATCAATCAGTGTAAAACGATTCAGGTTAAACAAAGCAATGGTGATGATTTGAAAGCCGCAGAATTTTATGATATTATTCTGGCTAATGTGAATAAAAATGCCCTGCTCGACCGCAAAAATATCCTGATTAATGCATTGAAACCAAACGGAAAGCTTATCTTGTCAGGCTTATTGGAAGACGATTTGCCGGAAATCCGGAATGCATACCAAAATTCTGGTCTGAAATTTGAAACAGTCAATCAGGAAGATGAATGGATTGCTGTTAGATTTGTAGCCTCAGCAATATAAAAATGATAATATGATGCCAAAAAACTTTGCTTTCATCGCAATATCTGTTGTTTTTTTTCTAATCGCCGGAAAACTTTTTGCCCAAAAAGAATTTTCGGCTGAACATGAAGTATTCTTGCGGCAGTTTTCCCGTAGTTTTCGCGATGTGAAGTTGATTGAAAGGGATGGAAAAGCACTGACTGATGCTTTTGAGCTATTTTGGCAATCTGATACATTAAGCGTTGAAACTAAAGATGCATTTATCGAAAATGCGAACTTACTTGCATCTAAAGGTGGACTGTCTTACCCACATTATTATTTGATGGCGGAAAATATTATTTGGTTTCATCGCCGGGAAATGGATATCCAACGCTATGAGAATTGGCAAAAAGGCTTAATCGATTTGTTGACAGACAGAAGGCGACCTAATAAAAATTCAATAACCGATTATCAGATGATTGCAAATCAATTACTTAAAGATTCCATCATCATGTCATCTCCACGTGTTGAGTGGAAAGTTTCGCAATTACCATCCGACCTTGGTTATGCAAAGGGACGCCCTTATGTTTCCTTTTCAAATACAGATTTAGTTGCTACTCATAGCGATGATGAATTGCATGTTTTCGGAACTTCCGGTACTGTATATCCTATCGAAAATGAATGGAAAGGACAGTTTGGAAAAGTAACCTGGGAACGAGTAGCCTTATCACCAGATTCCGTTTATGCAGAACTTAATAATTATAGTATCGACTTGTCCAAGGCTGAGTTTGATGCCGATTCAGCCCGTTTTATCAATTTGAATTATTTTGATACACCTTTACTCGGACAGCTCGAAGATAAAGTAAGTAATTTGGACAATCCGGTAAAATCTTCCTATCCGAGATTTACAACCTATACCAAAAAATTTGAATTGACCGGAGTACTCGATGGCATAGATTATGAAGGTGGATTTTCCATGCGCGGACAGCGCTTTATTGGTGCGGGACAACGCGATGAAAAGGCCAAAATAACCATTGCCAAGAACGATACAGTGAAACTCGTCGCTCGTAGTGAGGCTTTCGTGATTGATCAAAATCAAATTTTTTCCGATAATACCGAAATTACAATCCATCTTAGTGGAGACTCCATTTATCATCCAAATCTGATTTTGCGCTATACTTTTGAAACAAAAATGCTCGATTTACAGCGAAACGGTGAAGGAATGTCCAAAGTGTATTTTTCAAATTCATATCATGCAATGCACATGGATTTTACTTGGTTGCAGTGGAATATTGAGAAATACAAAATTCACTTTGGGATGCTAAAATCCATGTCTGGGGTGAATGAAGCTTTTTTTGAATCGGAAGATTACTTTTCCGAAAACAGATACCGGCAAATCCAGGTACAAGATGAAATTCATCCGTTCAGACGACTTGAGGACTTTGTTGGGTTTTATGGTTCCCCTGAATTTACGGTAATGGACTTTGCTCAGTATATTGGATACTCTCCATTTCAGGTGAAGAAATTTTTACTCAGATTGGCATATATGGGCTTTTTGCACTATGATATCACCACGGAAATCGTGAAAATTCAGCCCGAAATGTATAAATACCTTGATGCCATGCGTCGGGTGATTGATTATGATGTCATTCAGTTTAATTCAACAACTCAGGGTACAACTCCGAATGCTAGTTTAAGCCTCTTAAATTATGATTTAGAGATTATTGGTGTTCCAACTGTGCACCTCTCAGATTCTCAGAATGTCGAAATTTATCCCATCGACCGTAAACTTATCATGAAAAAGAACCGCGATTTTGTGTTCACAGGTACCATGAAAGCATCGCAATTCTTTTTCTATGGGCATAATTTTCGGTTTAATTACGCTGATTTTATGGTGGAAATGCAACAGTGCGATTCCATGAAAATGATTGTTGAAACTGGACAAAATGCTCCGGACGGCGGAAAAATACTAAAGATTGTTCAGGCTACCATAGAAGATGTCAACGGTGATTATTACATTGATGAACCAAGTAATAAGTCAGGACGACATGACATGCTGCAATATCCACGTTTTGTGTCGAAAAAAGAATCCTACGTGTATTATGATAAACCTGAAATTTTTGATGGGGTTTATAATAGACATCGGTTTTTCTTTAAAATTGAGCCCTATGAAATTGATAGCCTTCAGGGATATGCAAGAAAAAATTTAGCGTTTGATGGAACATTCTATTCTGCTGATATATTTCCTGACTTGCAGGAAGTTTTGATTGTCAGACCAGATTATTCGCTGGGTTTTCATCGGGTAACAGAGGATGATGGATTGCCTGTTTATCAAGGAAAAGGACAATATACAAGACATATAGATCTTAGTAATGAAGGACTGCGTGGTGCCGGACGTATTGAGTATTTGAATGCAACTGCGCTTGCTGATTCTGTGCTGTTTTTCCCCGATTCCTGCTTTGCGCATGCTAATACATTGGATCTGATTGCGCAAGCATCTCCGGTGGAGTATCCTCAAGTTAAAGGTGTGGATAATGAAATTGTTTGGTATCCCTATCGTGATCAATTTACTGCCAAAACAATATCGAAACAATTCGAAATGTTTGAGCAAGAATCCAATATGTCTGGAATGTTGACTTTAACTCCAACAAGACTTGAAGGAGAAGGGGTGATGGACATTGAACGTTCCAAATTATATTCTGATAAATTTACTTATAAACGCGAATATATTGATGCCGATACAGCCAGTTTCAAGTTGTTGACAGAGAATCAATTGGATATAGATTTCTCAACGGTGAATGTTAATGCGCATATCGATTTTCCCGAAAGGAAAGGTCATTTTAGGACTAATGGAGAAGGTTCTTATGTTACTTTCCCGAAAAACCAATACATCGGTTTTATGAAAGAGCTTGTTTGGCATATGGATGAGGAGTTTGTCGATATTAAGAGCGATGCTGAAACTGCAGAAAAATTGAAAAATAATGACGACATGTCAGATGAAACTTGGGAAGAATTATTCCTTGAAGGACCGAGATTTATTTCAGTGCATCCCGATCAGGATTCTTTAAGTTTTGTCGCTCCCAATGCAAAATATGATTTGAAAGACTATGTCATTACTGCTGAAGGTGTGAAGTTTTTACGCGTTGCCGATGCCACAATTTATACCGGAGACGGTATTGTCGTTGTTGAGAAAAAAGCCATTATGAGGCCATTACAGGATGCTGAGATTATTGCAAACACAACCAGTAGGTATCATAAAATTAAAGAAGCAACTATCAATATATATGGTCGTAAAACATACACCGCATACGGGAGTTATGATTATAAAGATAAGGCAGGGAGAATACAGACAATTCATTTTAATCGCATTGGTGTTGATGATACCGGTCAAACCTTTGCAGAAGGGGAGATTAGCGAAGCCGATCAGTTTAGTTTAAGTCCGAATTTTGGCTTCCAGGGCGATGTTGAACTCCTTGCCAGTCAGAAAGACCTGACTTTCGATGGTGGTGTTGCTATGAAACATGATTGTTCTCAATTGGATATTCGTTGGCTCAAATTCCGATCTGTCATTGATCCTGAGGAGGTGGCAATCCCCGTGGATTCTGTTCCGATGGGGTTGAACGGAAGTGAATTGGCTGCAGGTTTAATGATTTATCGTGATTCTGCCTATGCTGCGATGTATTCACCGAAAGAGCGACGCACCGATAAAACATTATTTACGGCTGATGGGTTTCTGGTTTTTGATGAGCAAGATATGTCCTATAAGGTTTCTAACCGCGATAAATTGCAAGAAAGCAGCTTGCCTGGAAATCTTTTAAGACTTGGGCGTGTGGATTGTATCATGAATGGACAAGGACGTTTTAATTTTAGCCAAGAATTCGGTCGATTTAAACCCAATCCAATCGGTGATTTTAAACACAATTTGGCAGATGATACAACTCGCATGGAGTTAGTAATGTTGATGGATTTCCATTTCAACAAAAAGGCGTTAAGGACTTTTGCAGCGGATATTAATAAGGCTCCCGGACTTACTGGAACTGATCTTGGAAGTGATATTTATGAATATGCAATTCTCGAATATCTTGGACAAGAAAATGCTGAAAAATGGTTTACTGAAATGAGCATGGGTAATATGGATAAAGTACCTAAGCAAATGGAAGATCTCTTTATCCTTAATGATGTAAACATGACATTCTACAAAGATAATTCATCGTACATTCATGAAGGACCGGTCGGAATTTCGTCTATGGGTGGAGTGCCGGTAAATCGTAATGTGTTTAGCTTTATTTCAGTCGAGAAAAACAGACGTGGAGATAGCTTTAATATGTATTTCGAGCTGGATTCTGAAACTTGGTATTATTTCCGCTTTACTGCCGGAAATATGGCTGCAATATCTTCAAATACCACCTTTAACGAAGAGATTTATGAGTCAAAACCAGGCGATAGAATGATTGATGCTAAGGGAAATATCCCATCTTATCGATATTCGTTGGGTTCAAAAACCTATTTAAAACGCTTCCTTAAAGAAATGAATGAAATGTTTGGCTATGATGAAGAGGACTAATCACATAAAAATTAGTTTTGCTTTGATGCTTAGCGCCTTGCTATGGGCATGTGTGCCTGTGCAAAATCTGCCAAGTCAGAACAATACAAATTATGTGAGCCTTTACGATCCGGCTAGCTCAAATTTACGTCCTGATGCCTGTTTTCGCCATATGTCAAAAGATAGCAGTTACCTGTTTTTTCGGGTGAATCCACAAAATATGATGTCGGTAACAAAAGCGGACGGATCCTTAAGCGATGATGCATATCTGATTTTGAAATATGCGGTTCGCGATGCTGAGACTAAAGAAATTGTCGATTCTGCAAGCTATCAATATGTCGTTTCTAAGAAAAAAAATAACGATTTTATTACGTATGTACCTGTGTATTTACCCGATGGAAAAGATTATTATGCGTCGGTACTTTTCGTTGATGAGATTAAGAAATCATGGAAACGTTTGTTGCTTAATGTTGATAAAAAGGACAATCAGGCTGCAGAATACTTTTTTCCTGAATACCTGTATCCTGTGCAGAAACCGGTTTTTAATTCCTTTATCCGTAAAAATACCGATATCAGAGTCAGTTCAGAGTATTTCCGAGCAAAGGAATTAATACTACTTGCTTTTGAGAATGACAGCAGTATGCCATTGCCCGCTTACTCTGGGCGAAATGTTCCCGATTTTGATCCGAAATTTCAGGTTGATACAGCTTTTAAATCCAACGACACCTTAAGTTTCGATGTCTCAGGATTTTATAAGTTGGTTGCTGATTCAACCAATATTACAGCCGGTTTTAACCTGTTGGTTGCCGATGAGCATTTTCCTTATATTCGCACTCCGGAGGCTATGCTGCCTCCCTTGCAATATATTATGAATACATCTCAATATCGCATCATTCAAAAATCGGATAGCTTAAAATATGCCATTGATGATTATTGGCTAAAACTTGGTGGCTCGGTGATAAAAGCAAGGGAACTTATCCGTATTTATTATAATCGCGTGCAACTGGCAAATTTGTTTTTTACGTCAACAAAAGAAGGTTGGAAAACCGATCGTGGAATGATATATGTCCTTTTTGGCGTACCAAAAAGTGTTTATAAAAGTCACAATCAGGAAGAGTGGGTTTATACGGAAAGTGATTTGAATGCCTCTCTGGCTTTTCGCTTTGAGCGAGATGAAAATGAATTAACTAATAATAAATTCCGTTTGGTTCGGGATGAACGTTATAAACAAGCCTGGAATCAGGCAATTATGACCTGGCGAAATGGTCAGGCTTACTCAATTTATTAAGATTATGAAAGATACAATTTTTGGAATTCATGCCGTAATTGAGGCATTAAAAGCGAAACAACCAATTGATAAAATACAAATTAATCGAGAGTTAAAAGCCGATGTCACAGCCGAAATCAGAATGCTTGCGAGAGAACAGAATATCAATATTCAAGCAGTTCCTTTGGATAAAATTAATCGGATTACCCGTAAAAATCATCAGGGTGTAATTGCTTTAATGTCGCCAATCGAGTTTTACAAAATTGAAGATTTGTTACCCGGTTTATTTGAACTTGGGAAAATACCATTTATTATGGTTTTGGATGGACTTACTGATGTGCGTAATTTTGGTGCCATTGTCAGAACCGCCGAATGTGTAGGGGTTGATGCCATTGTCATTCCTGATAAAGGCGCTGCTCGCGTTAATTCCGATGCAATGAAAACTTCCGGTGGTGCGTTGACACGTGTCCCGATTTGTAAGGTAGGGATTTTGTCCGGTGTTGTTAAATTCCTGCAAATGTCAGGATTGAAAGTTGTTGGTATTACAGAAAAAGCCGAAGAATCTGTCTTTGCATTGGATTTTCATGAGCCTGTGGTGCTGGTAATGGGCTCTGAAGAAACAGGAATTTCAAATCAAATTCTAAAACGAGCTGATCATCTTGCAAAAATCCCAATGAAAGGCAAAATTGCATCCCTGAATGTTTCTGTAGCTGCCGGAGTAGCTATGTATGAAGTTTTACGTCAAAGAATCCTGTGAGATTTATTAGAAATCCCCGATAGCTGGCAAGCATTAATTTACCTCAGCTTCGCATCATAATCTTTTTCAAAACTTCTAAGCAGTTTTTGCATAATCTTATCAATCTGCTTATCGTTCATGGTTTTTTCCTCATCCTGCAAGACAAAACTCATCGCGTAAGATTTTTTCCCTGCTTCAATTCCTTCTCCTTCGTAAACATCAAATAAATCCATGTGTTTTAAGTATTTGCGTTCTGCTTGTATGGCAGTTTGTTGCAAATCTTCAAAACGAATCGACTTATCCAATAATAAAGCTAAATCACGATGCACTGCAGGGAATTTTGCTAGCGGTTTGAATCGGTTATTCAACTTGTCTATGGCAGTTTTTAAAACATCAATACGAAATTCGGCATACCAGACTTCCTGTTCAATGTCAAATTGCTTTCGTATTGCGTTGCTGGCAAGTCCGAAACGTACTAAACTTTGCTTTTTGAGTTTGTATTCCAATCCGAAATCAAAAAGTTTTGATTCTAGTGTTTCTAATTTCAGCGTGGCGACATCAATGCCGTATGTATCAAGTAAGGCACTCACTGTACTTTTTAAGTGGTAAAAGTCAGTTTTGCTCCCATTTTGTGCCCAGTTCGATGCTTGAAAATCTCCGCTTAACCAAATGCCGAGTCGTTTTTCTTCGAAATGATTATTTACCGGATGTTCATTATCCCGCTCACCTGCTTTGAAATATATTTTCCCGTATTCGTACAACTTCAGGTCGGATTGCTTATGATTGATATTGCGTGCAATAGATTCCAGCCCGCCAAAAAGTAATTCGCGACGCATAATGCTTAATTCTGAGCTTCCCGGATTTGCCAAATGCACGATGCTCTCTGGATTCACTTCATCTCCTAGCTTTTCATAATATGCAATATTGCTCAGCGAATTGCTCATGATTTCATGGAAAGCATGTGCGCTCAAAAAATCCGAACTGCTTTGCATCAGCCGCTCGTTAGAGTCTTCTTTAGCGATATTAATAGATGCATTTACTTTTTTTGCAACCGGAATGCGATTGTATCCGTATATGCGTAGAATTTCTTCTGCAATATCGGCAGGACGTTGTACATCGTTACGGTAGCGGGGAACTTTTAATGAAAGTTGTGCATCTGTTTCCGTTTCAATGTTAATGTCCAGCTTGCCGAGAATAAACTTGATGTCTTCTTTTGATATTTTATCACCAAGTAAAGTATTGATATAATCGTAGCGAATATCTACAGGGAAAGGCAATAATTTTTCTGGATACACATCCTGTATCTCAGAGCTGATAACACCACCGGCGATTTCTTTTATCAGCATTGCTGCTCGTTTTAGTGCATAAACGGTGATTTCAGGGTCAGCGCCGCGTTCATACCGGAATGAAGCATCGGTATTTAGTCCGTGGCGACGTGCTGTCTTACGTACGTGTACCGGGTCAAACCAAGCCGATTCAAGAAATACATGCGTCGTTCCCAATTTCACACCTGTGTTAATTCCGCCAAATACGCCGGCAATACACATGGGCTTTTCGCTGTTGCAAATCATTAAATCGTCCGCATGAAGCTCATACGCTAACTCATCAAGCGCAAGAAATTTCTCCCCTTGTTTACGCTTCTCTACAACAACAGTGTTTCCGGTTATCTTGTCGGCATCAAAGGCATGCATCGGATGTCCTGTTTCATGCAATACATAATTTGTGATGTCAACAATATTATTGATTGGTTTTAAACCAATTGCGCTCAGGCGATTTTGCAACCATTGTGGCGATGTTTCAACCTTAACGCCGCTAATTGTGCAGCTTGTGTAGCGCTTGCATGCTTCCGGGTTTTTAATTGTTACCGGAATCACCAAATCCTGATTATCCGCTTTAAACGCCGAAACATCGGGTCGTGTTACCTGCGTTGGAATGACATCAAAACTCAATCGTGCCGCTAAATCACGTGCCACACCCAAGTGCGATGCAGCATCAATGCGGTTCGGGGTTAAATCAATTTCTATGCTTAAATCCCGTTCAATGTTAAAATATTCAGATGCAGGCGTACCCGCTTTAATTTCATCTGGCAATACCATAATCCCGGCATGTGAATTTCCCAATCCAATTTCGTCTTCTGCGCAAATCATACCATGTGAGGCTTCCCCGCGAAGTTTTGCTTTTTTTATGACAAGTGATTCTCCGTTCATGGTTAGTTTTGTGCCGATTGTTGCCACAACTACGGTTTGTCCTTTAGCCACATTTGGCGCACCGCAAACAATGGGTAATTCCTCGTCTGTACCCACATTAACACGGGTAATTTTTAGTTTGTCGGCATTCGGATGTTGCTCACAGACAGTTACTTTACCAATGACTATGCCTTCCATTCCTCCCGGTACCGATTCCCAGTTTTCCGTGCCGCCAACTTCCAGCCCAATGTCTGTTAAATGATGCAGCAAGTCTTCCCTTTCAATCGACAGGGGCATATAATCCATTAACCAATTCAACGAAATTTTCATTGTCTTTTATTTTATTCGTGTGCAAAACTAACAAAATTTATGCGCTATCAGATGGCTTCCCACGACTTCTTTTAGCTATGATTTTTTGTTTTTGGGCGCCAAACGGTCTTCGCCTGCTAGTTTGCACCCGAAAAAACCGCAATTGCAGCAATCAAAAGGCGTTTCCGCTGGTCACACTTTTTCTTGCGCAAGTGCATGGCTTTTTCCGGTACAAAGCTAATCCGGCTACGCCCTGGCGCAACCAGGTGCCAGTCGTCAGAAAGTAGGAGTAAGGTGTTACGATAAGTGCTCCTCAGTGTTTCGCTAAGCGATGGACTATGCCAAGGAAAGTGAAGCTCTGAGGCTGAAAAATAATGTGGCAGGCGGACCATTTGTTATTTATTTTTTGAGATTTTCCCCAAAATACCCTACATTGAAAAAAATATTGCCGGAAATTATGGAATTCCACTTTTCTGTGCATCTTTATGACGTAATTAAAAGATAAAACCACGCTTATGAAACGAATAATTCAGATTTGCCTTGTGTTATGTTTTGCTGTAATCAGTTTGCAGTCAGTCGCTCAGAATGAAATATCTAATCTCTGGAAAGAAGTTCAGAAATACGAAGAAAAAGGACTTCCTCAATCTGCGCTTGCAGTTGTTGACAGCATTTATGAATTGTCAATTCAAAACGAGGCTGAAGCAGATTTGCTCAAAGCGATTGTGTTTCGTATGAAACTGAATAATTATTATCAAGAAAACCAATTGCCCGGATTTATTAATTCATTAAATCATGATGCAGAGCGATATAGCGGCGAAATGAAAGCTTTTACTCATGTGCTCATTGCAAAAATGTATATGATGTATTTCAGTGCGAATGCTTGGCAGCTTTCT
>Ga0307929_1001639_pt1 | contig 16208 bp, 15 predicted proteins | sample AceLakmetage1330_FD_203160 | JGI IMG/M metagenome (GOLD analysis project Ga0307929, IMG submission 203160) | Saline water microbial communities from Ace Lake, Antarctica - #1330 | ecosystem: Environmental > Aquatic > Non-marine Saline and Alkaline > Saline | place: Antarctica: Ace Lake...
ACGTTTTCGACAAATTGACATCAAACATAAAGTAGTCGTCTATTTTCACAGTATTAAGTTCATCGGCCCACATTTCGCCCACATAATTGCAGGTTAGGTAAACATCAACAATTTGGTTTCTCCAATTGATGCCCATAAAGGCTGTGTTCTGCGGGACTTCAGCCAGGAATTTCCCTGTCAGGTTGTCGTCAGGCGCAACATTTTCGTTATCATATTTTTTAATTACCGAATGATTGTGGGCATAATTTGCATTGAGCGAAAGACCGTTCGAAATAAAGTATTCAATATTTAATTCTCCACCAAGAATTTCAACTTCACTGATATTTTCGCGTTTCAGGTAGGGTTTCAGGTCGCCACCACCGGTATCAATCGAATCGCCTGTTGGTACAAAATATTGAAAATCTTTTCCATCCGAAACATAGGCTGAAGGCTCGATGCTGATTTTTTTTTGTGGTTTCCAATTTGCCCCCAATTCAATGGTGCCAATGGTTTCGGGTTGAAGTTCAGGGTTGGCTATTTTAAAACCTTTGTTAATTTTTCCTGATTTGCAAAGGTCATCGAGCTTTGGTGGATTGAAGCCATTAGACAATGAGAGGTAGGCCGATATTTTCGGATTGAAGGTGAACAAACCCGAAAACTTCGGGCTGAATGAAGTCCATGTATTTCCGGCAAACTCTTCATACATATCTCCGGGGAAAGCTGTTACACTTGATGGATCTGTTACCCGCAGGCTGCCATCCCTAAAGTTGGCCATATCCAGGCGCAGACCAGCAATGAGTTTGAGTTTGTTGTCCATCATACTTATTTCGTCCTGAACGAACAATCCCACAAAACTCAATTTTCCTTTGTACTGGATCTCATCGGTAGAGGTGTAATAGGTATCAGAGGCATTAACCGAACCATCATGAATATCAGCTCCCAGGGAAAAATTATTGTTTCTAATCCATTCTTTTGTAAGTGTTAGCCACAGGCCCTGGTCCTGCTTTTTCGAATCGGTTTCGTAGAGCCGGTAGGTGCCGGTAGAGTTCACCGTTTCGCTTTGCCGATTGTAGTTTTCGAGCTGATAAAATGCGTTGGCAACCAAAACTGCTCCGTTGAAATTACCCTGGTAGTTGGCGCGTGCATAATGAACTGCATATCTGTTGTAGCCACCATCCTCCTCAAAAACCTGTCGGCCATCACCACGTTTTTCGTCATGATATTCGTAGCTGAGTTCCAGCGAATGGTTCGTGTTAAATCTGTATCCAAGCAATCCACTTACGTTGCCTTCATAAAGATAAGCCTCGGTGTCGGTGGAATCCCTGAGTTCTTCAGGTTCGATAACGTAGCCATCGCCCTGGCGGTAAAACCCGTTTATACCCCAGTAAAGGCCCTTATTGTTTTTAACATAATTTCCACCCAGTGAAAGGTTTCCACCAACAGTTCCCATCGAACCCAGTTGCAGGCCTGCATCCAGGTTGAATTTCTTTTTCGGTTTTTTGGTAATTACATTTATTACCCCACCCATGGCATTCATTCCATAAAGAGCTGATCCGGGACCTTTAAGCACTTCAATCCTTTCAACATCTTCAGGTTGAATTAAGGACCACTGGATTTGACCACCTGATACTTTGTTTAATGGAACGCCATTGAGCAAGACAAGGGTTCGTTGGGTGCCATCCAGGCCACGCATCGTTACGCTGGTATTTTTCGAGAAAATGCCCCAACTGCGGTTTACGTAAATATTGGAAACACTTTTGAGTACGTCGTCCACATTCGATGCTGGATATTCTTCAACCTGCTTTGCATCCATCAGGGCCATCCTTGCCGGGATATCTTCCAGTTTTCGTTCTGTTCGGGTGGCAGTAATTACAACTGAAGACATTTCAATATTTGCCGGTTCGAGCTGAAAATTGAAGGTCTTATGTTTTCCTTCTTTTAATTGAATGCTCAGTGAAGCTTCGTTGAATCCAATAAATGAAACTTCAAGTGTGTATTTTCCGGGGTTTAGTTTGTCAATTTGATAGTACCCTGATTCGTTGCTGGTACCACCAAAATTCAATTCTCTGACAATGATGTTTGCACCTGCCAGAACTTCGTTAGTTGACTTGTTTGTTACCTGACCAGAAATAGAAATCTGTGCAGACAGACTCATCACAAACAATATTAAAGCAAACAAAATGCATATCCTGAAAGACCCCATCCCCAGCCCTTCCCCTGAATGGGAAGGGAGTTCCCGGCGCACGAGCCACTCAATGGCCTTGTGCGATGGCATTCTCCCCCTCAAGGGGAGCCAGCCTTGCTCGCCTCGCTGTAGCTCTGGCGAAGCGGGCCGGCGAGGCAGGTTAGTGGGGGTAAGTATGTGATTTTGTGTTTTCATTTCTATAGTCTAACCTTTTCAGGGTTAGATGAATATTATTCTTTATCTTGTATCTTAATATCAACTTTTATTGTTCCGGCATCGCTTCCCTCCACTTCAATAACCCTGAAAATGCCATATTTTAAATCTTGTGTTTGAAATGAAAAAGTACTGCCGGCACCTAAATATTTAGCCTTCCGTTTTCCCTCGCCTTCGGTGTAGGATACGATGAGCAGACTGTCATTTTGCGCATCTTCAAAGGCCCTGGGTGGCAAATCGATGGCGATATATCGTGTAGTTCGCCTGACTTCCCAATTTGCCGGATTTGGGTCAAATATCCCATCTTCAATATTGGCACCGGCTGAGCCCATTGTAAGGTCATCTTCGCCGAAGTAATACACCAGATCGATGAGTTCCTGATTTTGTGAGGCTGCATCTAAAGCATAGCTTTCTCCTGAAATAAATGAGAAGAAACTCCCCGGATTGTTTTCATTCTGAGCACTCAAAATAAGCGATTCATAATAAACTATCGGCCCAAACCCTGTGCTTGTGTCAAGGGAAATTATTACTGAAACAGAGTCTGAAAGACGGTTTCTATCCCGAATGATAAATGTCCATAATTCCTTTGCATCAAGGTTTTTAGTAAATGTTTTAGTGATGTTAACCTGAGGTGTGTTCATGCTGGTGTCCAAGGCACGCTGACTGGTTCCCTGCCCGTCTTCACGCAATGCAATCAGGTTGGTGAGGTTTGCGCTCCCACCTTCTGCAGCAATAGCAAAAGTCATAAATTTACCTACGGCAATGGTAGTGTCTGATGAAATCATTCCCGGCTGAATGAGTAACTGGATTGTTGGTGCTTGCTGCGGGACATCGTCCTTCGTGCAAGCAAATAACAAAAGGGCTATGGAAGTTATTAGGATAAACCTTCCAGGTTTCCAAAACCTGGAAGGTTTTGGGATTTTAATTAGGCGATATGTGTGTTTGTGCATATCGATAAGTGAACCATATTTGAATTGATTTTGTTTCATCAACAACTAATTAGAAAGTTTAGATAAAAGTTTGTTGAAAAATTTGGAAGCTCCGGTTCCCAAGATACCACCTGATAGTCCAAACAAGAAAAAAGTAAAAAAAGGTGTAAGCACACCATGTTTGATAAAAGCAGAATAAATATACCCGGTTGAAGTAAAAATTAAGTACCTGCTAAATGGGATGGATAAATACGAAAGGCCGGCAATGATTGTAAGAAACCAGGTTTTCTTGTTGAGCGGACCACCCAACTGGTAATATACATCAAGAAAAAGTCCGGGCAGCATGTAGTTGAAGCCCATCATGGGGTCAGTAAACCCAAATACAGGAAAAAGCAAAAGCAGGCCAATGCCGAGGGACGAAATTGTGGAAGCAAACCTGAGGCTGGAACTCATGCGCCCAAACATCAGCAAAGCCATAAACTCAATACCATGATGGCCGGGGATGTTGATAGGTGTCCTTAGCCTGGCATGCAGCAAAATAGCTACCGCGCCAATACCAAGCAAGAACAGCACTTCAAGCAACAAGCCAAGGCTACGGTTATGAGTGAGCCCGGATATAGTCCTTACTTGCGGTTTTCCAAATATGTCTTCCATTCTCAATATGTTTTTCAATAATCAGTGTTACCTTATTATCTTTCAGAACCGGCCTGAACCAATCGTGTACAAAAATCTTTTCTTCCGGTTTTATTTCTTCTTTAATGCTAAGAAGCTGCTGCACACCAAAATCTTCTTCCAACTCACCCTGCGCATAAAATCCAGAGGTCAGGTCGCGCAATTCCTTTTTGTGCCTTAGCCAGATAAACCTTCCGTCGTTGCCGTTTTTTCGCAGGCCGATAGCTGCCAATGCCCCAATAATACCATCATGTGTACCAGTTAAACCTTCCAGGTAAATATTGTGCTTTACGGCCAGGGCCAATGCTTCTTTTTTAGTCAGTACTTCACATTTAGCACGTTCGCCCCATTTGATAACTTCATCAGCAACATCATCGATACCAGCCATACACAATCCAACATCTGAACCTTCTGGTGCAATTTCCAATAAAAAACTTCTGCAAAATTGCGTTAGTGTTTCAGCATCATCCGTTTCAACCACCAAACAAGCAGAGCTATTTTGTGAAGTGTATGGAATTTCAGGATGCACATAATTTTGATGGCGTGTAATCCCATGAATTATCCCCAGGTTGGCATTTTCGATACGGGATGCCAGCAATCGGGCGTGATATCCAGTTCCGCGTGATTCCAGTGTGTCGGTATCGTCAATGCCCAGCAAATAATTCATATTCCAATTTTTTTGGCAAATCTATGCTTTTAGATGAATAGTGCGGGCTAAAATCTTGTGGGGCAAAATTAGAATGAATTGTTTTTGGATTGGGTTTAAATTAGTGAGACCCGGATTTCAGAAGCGCAGCGAACTGAAATTCGATGGTCGAACTAATCCCGCAAACAAAGTGCTGCGGGATCTGCAAGGCGGGAAATCAACAGTTCAAATCGAGATCAATAAAAAAACTCAAGAAGCGCAGCGAACTGAAATTCGATGGTCGAAATCCTGTCTCGCTGAAAGCGGAAATTCCGCAAACGGAGTTTAGCGGGATCCATTGATTAGACCTGTGATCTATTTAGTGTTCGTCTATAAAGTCGGTGTTTTTGCGTTGCCCCGGCATTTATGCCGGGGAATAATAAATTCGACACTTGCCTCCCCCGCCTTTTCGCTGTTACTGCCAAAGGCAGTAACAGCGAAAAGGCGGGGGTTATTCATGGCTCCAATTTGATCCCCGGCATAAATGCCGGGGCTATGGATATCTCTTATGAAATTTACTTTAAAGACAGACTCTATTTAGCCTGTCCATAAAGTCGGGTGTTTGCTCTAGAAAGTTCTCCAAAGGAGTCCTATGGACAAATTCAAGGCGTGTGAAAAATTCAAATCGCAGTCCCGTAAGTACGGGATGAGGATTTGGATTTTGAGCAACAACGCAGAAGTTGGACTTTATGGACACGCACTATTTAGGGAGGTTAGTTGGTAATTGTTTGGTGCACTAAAGGCTTAAAATTTCTTTTTCATTCTGCGCTTCACTTTCTTGCCACAGCAGGTTTATCAAGGTTTTGATGTAAGGGCCAGGTTGAAATTCCCCGTTAATTATTCTTAATAATGAAAACCGTTGTGTTAAAATAATTTTACAATATCTATATTTGCAGGATTGATGAACATATGGATGTGTTTAGATATTTGAAATTATTACAGGTAAAATAGGAAGCATAAAATGGAGAAAATTATTGTAAAGAATCCGGTGGTTGAACTGGACGGAGATGAGATGACAAGGGTAATTTGGGACTTGATAAAGCAAAAGTTGATATTCCCTTATGTTGAACTGGATATTAAATATTACGACCTTGGCATTCAAAAGCGTGACGATACTGATGACCAGATTACTGTTGATGCCGCCAATGCCATTTTAAAATACAATGTTGGGATAAAGTGTGCAACCATTACTCCCGACGAAAACCGTGTTGAAGAATTTGGCTTGAAACAAATGTGGCGTTCGCCCAATGGTACCATAAGGAATATCCTGGGAGGAACAGTTTTTCGCGAACCCATTATGATCAATAACGTTCCACGCCTTGTCCCCGGATGGACTGGGCCCATTTGTATTGGCCGTCATGCTTTTGGCGATCAATACCGTGCTACTGATTTCCTGGTGAAAGGAAAAGGAAAGTTGACCATTACCTATACTCCTGAAGATGGCGGCGATGTGCAAAGTTATAACGTTTATGATTTTGAAGGCGACGGTGTGGCACTTGCCATGTACAATACTGATGAGTCAATCAAGGGTTTTGCGCACGCGTGTTTTAATATGGCTTTGCAAAAAAAATGGCCACTTTATCTTTCCACCAAAAACACCATTCTTAAAAAATACGACGGACGATTTAAAGATATTTTCCAGGATATTTTTGAAAAGGATTATCAGCAAAAGTTTAAGGAGGTAGGAATTACATATGAACACCGTTTGATTGACGATATGGTAGCTGCCGCTCTGAAGTGGGAAGGAAATTTTGTGTGGGCTTGTAAAAATTATGATGGCGATGTGCAATCCGATACCGTGGCCCAGGGCTTCGGTTCATTGGGATTAATGACTTCGGTGTTGGTTACACCCGATGGCAAAACCATGGAAGCTGAAGCTGCACACGGAACCGTAACACGTCATTTTAGGATGCACGAACAGGGAAAACCTACTTCAACCAACCCGATAGCTTCGATATTTGCCTGGACCCGTGGGCTGGCCCACCGTGGTAAACTGGATGGGAATGACCAGCTGATTGATTTTTCAAATAAGCTTGAAGAAGTTTGCATCGAAACAGTACAATCCGGTAAAATGACAAAAGACCTTGCCTTGATTATTCATGGCAAAGATTTGAAACAGGAGCATTATCTGAATACCGAGGATTTCCTGAGTGCCCTCGACGAGAACTTAAAAATTAAACTGGGATAATAGGAGATGGTAGAGGCTATAAGATAGAAAGGCCGCAGACTGTGGACCAATGCTAATAAGTTAAGGCAATGATTTTGATGTATGAATGTCGATTAACCCGCCTTGCCGCGAGGCAGGCGATTTTTGATTTAAGATGTCCCTGATTATCACATTACAATAAATCGAAAATCTACATTCGTTAATTATCAATCGAAAATAATAAGTTTAACTAATTGGACATTGGACTGTGAACAGTGAACTGAAGACTGTTCACTCTTCACTGCCGACTAAACTCTCTCTTTTTAAAACACTTTCAGATATTTTTTTACAATAATTATTGAAGTTTGAACCAAAATCACTATTTTAGACGATATTTTAAAACTACAAGAAAATGGCAGGACTAAAAGAAAAATTATACGATAAAATTCAGCAGCATCGGCCAAGGACACAAAGGCTGATGAATGATTATGCTGATGTAGTGGTGGACCATGTTACAATCGGACAGATAATTGGTGGTATGCGCGGCCTTAAAAGTCTGGTGACGGATATTTCTTATCTCGACCCAAACGAAGGGATCAGGTACCGTGGATATACTCTGCCCGAGGTTTTTGAAAAGCTACCCAAACCAAAAGATGCCGAAATGCCCTACGTTGAGGGCTTGCTTTATTTGCTGCTTACAGGCGATATTCCAAGCGAGAGTGAGGTGTCGGATGTGGTGGATGAATTCAGGAAGCGCCGTATTGTGCCACGCTATATTTACGAAGTAATCGATGCATTCCCTTGTTGCAGTCATCCAATGACTATTTTTTCGAGCGCGATTTTAACGATGCACCGCGAATCATTTTTTGCCAAAAAGTATGCTGCAGGAATCAACAAGATGGATTTCTGGGATCCGACTTATGAGGATGCTCTCAACCTTTTGGCCAAATTGCCTGAAATTGCATCCTATATTTATGCAAAATTGTACAGGGACGGTAAACGTGTTCAATCCAACCCAAACCTGGATATGGGCGCTGATTTTGCCCACATGATGATGAAAGCCAAGCCTTATGATGATGTTGCCCGTCTGCATTTTATTATTCATAGCGATCACGAAAGTGGGAATGTGAGTGCGCATACAGGGCATTTGGTAGGCAGTACCCTGGCTGATATGTATATGTCGATTTCGGCAATGATCAACGGACTGGCAGGGCCATTGCACGGGCTGGCAAACCAGGAAGTGCTACGGTGGTTGCAGGATGTGAAGGATAAAATGGGTGACGAAATTCCTACCGAAGCAGAAATGAAACAATTTGTGTGGGATACACTAAACTCCGGTCAGGTGATTCCTGGTTACGGCCACGCTGTATTGCGTAAAACAGACCCACGTTACAGCATTCAACGTGATTTCTGTTTGAAGAACATGCCCGATGATCCATTGTTCAAATATGTCGATCTGCTTTACAAAGTAGTGCCTCCAATATTGAAAGAACAGGGCAAAGCCAAAAACCCATGGCCAAACCTCGATGCCCAAACCGGCGTGTTGCAATGGCACTATGGCGTTACCGAATATGATTTCTACACCGTATTGTTTGGTATTGGAAGATCAATTGGTATTGCCGCCAACCTTATTTGGGACCGCGCCTTGCTCTACCCACTCGAAAGGCCAAAATCGATTACTACCGATATGCTGGAGAAAATTGCCGGGATAAAGTAGTACCTGATTGAAAATAGATATTATAGAAAAAGCTCCGGGAAACCGGGGTTTTTTTTGGTTCAATAGTTATTTTAGTGGAAAATGAAATCTAGTAAGGGCGTACCCATCGGGATGCCCATGGCAAAACGCCCTGTTGACACTTCTCATAATCCGGACACAGGGATAAACCCCTGAGCTACGGATTATGCTTTGGGATTGCCTGGGTATTTCCGTAACCCAGACGTTTACGTCTGGGATAATAAACCAATGCAAATACATTAAGGGCATTTATGCCCTTTCCCTGTAGTTTTTTATCTTCCATTAAATTCGTGGTAGAACCTTTTTTTTAAATTTACATAAGCCATTCATCATTGACATTTTTAGATTGTTGTTACGGGAAAGATGTTCTCGGTTGTCATCCATCTTTCCATTACTCCATCTCCTTATTCCTAATTTTCACATTTAAGCAATGCATCATTCAATCATTTTATCATTGCCTCATTTAATCATTTTATCATTCCTTCCTTTCCCCTATCTTTGTCCTATGATCCAACAATTCGAATTTCAATTGCCTTCCTTCAGAAGAGGTATCCACCTGGTCACACATTTGATTGAGAAAAATCTATCTGAACTTCCTGAAAAAGGAATGATCAATATCTTTATCAAACACACTTCGGCAGGATTAACAATCAATGAAAATGCTGATCCCACCGTAAGGCATGATCTGGAAAAGTGGTTGGATAAGGCGGCTCCCGAAAACGAACCCTATTATCGACATACTATGGAAGGGGCTGATGATATGCCGGCCCATATAAAATCAACGCTTACCGGATCTTCGGTAACCATTCCAATTACTAACGGGCGGCTGAATATGGGCACCTGGCAGGGGGTTTATTTGTGTGAGTTCAGGAATCATGGCGGTGAGAGGAAGCTGGTTGTTACAATTTATTGCTAAAAAAAATCCCCAGAATCAGAGCTGTCAGACAGTTTTTAACTATTTCAAAAACAAAGGGCAATGCCCAATTGTATTATTCCTCTCATAAAAAACGGATAACTGTCTGACAGATTTCCTGCCAAATGTTTCCATTTATAGCTAATAAAATTCCCCGGAAGAACTTCCGGGGAATTGAATAATTTACTCTCTTTTTTATAATTGATTGGAGTAATGGAGTAGTGCAATTCCATCTCTCCAAAACTCCATTACTCCAAAATATTTATGGACAATGTCTATCCAGTTGTGTTAGATTATAAATAGGCTTTAGGTATTTCTTCAGATTTCTACTTCACTACAAAGGTTCTTGTAACAACAGAATTCGTTCCGCTGGAAAGCGTATAAAAATAGGGTCCGGCACCAAGGCCATTTACATCGATACTGATCTCATTGCTGCCTTGCGAATAACTTGACTCGACCAGTGAATACACCTGCCTGCCCTGCATGTCGTACACCTTCAGGGTAACATCCGAAGGTTCCTTCAGTTCAAAAGGAACGGACACTACGCTATTGGCAGGGTTTGGATATGGATTTCCAACAGCAGAAAACGAAGATTCGATATCATCAATAGCTGCAAGTCCCGAAAAGAAAACATTGTCAATTGTATATTCAGAACCGGCATTTGCAGTTCCGTTTGATTTGCCCAACATAATGACGACGACGCATGAGTCCGGACTTTCGGTGCCCTGATAAGTTACCGGGAAATCGAATTTGGTGAAATTATCGATAACCCCTGAAACAAATCCACCAGATGCACCAATAGGATTGCCATCCTTAAGCATTGAAGCATAAACAAACAAGGTGTCTGCGCCCACTGAAGTGCCCTCAACATACAGCGAAAGTTGCCCGTACTTTTGAGCTACGCCAAACACCAAATTTGTAAGGATTACTGAGTTTGCATCAAGGCCAGCGATTTCAACAGGTGTTAATTTTGCGGCATAGTCGCTATCCTGTCCTGGTGAAACTTTTGTAATATCCTGGGAGCCCGTTAGGGTACCAACTGTCCACCATGGGCTAGGGATTTCATAACCAAATTGACCGTCTTCCCATTCTTCAAAATCACCATTGGGAACGTTTTGTGCGAAGGATGAAACCGAAAATAGCATCCCGATGATTAAACTAAAAAGTGTATTTTTTTTCATAGGTATTAAATTTAGTTGATTTTAATTTAAATTGACCGATTAGGTTTGTAGAATATTTAAGCAAAGTTACAATAAACTTAATGCATAGAAAATAGATGCGTGGAAGTTTTTTTATTTTTGAGACAGTCTGGTTTTATATGCTAATCTTACTCCTGGAAAAATCGATAAGTTCAGGAAAGAAATCCGAGAAATCGTTTTTCAGGTCATCATAATGTAATTTCAATTCTTCGCCGGCATGCTCCATACCCGAATCAAATTTCGTACGGCGCGACATTCCTTTTAATGCTAAAGATATATTGCTGATCTCGGCATAAGAAGCCAACCAGTTGCCTGCCGCCATAATGGGGAGGATGCGTTTCATGCGTGCCGGCAAAACAACATAATTTTTTAAAAGTGTTTTGTAGGATTGCCGGGTGAAATCAAGCAAGGTCTCCTCCGACCAATCGTTCCATCCTGCGGCCAAAAAATGATCGTAATACATATCAATCACTACCCCTGCATATTTCCTGTACCGTTGTCTGATACGCGCTTTGCTGTTTTCTACGATGGGATGCGTGTCGGTAAATGTGTCGATGTTGCGATGCAGGCGGATGCCTGCCTGTACTTCTTCTGGGAATTTTTCGATTTGCCTGCCCTTTACTGCATCGGCAATGTAATTGCCCACCATGATCTTTTCATGTTTGAAAGAAAGATATAGGTGTGCGAGGTAGTTCATGGGTTGTTTTTTAGGATAAACAATTAGAATTGGTAAAGGTTGATTTTTTCTACAAAAGTTAGTTAATTGGTAATCGGTAAATGGTGAACGGTGATTGGTGAACAGTGATTGGTGAACAGTGATTGGTGAACAGTGATTGGTGATTGGTGAATGGTAATCGGTCACCTGTCACGCGGCATCCGTCACTCAAGCTTACTATCTCTTTTTGACGTTTCTAAGTCCTGCCGGACGTTAGAAAGTCATCCGATATCCGATTACTGCCAATAAGTTAAGAATTTTATTTTTGATTGATGATTAACGAGTGTTGATTTTTTGCCAGAGGTATCCCCATGGGAGATTTATTGTAATGTGATAATCAGGTACATCTTATATTAAAAATCGCCTGCCTCGCGGCAAGGCGGGTTAATCGACAATCATACATCATTATCATTGCCTTAACTTATTGACATTGGATCACTGATTACCTTCTTCTCTCCATCCGTCACCCGTTACCCGGCATCCGTCACTCAAGCTCACATTTTCTTTTGACGTTTCTAAGTCCTGCCGGACGTTAGAAAGTCATCTGATCACCGATTACCAGTCACCGATCACCTTCTTCTTTCAACCGTCACCTGTCATCCGTCACCTATCACCCGTCACCCGTCACCCGTCATCTTTCACCCGTCATCTGTCACCCGTCATCTGTCACCCAACCTTACTTTCATAATAAATATCTATCAATCTCTGCGCAGCCACATAGGAACTGATTTTATCGTTCAGTATGTCATCTTCCGTTTTTAGTATTGCATCTTTTATCAACTCATTGTTGTAAAAATCACTTTTTAGCAATTCGTTAATGGTATCGAGCATGATCAGTTTTTTCTGTTCTTGTCTTTTTAATCCAAAATATCCATTCGATTTTGTGTGTACTTCATATTGCTTTATGATTTCCCAAACATCATTTATTCCTTCCCTGCTTTGTGCTGAACATGTTCCAACCTTTGGCATCCAGCCCGATTCGGTGGGAGGGAAGAGGTGGAGGGCATTTTGGTATTCAACACGGGCATTCTTTGCCTTCTGAAGGTTGTCGCCATCAGCTTTATTGATGAAAATTGAATCGGCCATTTCCATGATACCACGCTTGATGCCCTGCAGTTCATCCCCTGCGCCTGCCAGCATAAGCAAAAGGAAAAAATCGACCATCGAATGAACAGCTACTTCCGATTGGCCCACACCAACGGTTTCTACAAAGATCACATCAAATCCGGCAGTTTCACAAAGTATGATTGATTCTTTTGTTTTCCGGGCCACGCCACCCAATGATCCTGCTGAAGGTGAGGGGCGGATAAAGGCATTTTTGTCGATACTTAATTCTTCCATGCGGGTTTTGTCGCCAAGGATGCTTCCTTTGGTTCGGCTGCTGCTGGGGTCGATGGCCAGCACTGCCAATTTGTTGCCGGTCAAAGTCAACTTTTTCCCAAGTGCTTCGATGAAAGTGCTTTTTCCAACACCGGGAACACCGGTAATTCCAATCCTCAATGAATTTCCGGAATGTGGCAAACAACGCTCGATAATTTGCTGGGCCAGATCATGGTGCATGGGATTGGTACTTTCAACCAGGGTGATGGCCTTGCTGAGCATGGCCATATTTCCGGCAATAATCCCTGTGTAGTACTCTTCGGGACTAAACAACTTCCTGTTGAGTTTTTTAAATCGCGCAATAGCAGATTGATTTACCGAATCGGGCTGCTCAATTCCTTCATTCACTTTCAGGGCCGAATCGTGGTTTTTATGGATGTTGTCGAGTTCTGTCATTTGCAAACAAATTGAGATGCAAAGTTACAAAAAGCCCCTTACCTTTAATTTGAATCTGCAGATCAATTTGATGTGCACTCTCTATCCTGAATATCAACCACCATCTTTATAAGTCTATCAATTGTTTGCTTCTGATATTTCCTGCAAAGTGCAGGGGCAATGATATCAGGTTGTATTCAAGGTTTTTTATTACCCTTTTTATATTGATGGTAGCTGAGAGTTTAGTTCCCTCCGAAGGTAAATCAAGATTAAAGCGAAGCCCTGTATCCTCGTTTTTTTCGGCTAAATAAACCTGCAAAGATTTTAGTGTGCCTGTTTTACCTGCTTTAACCTCAACCGGATAAATTTTATTACCCAACTGGAAAAGATAATCTATTTCGGCGTTGGCATTTTTTGCTTCACGCGACCAATAGTAAAGTCTGGCATCTTCAAAATATTCAAACGTTGAAATTAGTTCCTGCCCAATAAATTGTTCGGCAAGTGCCCCTTCAAAATCTGTAACTAAGTTGCTTACATCAGAAAGTTTGATTCTTGATAAATTACACATCAGGCCGATATCAAGAAACACAGGTTTAAAAGTTTCTTTATCCACGTATTGGCTGATAGGGACTTTTGAGGACTTGGTGCGTCGCACCAAATGTATAATCCGGCTCAACTCCAGCTTCAGCAAAGCTTCCTTTAATTTGGAAGAATGGGCATTTTTATTGATATTGACGTATTTAACCTTTTTGCCAACATTGTTTGCCGAATACTCAAGGCATTCATTCAGGTATTCTTGCTGCTTGCGTGTACCATACTTTGCGAAATCATACTTGAATGAGGTTAAAATTTCTGAATGCACTTTTTCCACTTCCATCAGATTTTTGTAAAACACCATTGGATTTTAGATTAAAATATTACGAAACACTATTGGATTTAGGATTATTTTATACAAAAACACCATTGTATTTTTTCAGGTTTAATTTTGATAGCAATATTTAATTCAAATATTTAGTAGTATGAAAAAATCTACAAAAAAAGAACAAGAAAAAGGATTATATGGATATTCAAGGACATTAAACCCTTGTCAATGACAGGTTTTAAATTATTTAGTTATTCCAATCCCAGACGTGGCGATATGGTGATTTGCCGGATCCCACAATTTGAAAGTAAAACTATGTTCTTGGAAAGGGTCGTCGGTTTACCGGGCGATAAAATCGAGTTGCGGAATAATCAGTTGGTGATAAACGATATTATATTGGATCAAATTCTGGTTGATAAACAGAAAATGGGCATATCTGCTATTGATGAAATGGGCGAATTGATTGCCCATGAATATGGGATGGGCCTGGATCATTTGATAGCTTTTGAAAAACACGGAACGCACTATTCCTATTTTGGGCCAATAACTGTAAAGCCAGGGCACTATTTTATTTTGGGCGATAACCGCGACAACAGCATTGATTCCCGTGAGTTTGGATTGATTGACCGCCAAGATATTTGTGGAAAATATATGATGACCTTAAAAAATAACCATAAAGCCATCAAGCTATGAAAATAAAAACTTTATTCCCCTTTGTGTTTTTCCTGTTGCTAGTATCACCTATGCAGCTTTTGAGTACGCAGGATCTTATCCCCTTCAACTCGGATGAATGTTTATCCAAATGCTGAAACCGTCTGTTTGGAAGCTTGTTTGAATTAAGTTAAATTTTTCTGGGGTTCTGCATAAAGCTACTGCTTCACTATTTTGTTTGTGAAAGTTCCACTCTCTGTTCCAAAGGTAATAATATATACCCCGCTTTCTAAACCGGATAAGTCGAGCCTTTGGGTTTTAACTTCATTTGTTTTTTCAATCACTGCCTTGCCTTGCAGGTCAGAAATTACGAACCGGCGGATTTTTTGATCTGCAAAATCAATATTTAGTATCCCATTTGTTGGGTTTGGGAAAATTGATAAATCGATACTCCCGGAAATATTTACGCTCGTGGCTATTCCATATTCATAGCAGCCCATGTCTGGGGCAAATCCAAAATAATCTGTTGCATCCATATCAACAACAGTTATTATTTCCCCATAAGCAGATTCGATTGTTAATAAAGCTGCAATTTGTTATTTGAGTTTGTCCTGAGGTGTTAATGCCATAAATTGCACCACCCATGCCATTGTCATCAGCGGAAGCATCATTATTCGCAAACGTACAATGATCAACTATGGCATTTGATCCGTGCAGCATTATTCCCCCTCCATGTTGGTCAGGAAAATTGCTTCCGCTTGTTTTGCCATATTCTATCCGGCAATAAATCAGGTTGCTTCCACTTTGCAATTCTGTGAGCCTGACACCGTGCCAACCCGTAACTGGATCATCTGTTGTGAAAAAAATGCTATCGGATTCAGTACCCATTGCCAGCAAAGTTCCATTTACAGTAAATTTATAATGTCCCTCAAAACTGATTACAACCCCGGCCTCAATATGTAATATCTGGTCAGGTGGAACTATAATTTCACCCACCACAGGGTATGGTGCGCTATCGGTAGTCCAGGTGCCCGATTGATTTCCACTTGCCTCTGTTTGTGAAAAAGTATTTATTGAATTTGTGAGAAGAAAAAGAATTGTAAATATTCTGGTCAACATCATTTATTTATTTTTGTTGCTTTTCTGGTTCGCGCCACTTTTGGTTTTGGCGATGCTCTGATTGCAATGCCGCTATTGGTATTGCTTATTGGAATTCAGGTTGCTGCACCGCTCATGGCCTTATTGGCATTTGTAATCGCATTCCTTATTTATTACAAAAACCGAAGATCGGTCAGGATAAAAATTACCCTGAACCTTGTAATCAGTGGATTGATTGGTGTTCCTGTCGGCTTATTTTACCTGAGCGAGATTAATGAAGAAATCATTAATGTTAGCCTCGGTGTCATCCTGGTATTGTTTGCAATTGTCAAAATATCGAAGATTGATTTTCATCTCAAAAACAAAGTGCACAACATTTTGGTTTATCCTGTGGGGTTTGTGAGCGGAATACTTGGGGCGGCCTATAATACCAATGGCCCTCCGGTGATTATGTTCTTATCATCACAAAAC
>Ga0307929_1001641_pt1 | contig 16191 bp, 12 predicted proteins | sample AceLakmetage1330_FD_203160 | JGI IMG/M metagenome (GOLD analysis project Ga0307929, IMG submission 203160) | Saline water microbial communities from Ace Lake, Antarctica - #1330 | ecosystem: Environmental > Aquatic > Non-marine Saline and Alkaline > Saline | place: Antarctica: Ace Lake...
ATGCTTTCCCTCCTGAATTAGTTGGTGGTTCTTCTAATTAAGGAAATCGCATGTCCACTTTTTTTGCAAAACTTATTTCAAAAGTACGCTTCAGTCGGATGAACCTGAAATACTGATTTCCGGCAATGAAAAGCAGTATCAACGCCAGTTCTTTTTTTCTGACGCTGCCATAAATGCCATGCTGGGTGAAGATAATCGACCCAATGGTGGCTCGCTACCCGCCGCATTTGGGGTAGCACTTGATGCTTTGGGAGAACCTGTGGACCCTGTAACGTGTAATAATTTGCAAGGAATGGCATCTTTTGTCACCTATGATGTTGATGACGACCCGTCTACTCCCGATACGGAATTGTATTATCTGCGAAGACTCAATGCGACACCATTTGAAGTGAAAGTCTTGTCTTGCGCCGATTGGTCTAATACCGTTGTGGGGATTGTTGCTGGCGTCGGTTACGGTAGTGGTCCGGTAAATCCTGGTAATCCAACAAGTTACTGATGAACCATTTAATGGAGAAAATAATGAAAACAAAAACAGATTGCAAATGGTTGCTGAGTATCATGTTGGTTACCTTACTGCTGAGTATGGGATCCATGTCAGTTCAGGCGGCTGATGATGTCATTCCCTTTTTTGCCGGTCAGTCAGGCTCTCCCAATGTAATGGTATTATTTGATAACTCTGATTCCATGCAGGATTCCCCCTATTTTCGAAAAGATGGGAATGTGTATGAACCCAGTACGTATTGGCGTCGTGGGGTTACAATTAATAAAGATTGCGATGAAGATAAGGATCCTGACGAAGAGGATAAATGTATTGGTGAGGATGCAAGTGGAAATATTATCTATGATGATTCAAAGTATGTTACCTCCAGCAATGTGTTGATTCTTCCAGGCCAACTTCCTCCGAATTTGCCTGGCTTGGCATCGCTCGGTTCTTCTGTAACACGTATTCGAGATACCAGCAATGCATGTAGCGCAGGTATGGAATGTGATGATCGGATTTATGACACAAATGTGGACTGGAGTCTGGTCAATACTACCTACAGATATTGGAAAGTGGAAATTAAAGATGATCTGGAAAATGTTCAGTATCGAACCTTGGATTACTATAGCACTTCTTCCCGATACTGGACAATTTATGAAGCCATTGATGGGTATATCGAATATGACCCGGCTCGGACCTATACCTATACGCTTGTGCCGGGAACGCCTGGTGAAGTCACTCGTACATCCAGTGATGCCAGATATGTCTATGATCGTAACTTTGACTGGTCAACAATACCGAGTTTGACAGAGTTTAACGAGAGTTATAAAGGGAAAACTCTGGAAGTATACCAAGGGACGAATGCTGGGGAAACACGAATCATTGATTGGTACAGTACTACTTCAGGCTATTGGAGAGTTAGTAAAGCCTTTACAAACCCCCTGGATTATACCAGTAGATACAGGATAATTGGTGTGGCTGATGATGGAAAGTTAGCTCAGGGTGGTAATCATCCGGATTCCAAGATGTATCAGGCCAAACTGGCGTTACAGAAATTTCTTGATTCCGATGCGATTAAGACATGTGACGAAACCGATGCTAGTGGCGCATGTATAAAGGAACGTTACCTGATGAATATTGGGTTTGCGACATTCTTGCAGGCTCGTCAACCCCGTGTACGAGCAAAATATTATCGTAAAATTGCAGCCGTTCCTGCTATTCCTGGAGAGACGATCGTTGTTCCGGATCGCTATCTTTTTCCGTATTACACTATGTCTGAACATACTGCGGATGAGTATTTACCGACTGGTTGTGTTGACGGTGCTATTCCCGATGGCCTCGAGGTCGATTTTACCGAATTTGGGATCGATTTTAAGAATAAGTCTAACGGAGATGCAGTTGATCGTCCGTGGTATGATGGCTCAGATGGTAATATGTTTAAAGTTTGTAGTGATCAGATAATTACGTACAGGGTGAAACTTACTTGTAGTCCAACTGACTCATTGCCAGGTAGAGTTCGTGTTTATCTTGAAAGTCGTAGAAGTTTTGCTCCGGATGCAAATTTGGCCGGTGTGGATCCCTATGGTGACCCGCAATGGGGTTATACTAACTTTGATCTAAGAAGTAGGGATGGAACCTGTGCTGCAAATAATCCTCCCTCTAACGACGGGAGCTGGATTCCTGTCCTTGCAGGAGGTTGTGCGTCGGCTTGTGTTGATGTCCCTGGATATACTTACACAACAGGTGGGACCGCTGCTAAGGCCGCTTACCTAACTACAACGTGGGTAGATACCTGGGGTGATGTGCGTGTGACTGCTGACACCCCTCCGGTTAAACAGTCGCGGGGGTATATCGATCCTATTACGAATGATGTGACTCCTTATTGGGGGTATTGTGGCGGCACCTGGAATTGCACAAATCCAGATCCTGAGGTTGGAGAATGGACTTTACTTGAAAGTGAACTCACAGATGTTATCAATACCGATGGCGATCTTGGAACACTCACACCTGTGATATTTGATTATTCATATTTTCGCTATCCGGGAATTGATAACGATGATGATCATCCCCATGGCTGGAGTTATCAAAGAACAACAAGAGATCCTGATTGGCTAACCAATTACAGGTATAGAAAAGATGATGGTAGTTATCTGACAGATGACCATTTCATTTATGTGTATTCAAACAGATATCCCACCACATGGAGGGAAGATAAACAGAAGGGAGATGATGATCCCGATGACGATTTGCATTACTTTCCTTCAGTACCAGGGAGTGAATTTGCCAATTATCAGGGCGATGATCAGATTGCCTTCGTTGATTTACCGGTAGTTGACTATGCGGCTGAAGATAAAGGTGATGACCTTACTGGTGTTAATGTAACTAGAATACAGGGCTTTTTAAATCTGTCCAGGCAAATATATTTGCGTGATACCAGATATGTTCATACCATGGCCCCCATCAATCCAGGCTCTCTGCCTGTGAATGCTGGTACAGCAGAGACTGGTAATGGTACTCCCCTTGCGGCAACGTTGGCTAACGCACGTCGCTATTACGAGTCCTATATAAAATCAGATACCTATACCCAAGGTGATTGTCGTGATAACTATGTGATTCTGTTGACGGATGGTCTTGAGACCACCAGTGTTGGTGATCCGGTTGCACAAGCCCAGGCTTTACAGAATATAACTGTTAATGGGGTGAAGACACCTGTAAACGTCTATGTTATTGGCTTTGGACTTGATGGAAATTCGCAAGAGACACTGAATGACATTGCGGTTGCCGGCGGAACATCGAAGGCCTATTTTGCAAATGATGTTGATAGTCTGGTTACAATTCTTGCAGATGATATTGCATCGGATATTACAGATGGTACATATGGACGTTCTAAAGCTGCTCTCGGAGCTAACCAGCCAGGTGTGGCATCCTCAACAGCTCTCTATTATGCCTCCTTTGATTACCCCGTGTGGCGTGGTCATATTGATGCCATTGGATTGTATCCTGAGGATGAGTACAACGCTGATGGAACAGTACTTTTACACAAAAAAGGTGCTCTGAAAGGGGCATTACCATATTGGAAGACGGGGTGCAGCGGTACCTATGATCCGCCATCCAAGCCAGGTGATGCGGATTCCGGATGTATGGTTGCAGAGGACAATATGGTTCCTGGTGTTCCACCAGATGGTCCTGTTGTCAGAAGAACTTTGTACACTACAGTTGCCGGAAGCAGGGAACTGTTTGCACCAGACAGTGTTGACAATGTCGCTGCACTGCAGGGGCTCGTAAACCCTGATGCATTAGATATAGATAGCAACGGTACAGCAGATGAGACTAATGATGCTAAAGCAGTGGTTAATTATGTGCATCATCCAGGATTTGATGCCGCGAAGTATGTGGGAACTCGAGATAAAAACTGGCCACTTGCTGATATTTATAATTCCGGTCTGGTTGTTGTCACTGCTCCGGGAGATGGTGATTGTGTAGATCCAGGGACTGGGGAAGTCTGGGATAATATGGATGGCTATTGTGTTTTTAAAAATGCACAGGCAAGCAGACGAGGCGTTATTTATGTGGGAACAAATGGTGGTATTATTCAGGCATTTGAAACTGGAAAGCCTGAATATGTAGATACCGTTGGTAATACTGTTGCCGCTGTCAGCGGTGGTATGGAATTGTGGGGATATTTGCCAAATTTTGTTCTTGGTAAGCTGCATGAATTTCGTGATGGTCATAGGTTTACAATGGATTTGACGGTTTCTGTGGCTGATATTGATACCTCAACAGACCTTGCCGGAACCGGTTGGAAAACGATTCTGGTTGCGGGGCAGCGTAAAGGTGGAACAGGATATGCTGTAATTGATGTGACTGACCCTGATGATCCTCAGCCTATGTGGGAGTTTACTGATTCAAACCTTGGGCAGACATGGTCACGGCCATCTTTTGGACGGTTAATGATTAATGGTGTGAAAACCAGTGTTATTTTCTTCGGTGGTGGCTTCTCCCCCGATAGTGATAAAGGAAATCGTTTGTATATTGTTAATGCCAGCGATGGAATGCTTATCAAGGAATTTGTAGTAGGAGCAGCTGCCAATAATGTACCAAGTGGCCTGCGTACCATGCGTTACTTAACTGATTCAGTCGGAACGGTTGTGGATTATCGGACGAACCTCGCAAAACTGCCTGATGGTACGGCAATAGATTATAACGAATGGAGGGATTTTATTGAGGCTGCTTATTTTGGTGATATAGCTGGAACTATGTGGCGTTTACGTGATCTTAACAATGCCGCTTCTCCTAGCACCGGAGATATATATGGCCCTCCATGGTCAACTTCGGTTTCATTGGAGACGATGTATGTGCCTGATACCGGAGAAGGGCGTCCCATTTATCATGCTCCTTTTGTTCATGATATTCAAAAGGCGGGATTGTAAATAAGGATGTTGCCGGCTGCGTAAAGCGATATGTCCTTATCGGGACCGGGAGTGAGAAGGATCCTAGTGTGTCAAATGATGCTACCGGTAAGGCAATTATTGATTACTATTTTGAGCTTGAAGATAGAGAGTGGCAGGATTTAACATGGACTAATGGCGAAGATGATGACCTGCATTCGCCAGCGTGGACGGTTGCGGAAAGGGCAGCTGGAAAATTCCGTATGAACTGGCGGATTAGTCTGGGACTGCAAGTACCATTGGACTCTAACGGGTTCCTTGTAGATGCATCCGGAGCACAAGTGGTAAAAGATGGAAAAACTTTTCTGAATAGTCATATTTATTTAATAGATCGTGCAACCTATCTGAAAGATGAGGCATATGAGGACAAGCCCTGGAGTCTTGATGGGAATGGTCATTTGTTGAATCCCGATGGCGCAGTAGTAGCCAATAGTGGAGAATTTCTATTTCTTGTTGTGGATGATGGCTTGTACGGTGTGGGAGGTGGCGGAAGTCTTGGGACAAAGGTTGCCGATACAGGATTTTATAATGTAATTGATCTGTCACTTTGGGTTACCGATGAAAATGGGTGTATTCCTGATCCTGCCGACGGTACTTGTCTCGTCGATACTGCTAGTTACAGTTACGATAACGATGGGTATTTGATCGATGGCGGCGGGACTAGAGTCAGTGTTGATGGTAGTGATAAATTAGTTGTAACAGATCCCGGGGAAAAAATACTATCAGCTGCCAGTGGTGCTGGAGGGTATTTGTATTTCACCTCGTACACACCTAAAGGTGGTTGTGCCATGGGTAAAAGCTATTTTTACGGCCTTAAAATATCAAGCTGTGACAGTACAACACTGGCAACCGGAACCATTGAATATGATGTGGATGGTGTACCGATACAGCCGAGTAACAGGCGGCGGATTCCAATTGGTCCCGGGATTACCCCGGAAGTTACTTTGGATGATGGTACTGCCTATGTGATATCGTATGAGGGGGATGATAAACCTTCTATCAAACCTTTGCCTGTGCAGACAGGAGGAACATCGTTATTGTTCTGGAAGCAGCAGTAGGCTGAACTTAATAGAAGACTGGCTGTCGGGGGAAACTTTCCTAACGGCCAGTTCTTTTGTGAAAAGGTGAAAGGAGAGTGGAATGAAAAAAAATATAAGTTGGAAGACTATTGCTAGTATTTTGGTGGCAGGATGTTTGTTTATTTTTGGAGGGAATGTATTTGCTCAGTCCGAAGGTGAACCTGAAGTGGAAATGTCCGATGATGTGAAATTGAATATGAGCGAGGTGCTAATTGAATTTTACAGCGGTGAAATTGAATCCTATTTGGACGGTATTCTACGAGTAAATGGAAATGACTTTACTCTTACAGGGAGTGAACAATGTCAAGATATGGAAGAAAATACTGTTGATATAGACAGCTTGAAGGAAGGAGACAGTGTAACAGTTAATTATGTTGTGCCGGATATGACTGTAACATCTGTACGACTTGATCAGAGAGGCGTCGGAGGGGAAACTGATGATTCTCTGGAAGACCATGAGACTCCAGAAAAGAAATCGTCACAAAAAAGTATTCAATTTAAAGATGGTGTTTATACCAATTGATGCTCATTATAATGCTGAAAGTAATTCCAATAGCAGTGGTAGACTGATTTCTTTTGAAAGTGATTTTCTGTCTTAGCTTATGAAGAAGAGGTACGGAAGGTTTGTCATAGTTAAAAGGAGCTATAAGAAAATTTATAGTTCCTTTTTTTCTTTTACAAAAAAAATAGAAGTGGATCAATTACCATAAGCTATGCTAGTGTTGCTGGAAAATACCGGAGTCACAATTAACAAAGGAGAGGGAACGTGGGTGTACAACTGATATTTGCCAAGCAGGTAGGAGTGGAAGTTCGTTTTATTGAGTTGAATGATTTTGATGAGACTGGCATTCTGCTGGTACAGAAACTGCGCTTTAAACAGATTAAAGAAGTTCCCGGTGTCAGTAAAAAAGTTAAAAAGGTCCGACAAATCGGGATTCAAGAATTAATTGATCCGATGAAGGACAGGATTGAACAACTCCTTATTGATCCGGCATGGGTTGTAGTGCTCTTTGATGCCGTGAGAAAGGAAGAGATACGGCCTACTTTACAGAAAATGCATAGTAATTAGTACTTCCAACTAGTCGTTCCGTTCTCCCATGGTGTAGGGGGAATGGTTTTCAAGGTCCTTATTGGCAAGTGGTCATTCCACAACCTCAAACCCAATCTTAGTAATAGCATCATTCACCACACTCTTTTCCACGTCACCGTCATAGCTAGCCTCTGCTTTCTCAAGATTCACATCCACATTTGATATTCCAGAAATTTCCTCAAGAGCTTTTTTAGTAGATGCCACACAGTGGGGGCAACTCATTCCTTTTATTAAGACTGTAGTCATTGTATTTCTCCATCCTTGAATTATTGTTTAACACATATCAAGAGTATTTATTCATTCCGGCCAGGAATTCAAGGGCTGTAACGATATTTAAGATGTGGAAGCTATGAAAAAATTAAATTTATCCGTAAAGGGGATGCACTGCGCTGCATGTTCCAGTCGTATCGAAAAGGTTGTCGGTGGTTTGGAGGGTGTTGCTAAGGCCTCGGTCAATCTTGCCTCAGAAACTATGGAACTGCAATGGGATGAATCCAGCCATAGTTTTGAGGATATTTCCGAGCGTGTTAGTGGTCTGGGGTTTGGCCTTGAGTCCATTAGTGCGCCGCAACAGCTTTTTGAGAAAAATCGAGCCGAGACGGCACAGCGTTTAGCCCAAATGAAAAAGAAGCTGGTTTTGTCAATGCTTCTAGCAATCCCACTCTTTACCATCTCCATGGGGGAGATGATGGGGCTGCCACTTCCTGAAATTATCAATCCACATACCCATCCTGCTAATTTTGCACTTATTCAGTTTGTACTTGTTCTAGCCATCATGTATCTGGGGCGTAATTTTTACCTCAATGGAATTCCGGCGCTTATTCGGCGTGTGCCCAATATGGATTCGTTGATTGCAGTTGGAACGGGTGCGGCTTTTATCTATTCCACCTGGAATCTTGTTGAGATCCTTCTTGGCATAGATGTGCAGATGAAAGTTATGGATCTCTATTTTGAGTCTGCAGGTGTTTTGATAGCCCTTGTCTCTTTAGGGAAATATATGGAGACCCGTTCAAAATCACACACTTCCGATGCTATCAGTAAGCTTATGCAGCTTACTCCTGAAACTGCGATACTACTTATTGGTGATGGCAAGGAGCAGGAGCAGAAAACGATCCCGGCTGAAGAGATAGAGGGAAATGATATTCTGCTAATTCGTCCAGGCGAGAGACTGCCGGTGGATGGTGTTATTGTAGGCGGTCATAGTGTGGTTGATGAATCCATGCTTACCGGTGAAAGTATTCCGGTAACAAAAAAAGAAGGTGACACCGTTATCGGTGGAACGCTGAATAAGAATGGTGTTCTATCTGTACGGGCAACAGAGGTTGGCGCTGATACAACGCTTTCACGTATTGTTCGGCTTGTTCAGGAGGCACAGGGTTCAAAGGCCGCAATTGCCGGAATGGCAGACCGGATCAGTTTGTATTTTGTGCCGGTGGTTATGGTCATTGCCGTGCTTACAGGGCTTGCCTGGTATTTCATAGGGAATGTTGATTTTTCAACTGCACTCAGGTTCTTTATTGCTGTGATGGTTATTGCCTGTCCCTGCGCCATGGGGCTGGCAACACCAACGTCAATCATGGTGGGAACAGGACGTGGTGCTCAACTTGGAGTGTTGATAAAAAGTGGTGAGGCACTTGAACTTGCTGAAAAAACAGAGGTGCTTGTATTTGACAAAACAGGAACGCTTACCCACGGGAAACCGGAACTCACTGATATATTAGTGGTGGAGGAGGGGGCAGATAAGGAAGAACTTCTTTTTCTTGCAGCTTCCTGTGAACAAAATTCAGAGCATCCTCTTGCTGAAGCACTGGTTGCTGATGCAAAACGAAATAAATTGCCACTTGTTCAGCCGGAATCCTTTAACGCTATACAAGGAAAAGGAATAGAGGGGCAGGTGGGAGGTAAAAAAGTACTCCTTGGGAATAAACAGTTATTGAAAGATCAGAATATTCCTGTCAATCAAATGGCTGTGCATGCAGATGCTCTTTCAGGCCAGGGGAAAACAGTTCTGTATCTGGCCGTCGATAACAAATTTACAGCGATCTTAGCAGTTGCCGACACACTCAAACAGGAGGTACCGGAAGCTGTACAGAAAATGAAGAAAATGGGTCTGCGTCTGATTATGCTGACGGGTGATCAGAGAATAACAGCTGATGCAATTGCTGCGCAGGCTGGTATTGAAGACGTGATTGCTGAGGTTTTGCCGGAGAAAAAATTAGATGTGATCGAAAAGTTACAGTCTGAAGGCTTAAAAGTTGCCATGGTTGGTGACGGTATCAATGATGCTCCGGCACTTGCCCGTGCCGATGTCGGTATTGCAATGGGCACGGGGATTGATATAGCCATTGAATCCGGGGATATCGTCATTATGAAGGGAAATCTAAATGGAGTAATCACAGCCCTTGGCCTGTCCCATGCCGTGATGCAAAATATCCGGCAGAACCTCTTCTGGGCCTTTGGTTACAATGTGGTGGGGATTCCTGTGGCAGCTGGTTTTTTAACATTATTTGGTGGTCCTGCTCTTAATCCTATGATAGCTGGTGGTGCTATGGCGCTCAGTTCGGTCTCGGTTGTGACCAATGCACTTCGTTTGCGATTTTTTAAAGATTGAAAACTTGACCATGACCATGGTTGTGACTATAGTTACTGTAGTTGCCTGAGTATAAGGAGAAAACACCATGCAAACAATAAAAGCATCTGAATTTAAAGCAAAGTGCCTTGCGTTAATGGATCAAGTAAAAGAGACTGGTGATGAAATAGTTATCACAAAAAATGGCAAGCCCGTTTCAATTCTCACAGCATACAAAAAGGTTCCCAAAACACTTTTTGGTTTGCATGTGGGGAAGGTTACCAGTCATGATGATCTAGTAGCTCCTGTGGGCGAAAAATGGGATGCTGAATAATGGTGCTCCTTGATACTCATGTTCTTATCTGGATTGATGAGGCAAACAACAAGCTTGGGCAGATTGCTAAGGGTGTGGTTGATGATGCATTGTTGTCAGGTAGGCTTGCTGTCGCCTCAATCAGCTTTTGGGAAATTGCCATGCTGGTGCAGAAAAAGAGAGTTTCAATTAGTCTGGAGCTTGATATATGGCGAATAGAGCTATTGCAGAATGGTCTGCGTGAATTATTAATAAACGGCAGCATTGCAATTCGCGCAGGTCAGCTACAACAGATGCATGGCGATCCAGCTGATCGTTTGATTGTTGCAACAGCCCTTGAACATTCTGCTACTTTGGTAACGGCGGATCAGAAGATTCTTGACTGGCAGGGGTTGCCGTACAAATTGGACGCTTCTCTCTAATATTACAGTTTGTTTATCAAATAGGATTTCCCTTGACTTTTCCCCCTACAGATTTATATATATAAACGCTTAACTGAATGCTTGTTCATTTCATTGCTGCTTTCAAAAAAATTGGAGCAGTACATTTTGAAAATTAACTTAGAGGAAATCATTATGGCTTCAAAATTAGTTGCACCGCATGGTGGAAAAGGTCTTGTTTGCGCACTTCTCGAAGGTGACGCACGTACTGCTGAGCTTGAGAAAGCAAAAGGTTTGAAACAAATCGAAATTTCTGATCGTGCAAAAGGCGATCTTATTATGATGGGAATTGGTGGTTTTTCTCCTCTTACCGGTTTTATGACCCAAGCAGACTGGAAAGGCGTTTGTGAGAATTTCACCATGGCGGACGGAACTTTCTGGCCTGTACCCATCACACTTGATGTTAACAAAGCTGATGGCATTAACGCTGGCGATGAGATTGCTCTTGTTAAAGGTGGCGAAGTTTTTGCTACCATGCATGTTTCTGAAGCTTTTGAGATGACCGAAGCAGACAAAAAATGGGAATGTGAGAAAGTTTTCATGGGCGAAGGCGAAGAGTCCGTAGACGGAAACTTCTGGAAAATCGCTCCTGAAGATCACCCAGGTGTTATCATGGTTCAGGCCCAGAAAGATGTGAACATCGCTGGTCCTGTTAAAGTACTTTCCCAAGGCGAGTATCCTACAGAGTACCCAGGAGTTTATCTTACCCCTGCTGAGACTCGTGCAATGTTCGACGAGCGTGGTTGGGCTAACGTTGCTGCACTTCAGCTTCGTAATCCAATGCATCGTTCCCATGAGTACCTTGCAAAAATCGCTGTTGAAGTATGTGACGGTGTTCTTATTCACTCTCTTATCGGTAACCTCAAAGCAGGCGATATCCCAGCACCTACCCGTGTTAAGGCCATCGACATCCTGATTGAAAACTACTTCGTAAAAGAGAACGTAATCAACTCCGGATATCCTCTTGATATGCGTTATGCTGGCCCTCGTGAAGGTCTCCTTCATGCTACCTTCCGTCAGAACTATGGCGTTAACAACATGCTGATCGGTCGTGATCACGCTGGCGTTGGTGATTTCTATGGTCTGTTCGAAGCTCAGGACATCTTTGATCGCATCCCCCAGACCGGTGATGATTCAAAAGATCTTCTTTGCAAGCCAATGAAAATTGACTGGACCTTCTACTGCTCTGAGTGTGACGGAATGGCTTCTCTTCGTACCTGTTGTCATGACAAAGAGTCCCGTGTAATTCTTTCCGGTACCAAACTTCGTAAGGCCCTCTCTGATGGCGCTGAGATCGTAGACCATTTTGGTCGCGAGGAAGTTCTGGATCACCTGAAATTGTACTATGCAGGTTTGACCGAGAAAGTTGAAGTTAAAATGCAAAATGCAGCTTCTGGCGACTCTATGTAATTTGTCCGCCGGACTTGTATAGTCTTAAGAAGGGGAGATATCACTTAGGTGGTGTCTCCCCTTTTTTGTTCCTGATTACATAAAAGTTCAGCTTTTGCTATGCTGCGTGTAGGAGCCTGCCCCTGCGGGCGAATAGTAATAGTGTCAGAGGTCCTTATCGCCCGCAGGGGCAGACTCCTACAAGTGAATCTTTCCGTTACCTGAGCTTTAGAGGTAATCAGGTTTATCTCTGAAAATCTATAATTCCTGGTTGTTTTTATGTCTGAATATAATTTGACAGTAGGTCTTGGCGATCGTAGTTATCCCATCTTTATTGAAGATGGAATACTTGAAAATATTGGTGCTGATCTTGCCAAACGTGATATCGCCAGTCGTTATGTGGTTATATCCGATGACTATGTTGCCAGTCTTTATGGTTCTACACTTATGGCCTCTTTAAAAGATGCTGGTGTTGCTGCAGAACTGATCACCTTTCCAAGAGGTGAAGCTTCAAAAAATCTTCAGGTCTTTGCCGAGCTTTCTTCAAAACTTGCTCAAAAAGGCATGGATCGAAAATCAGGGCTTATTGCCCTTGGTGGAGGTGTTACTGGAGATCTTACCGGGTTTCTCGCAGCCAGCTATATGCGTGGTATTCCCTTTGTGCAGGTTCCAACCACGCTCTTATCTCAGGTGGATAGCTCTGTTGGCGGAAAGACCGGAGTTGATATTCCTGAAGGAAAAAACCTGGTTGGTGCGTTCTATCAGCCTAAAGCTGTTTATATTGACAGCACTGTACTCACAACACTTCCAGTTGAGGAGCTGCTCGGTGGAATCGCTGAAGTGATAAAGTATGGTGTTATTCGTGATTTTGGGTTTTATGGTTTTCTTGAAAGAAATCTTGATGCTATTCTTGCTTTACAGCCTGCAATTATCCAGGAAATGATCCGTACCTGTTGTGAGATAAAAGCCGATGTTGTGGCTCAGGATGAGCGGGAATCTGATCTGAGACGTATCCTGAATTTTGGTCATACCATAGGGCATGCCGTTGAAGCAGCATCCAATTTTAGTTTGATTCATGGTCACGCCGTTGCAATCGGTATGGTTGCAGCCCTTCGTCTGTCCGTATCGCTTGGGCTCTGTAAGCGTAAGGAGGCAGGACGTGTGGCAACACTTATTCATGCTTTTGGCTTGCCCACCGAGATTCCAGAGGGAATGGATACCAGTCGTATTAAATCCTATATAAAGAGTGATAAAAAAAGTATTGGCGGCTCAGTTTTTTATGTTTTGCCAACAGCCATTGGAGATGTTTTAATCACCAATGAAGTGACAGAAGAACAGGTTGATGCTGTTCTTAAACGATAACGATAAAACGCCAGCCCATCCCTTATGCCTATCTACGAATTCTATTGTGACAACTGCAATGTAGTTTTTAATTTCCTTTCCAGTCGAATCAATACCTCAACCCTTCCCGATTGTCCGCGTTGTGGTAAAAAAGAGATTAATCGTCAAATGTCCACCTTTGCCACTATTGGAAAAGCTACGGATGAGAGTGATGATATGATGGCAGGAATGGATGAAACAAAAATGGAAGAGGCCTTTGGTTCTCTGATGCAGGAAGCAGAAGGGATGAACGAGGATGATCCGCGGCAAATGGCCACCCTGATGCGTAAATTCACTGAAAAAACAGGCCTGAACCTTGGTGATACTATGGAAGACGCTATTTCCAGAATGGAAAAAGGGGAAGATCCGGATCAGATTGAAAAGGAAATGGGAGATACGCTTGATGGTGACGATCTCTTCTCCTTTGATGGAATAAAGAAGAAGGTACTTGGCGGATCTGGATCTGCTCCTGATCACGATGAAAAATTGTATAAATTATAACCTGATTACCACTGAAACTCAGCTTGTGTTGATTTGAAGTGTAGGAGCTCGCCCCTGCGAGCGAAAATTGCTCTTAATTTGACTCGTTTCGCTCGCAGGGGCGAGCTCCTACAGTTAGGTTTTTCAGTCAGCTGAGCTTTGATGGTAATCAAGAATTATAATGCCTGTTTTCCTGACATAGTACTATTCAATCTGGTGATTTTTTAATTTTTCCCACAGATTTTTTCTGCTGATTCCAAGAAGTTCGGATGTCTTCGTCTTATTGCCGTCACACTGGCCCAGTGCCCTTCGCAGGCATGCTTTTTCAGCAATCGCCATATTGTCAGAAAGGTTGAATCCCGCATCTTCACAACTCTCCATTGCGCAAAGTTCGGTCGGCAAGTCTTCCGGGTGGACCACGGGACCACTGCAGAGAACAGAGGCACGTTCCATAAGATTATGCAGTTCTCTCGCATTTCCCGGGAAGGAATAGCCTTCCAGGCAACGTAATGCTTCCTGTGAGAGAGAAAAAGGGGCATTATGAGGTGAAATAAACTCTTTCAGAAAATGGATGCATAGGTCTTGAATGTCCTCCTTGTGTTCCCGTAACGGTGGCATAAGTATTGGGATAACCTTCAGTCTGAATAGAAGGTCCTGCCTGAATCGTCCCTCGTTCACTTCCTCTTGCAAATCTTTGGATGTACAGGCCAGAACCCGCACATCTACATCAATGGTTTTACTGCCTCCAACCCGTTCAAATGCACCTTCTTGTAAAACGCGCAACAGTTTTGCCTGAAGCGGGCTTGGAAGATCGCCTAGCTCATCAAGCAGTAAGGTTCCATTGTCGGCAAGTTCAAATTTTCCCTTACGTTTTTTGTCTGCTCCGGTAAAGGCGCCCCGTTCATGACCAAACAGCTCAGATTCCATAAGACCATCGGGAATAGCTGCGCAGTTTATGGAGATAAAAGGTTTGTCACTGCGAAGGCTGGCCTTGTGTATTGCACGAGCCGCAAGTTCTTTTCCGGTTCCTGATTCTCCCGTTATCAGGATCGTTGCATTTGTCGGGGCGGCCTGGTCGATGATGGAATAAACCTGCTGCATCGCGGGCGCATTACCAATAAGAGCACGGTCAACGATACGACAATTCTCCTGAAGGGTTACCACCTGATCTTTGACCCGCTGAAAGTCGAGCAACCGGTTACATCTGATAATCAGATCATCCATATCAAACGGCTTCAGGATGTAATCCGATGCTCCCATGCGAAGACAGTCGAGTGCATCATTGACCGATCCGTAAGCAGTCATGATGATGATATCAGTTTCCGGCGAAAGTTCTTTGACTTTCTCAAGGAGTTTTAGACCGCTCATTTCCGGCATACGAATATCTGAAATAACAAGATGATAATCGTTTTTTTCCAGCATCGATACGCCATCGAGCCCATTCTCAACCTGGTCTATCTGCCAGTTAAACTGTCGTAATCTGTCATAGACAGAAATACGCATTATCTCATCGTCTTCAGCTAGAAGTATTTTGACCATAATACGTTATACCTCCATCACATTTTCTGGATGCTCAGGAATAGTGACAATAAATGTTGTTCCAACACCTTCTTTACTTTTAACTTCCACCGTTCCCTTCATCTTCCCTATAAGAGAGTAGGTAACAGAAAGGCCAAGGCCAGTTCCCACACCAACATCTTTAGTTGTGAAAAATGGATCGAAGATATGGCTGATGATATCTTTTGCAATCCCCATGCCTGTGTCTGAAAATGTAAAATGGAGTTGCTGTTCAATCATTTCGGAGCGGATATGCAGTGTACCACCATCGGGCATTGCCTGGATGGCATTAAGACCAAGGTTAACAAAGATCTGTTTCAGGGCTTCGGCATCAACATAGCACTCATGGTCAATTGTATTTTCCTGATGAATCTCCGTGTCCTTTAACTTGTAAGAGAGAAGCTCCAAACATTCGCCAAGAAGTGTTCCTACATTAATTTTACGCAGTTGCAGCGGTTCCTGTCTGCCAAAATTCAAGAGCTGACGCATGGTATGCTCAATTCGTTTGAGTCCCTTGTCAAGCAGAGGGAGATAGCGCTCACGCATTTCAATATCGTCCGGATTTTCCCCCATGGATTTGACAAGGTTGAGCATACCACCAAGGGGATTGTTCACTTCATGGGCAATGCCTGCTGAAAGAATACCCATGGACGCCATTTTTTCATTGAAAAGGGTCTGTTGTCTGGTTTTTTCAATCTCTGTCTGGTAGCGGACCAGACGGTGGCAGAGTTCTGAAAAGTGGTCACTGAGATGGCCGATTTCATCATTTCCGTAAGGGAGCAACAGGTTATCCGGTTCGGTTTCGGGAAAGGACTTTATTGCTGTAGAAAGCCTGTCCAGCCTGGAAACAACGAGAGTGTTGAACATAATAAGCAGGGTTATGGATACCAGTACAAAGCTAATCAGTCCTATGGTCAAGAGTGAGCGGTTATTGAGCCGCATTTTCTCATCTGCCCAGGCAATAG
>Ga0307929_1001644_pt1 | contig 16186 bp, 20 predicted proteins | sample AceLakmetage1330_FD_203160 | JGI IMG/M metagenome (GOLD analysis project Ga0307929, IMG submission 203160) | Saline water microbial communities from Ace Lake, Antarctica - #1330 | ecosystem: Environmental > Aquatic > Non-marine Saline and Alkaline > Saline | place: Antarctica: Ace Lake...
CAACAATATGATGCTTTTCTGAATGCCAGTTATGAAACCGCTGATGATTATAAAAAGGATCTTATTCGTGCCTAACTATTTAGATAAACAGCGAATGTTGGAATATCATCAGAAAAGGGTACACTCAGTTCATTTAAAGGGAAAGGCGACACACCTGAAAAGGAAAGTTAGCTTTCAAACTTTCTTAAAAGGCATTGGCAATGATCCCCGGTAGAAATATTTTACTGCCGGGGATTGACCGGGAACATCCACCTTGCTATGGTAAAAATTCAAGTTTGACCTGGGGGAATGCTCACATTGAAAAGCTCAATTTGACCCCCTGTTTTGATCAAATCATAAGCAAGCGCCAGTTTGCCCGGTCTTTACTATTTGGCATGGTTTTTGTTGCAGCCAGTATTGGCGGGGGTCTTAGGCTTGTGTCTGATAACCTTTATTATGTTAACTTTTTGAGTGTCAAAAGCCTGATAGCCTTTATTGACGTGCCTTTCCAACTACACCACCCCAACATTTCTGATATCCTCAATCCCTACATTGCCCACATCGTAGTACCTCTGAAAAACGCAATCACACCTATTTTTGCCTAATTTCCATTTATTTTCATGAAAAACACTTGTGAAAACCTCAACTTAATATTTACGTTAATATCTGTCTTGTCTTTACACTGCCATTGGGCAAATCACCTCATCTTCAAATTTATGGATCAGGTGGTCAGCCATTCCCACGGCAACCGCCAAGGATTTCTTGTAAGTTGGATCATCCTGGGGGATTCTTAATAACCCAATAATTATGTTTCCCCTTAGTCACATAGGATGCCCCATATCTGGGGAGCTGGTGCTGGACATGAGTTGAGCATATCTCCGGTGCCCTCAAAAATGAGTTGACCGATTTGGGACCCCAAATATCCGGTGCATCAAAAACGGTGTGTCAGGGGTTTTTCATGATGTTACTTAAAACTATATAATGGGTTGATGTCCTCTAATAGGCGATCAACTCCCCCCATTGCAGGATCACCGAGCAAACCCCAAAAATGAGGCGGTTAGAATAGGTCTCCTCAGATTCAGGAGGCCCGCCCAAATTTGGGCAGACCCCTCTCCACTATCCATATCTGGATAGCCAACAGGACGGTTAAGCAGAAAACCCCACATCTGAATTATTGCATCGGGGGTGTAATAACTCCAAAGGCAACCATCCATTTTGGCATAGTCCTACAAAAGTAACTGCCACTGAGCATGGCCACCGGATCACCAGGGGAGATACTTATTGCATCGAGGGTGCAACAAAAGTCCCACACATAGATCATTGCCGGGGTGATGCCTGTCAATTTGGGAGTAAACTCCCATTTTGATATCTGCCAGGGTTGCAGAGGGACATGGCCACCAACTACCATGTCAACATGAAGGAATCTTTCCTTCATCTATTTTATCCTGAAAAGTTGCAGTGGCACATGGCCACCAACTGGCATGTCAACTCACCAACCAACACATGCCTTCTAAAACTTACCAAATACCCGAAAGCTAAGAGCCTTTACTGACCTACCTTTCCAGCGATATAAAACACTCAATAACAACAAGGCTAATATCGGAACACTGTTTATAATGTACCGTTGTTCTCAAGTCTCACGGGTACTGCCAAAGATTTCTTGTAAGTTTGGATCAGGATGAAAGAAATTTGCTTCTGATGGCCACCAGTGAGGTTAAAGACTCGACCGGACCTACGCATGATGGACTTACACGTTTTTGTCCCACCATGGGAGCAGGGGCAAATATTCTTGAATCTTCCGGTGAACAGGGCTTTAGCACTATAGCCACTGCCTACGCACACCAAGACTTCAATAGCCATCCTGATGTGGGAGCGGAAGATTCAAGGGGGTTAAACCTGGATAAGAATAGTATCGGTGATGCTGCATCCAATATCAAGGGGTTTGTTTGATAACTACATGGATCAAAACCGCACAGTGTGCCGATTTGTTGTTTCAATGACACATTGTCAGCAATTACCATATCAACACTAACCGTCCAAGATCGTGGACAGTTGCGGTCAACCGCAATTATGAATGGCACATGGCCAGGGTGAACCATATCAAGGGTACACCGGGGCTACCCTTAAATATTCGCTTTTTTAAAATGCTTATCTTGTGGCGTTTAAAATCTGTCACGAAATAATTACGCAACGCCTACCACCTGGGGATCATATCGGCGCATAATGCGCTACACCTACCGCCTGGGGATCATGCCATGCTGGTGCCTACCGTCTGGACATAATGTGACAACGCCACATTGCCAGGAAGTCTACCGCCACATTATGTTGGAGTAGATCAGCCAGGCACCTATCCACTTTGGATGACTCCAGCAAAGGGTACTCATTAAAAGCGCTCCCCTTTACCTTGAGCAGTGGTGGCGAAAATCTACTGGCTCAAAAAGAGTCAGTAGGATTGTCAGGACTTTATAAACTCACTGAATCAGGCTTGCCGGAACCGGCAAAAAAGGAGGCGGTCAGGGGCAATCATCCGTTTTGACTGAGTCCTACAAACGTAACCCCATGGAACCGGGTAAAGCTATAACCACAAAGGGTACGGTTTCAATGCGTACCCCTGGATGTGGTGAACACAAACCCCATGAGAACCCCACAAAACACTACATTTGAAAAAGGATATTAGACAATGAAATTCACACACGAAGAACTCTTACAACGGGAATATTGCGGGGCCAGGACCTGGAAGGGTACGCCATGCAAGAGGGCAATACAAATAGGCTTTATGTATAGCAATAAAATTCCGTTCCCTATTGACCAAGAGCATTTAATGGTGATAATCAATATAAGGAACCACATTTGATAAAAAAAGGAGGTGTGGGCATGAAAAACATTATCACTTTAAGGCCTGTAAAAAATAAAAAAATCTCTCCAGAGAGGTTTATGAAACTTACGGAAAAAGAAAAAAAGAATATTAAAAAAGTTGATTTTATCCCGCCAGAACTTGGTGACAAAGGCTTTGGTTTATTCAATTTAATTTACAAGAGGCCCGTCTATAATGGCTAAACCCAAGCCTACCAAGAAGACAGAAGGGAACAACCAACTTCAAGGGCCACCCCATGAGTTATTAAAAGAGTTTCTCTCACATCAGGGGAAGGAACTTGAAATAAGAGCCCAAGAAGTACAGCTTGATTATGAACGTGAAAAAAACAACAAGTCTGTAGCTGAAATATCCATTAAAGCCAATCTTGAAGACCGGGCCAACTTGCGGGATCATTTTGAAAGAAGCCACAAGCGGTCTTTGAACGCTATATTGATTGGGTCGGGTATGGCTATTGCTGCAGTCTGTTATTGCCTTTATCTGGACAAAGAGGCGTTACTGTTAAAGGTAGCAGAAATTGTTGCCGTATTCCTTGCTGGTTTTTTAGGTGGATGGGGGTATAAGTCCACTAAAGATGAGCAAAAGCTTCGTTCTGGTAATGATATCTTAGGTGAATAAAAATTCCCCTTGACACAAACCCACCCACAGTTTATGAATAATCATTCCTGCAAAATCAGGGATACGGTTTGAGAGCCGGAAACACGGACGCAATAAGCGTCTACATTTTTCATGTGAACGCTTTTATTGTTTCATGCGTCCTATATTGGGCAGCATGGGGGAGGCTTTCGAGCCTGCCGGGTTCCGTGTCCGGTCTCTCAACCCCCATGTTGCCCTTTTTTGTTTTGAGAGGATGAAAAAGGGCTTAATTTAACACACGGAGGCCCTACCATGAAAAACGCCACAAAACCCACCACAAAACCCACCAAATCCGAACAAATCGCAATCCTGAAAAATCAAATCAACGTCCTGGAAGAACTCTTGATGGACGGAGCCGGGCCTATCAAGGCTTATCCTTCACTTGCCAGTCATGAAGAAGATTCTCTGTGTTTTTTCCAGCTTGAAAAGCTCAATGAATATAACCCGGCTATCATCGAGGATACTCATAAATATATCCAGTCCCTTCATATAGAAGCCCTGGGAAAGACCCCCTTGGATGCCGTCATGGAAACCATGCAGGAATTAAGGGACAACCACCACCAAGAATACCAGCAAGCCATGGACCACATTGACATTGACTATGATTTTTTCTTTGACACTGATGACGATAGCCTTGATTTTGACTTGGTTCTCACATCTGATGACATCGTAGGATAAATAATTCCCTGTCGGGTGGATCAGTCTACCCGGTTAGGATGCCATAGGAGGAGCCGATTTAATGAAAACTACCACAGACCTTTCCCCATATACCTATACGCCTTACACAACTCCATTGACCCGTTGCACTCTGCCGGACGGAACCACTGAGTACCGCCACAGCAAGACCGGAAAGCCCGTTGAAGTGAATCAAGAAAACCTCTTTGACCTGATTTCTTACACTCATGAACAGATATACACCTTGGTTGAAATGCTACCGGAAGATATCTATTCCCGGTATGCCTATATCTTCAAGGGACTGATTCAAAACATATCTGCTACTTTGGCTGAGGCCCAACATTACGTCTCCCGGAACATTGGGGATATTCAGGTAATCACCTTGGATAAGGATCATTTCCTTACCCGGAGTGGCACCGTTGTGGATGCCATGTTGAAGGGGGTGAACCATGCAGATTGAAAATAAAGACACCATCACCGCCGATGAACTCAAAGCTGAAAAAGATCCCCTGGAACTTGCCTGTAACCCATTAAGCAAGCTTGAATTTATTGCTGATGCCATTAAGGGCTTGTGTGAAAATCGCAATGTCTTTAACGAACTGGACAACCCACGGGCAATGGGGGAAATCATCGCCGACGCAACCATGGAGCTCTGGGCCATCACCAATGCCGGGATGGAAAGGATAGATGCTCTTGAGGCTCAATTAAAGGTTTGTAGTGCATATGCAGCAAGCCCGGTGGGCCATGTGGTAGGAGGTGCCGAAAAATGATTATAAGAAAAAAAATCATACACGGCCGCCAATACCTCACGACTTTTAAGACTCTGGCAGAAGATCCAGCATTAAGCGACAAGGCCAGGGGGCTTTATATGCGTTTGCCCATGGTTCCCGATGGTGAAGACTGCACCATTAAGAGATTTGCCTGTACAGGTAGGGACGGAGAAAGCGCCATCAGGAGTGCCATAAAGGAGCTTGAAAAGAGTGGTCATATCAGAATTGAGTGGATGCGATCCCCACAAGGGAAAATTACCGGGAATCAGTGCTTTTTAACATGGGGGGGGCAAAGATGATAATCAGAAATAAAGACAGAGAAACATTCACGGTAATTTCTAACCAGGCTATCAATGACACCCAGATCAGCGATAAAGCCCTGGGAACTTTGGTCAGACTCTTATCTAAGCCCGATAACTGGAACCTCAATATCAATTATATGGTGAAGACCGGGAAACAGGGCCGTACCGCCATAAGGTCATCTATTGCTGAGCTTGAAAAGGCCGGGTACATCCATAGGCAGATGGTCAGAACCAAGTCTGGGAGGATCACCGGGACGGAGTATCATGTTTATGAAGATGCGGGGACAGGTAAGGAAGGTGCCACCGTCTGCCAGGAACAGCCAATAAACAGCCAGGTTAAAACCGCCACCATGGATGAAGTCCAGAGTTCGGAAACCCGTCGTGCGGAAACCGTCCCAGTAATAAATACTAATATAGAACAAACACTGAGGGAAACAACGACTGCTGCCCCAGAACCAGAGGTTGAAGTGGAAGTCTTGCTGTCGTCGTCGTATCCAGCCACAGAAGATATAAATTCTCTTTTGAACCTCATCCCGGAACAGCACAGTCAACCCATGGTGATATCCCTTGTCAACAAATCAGCAAAGGAATACACCGCCCTGGAGCTGGAAGAGGCCATCACATATGCCACCGCCAATGTCAAAGGCGGGTGGATGCAGTACAAGGCGTACCTGGACAAGACTTTGAAAAACAAATGGGCCGTTGGGTATCTGGATACTATCAGCACCACTGCCCCTGCCGTGGTCTCCCCTGGGGGCTTTGCTGGTGCCATACCTGCCGGACGGTTCCCCAACGGGACTGTCACGGGTTGCGCCAGGATGGATAGTAATTACATGGCAGCAGCGCAATTCTTGAATGAAATGGGGGTGGAGGCATGAAAAAACAGGATATCAAACAATTCACGGAAATTATGATGGCTGTTGCCGACAATTACCCCGGAACGTCCTTCACCTGCAATGGTTTAAAGCTGAGATTTACCGCCCTGAAAGAGTTCTCCATTGACCAGGTGGAAGACGCGGCGGTTAAGCTTATTCAGACACACAGATACAATACCATACCCACCACTGCCGATATTATCAATGCCATGGATTGTCGCCAGGCGAATGTGGATCACCAGGCAGAAGTGGAAGCAGGAAAAGTTATTGAAGCATTGCATTTTTATGGTGCTGGCGGTACTCCTGTTTTTAAAGATCCGGCGACAAAGCATCTTATGAGTCACCGGTGGAAGTGGTACTCCTGGGCATCGAGGGTGCAGGAATCTGAACTCAAATGGTGGGCCAGGGATTTTGTCAGAGCATACAAGGCCCATGCGGGGGAATCTGTTTTCTTTTTTCCTGCCGGGTCTACCCTGGGGCCGCTTGCCCAACAAGCTATTGGTAAAATGTGAATTGTTAAAAAAAATAGCAGAAATAGCGGAAATAGCAACCCGTGGGGACTTTTAAATATTAATCGCCCTGGGATTTTTTGCCCTGGGGCTGGTTTCTCTCCTGCCAGGTAAAAGGGGGGCACCTATCGTTACCCCCTTGAATCAACCACCTTGAAATTAAGGCGGTTAAAGTCTTTTCCCCTTGCCGGGGTATGCTCAAATCTGAGCAGACCTTTTTCTAAACATACTGGAGAACTGGATGGAGCCATGATCATAAAAACGGGTGTGGTTTGTTTGGGGATGGGTGAAAGGTTGGGAATCATAAACGTGGTGATTGATAATGTGGTGAGTATCTCAAAGTCTTCATTGTGTGAGTGTTTCTTTTCTAAAAATATCAGGCTGGATTTAAGACCTTTCTCATATCCGAGGCTGGTTTTTTTTATGGAGCAAGCTTGCACGGGTGTCACCCTATTGTCACCCCAAACAAAAAAAGGCTTTCAACGAAAAACGCTGAAAGCCTTGTGTTTAAAGTGGCTGGGTGATAAGGATTTGAACCTTAATTGACGGAGTCAGAGTCCGTAGTCCTGCCATTGGACGATCACCCAACGAATTATGAGGGTCTTTATACATCATGCCTTTGGGGGAGTCAATACTATAATTGATAAAATTTGTTTTTTTCCATTGCGCTCTGTGATATTTTCAGAATAGATGTGTCAATGTTCGGATTTGAGGTTGGAAAATTTACTGGCACTCCACATATTTTGGACTAATGCTTGTCCTCAGGGAGTTACCCGACAATAAACTACCAACATTTCCAGTTTAATGTGTTGATATTGCATTATAAAAAATTTTAATTTGGTAGTTTATTATCGTCGAAGTCATTCATTCACCACCCCAAATTAACCCTAAAATAGCCAAGGTTAGAGCCAGGTTCATTAAATTCGTATTTCTTAATTATTGAAAAGGAGAAGATTATGACCATTAAAGTGCTTATCAAAAGGAATTTTCCCAAGACTGCTTCAAATGAGTTGAATCTTATTTTCATGGAAATGCGTGCAGCTGCCATGCAGCAGCCTGGATACATTGGAGGAGAAACTCTCAGGCGGGTTGATGTTCCAGAAAAGTCCCTGATCATCAGTAGATGGCAGAGTATTGATGACTGGACAAAATGGCTTGTCAGTGATGTGCGTAAAAAATGCCAGGATAAAATAGAAGCCTTGAGCCAAATTGAAACAAAATATGAGGTGTATGAAAACTAAAAAAATGGCAGCAGCGCCGTTTAACTGGCACTGCTGCCATGGATAAAGAAAATACTATTTTACATCCACGGCGGAATCGGCCACTGCCGTCTCCGTGTGAGTTGCCGTGTCCTTGGCGTGCCCTGTTTCCAGTTCTGGTGTAATTGATGCCTCGAAAAAAAGCGTTCGATACTCATTGAGTGTCTCTGCGTCCTTGGCATCTGTGGCGAATTTAGCAGCAGTGTCAATGTAGGCACGGACACGCTTAAAATCCACGGTTCCTTCTGCATTTAAAAGATCGTCTGCCGCATTGATGTAGTGGAAAAAAGCCACAGGAAGGACTTCTTTGGCACCATAGCAGGCTTTTTTATCACCTGGATAAACAACGCCTTCAAGAAAGGCAACCTTGTGTTTACTCACAGGGGCAAAATCCCCTTTCCAGATTTCCATACCTTGGAATGTGTTTTTAATATAATATCTGTGGGAATTGTTAAAGCTTGATATAACGATCATGGCAATGACAAGGATGAAGCATGCCCCGGCGATCATCAATGGTTTTCCAAAGGGCTTGTCAGGGGGTTCTGCCGGAGGGGAGGGAGGAGGTGTGTTTGAGATCTCTGATTCCATGGCTTCCTTGGCTGCAATGGCTTTAATTATTTTATTTGTTTCAGCTATTCTTTTTAAAGTTGCAGCTTCTTCAGCCAGGCGTTTTTCCTCAGCAATTTTGGCCTCTTCAGCCAGTTTTTCTTCCTCAGCTTTTTTTGCAGCAGCTTTTTTTGCAGCAACTTCTTCGGCCAGGCGTTTTTCCTCAGCTATTCTGGCCTCTTCAGCCAGTCTTTCTTCTTCAGCTTTTTTTGCAGCAGCTTCTTCAGCCAGGCGTTTTTCTTCAGCTATTCTGGCTTCTTCAGCCAGTCTTTCTTCTTCAGCAATTCTGGCCTCTTCAGCCAGTCTTTTTTCTTCAGCAATTCTGGCCTCTTCAGCCAGTCTTTCTTCTTCAGCTTTTTTTGCAGCAGCTTCTTTGGCCAGGCGTTTTTCCTCAGCAATTCTGGCCTCTTCAGCCAGTCTTTTTTCCTCAGCTTTTTTTGCAGCAACTTCTTCGGCCAGGCGTTTTTCCTCAGCAATTCTGGCTTCTTCTGCCAGTTTTTCTTCTTGAGCTTTTTTTGCAGCAACTTCTTCGGCCAGGCGTTTTTCCTCAGCAATTCTGGCTTCTTCTGCCAGTTTTTCTTCTTGAGCTTTTTTTGCAGCAGCTTCTTCTGCCAGGCGTTTTTCCTCAGCAATTCTGGCTTCTTCTGCCAGTTTTTCTTCTTGAGCTTTTTTTGCAGCAGCTTCTTCTGCCAGACGTTTCTCTTCTGCTATTTTGGCCTGCTCAGCTAATTTTTCCTTTTGGGAGTTCTCAGCAACTGCATCTGTTTTTACAGACTCAGTTTTTTGGGTTGCTTTGCTTTTTGCAGGTGTTTTTTTCACAGCCTTTTTTGTCGTGATTTTTTTAGCAGTGGTGGATTTTTTGGTTGTGTTTTTTTTAGCAGTGTTTTTTTCTTCTTTTTTTTTCACTACTTTCTTTTTTTTTGTTGCAGCCATGTCTCCCCTTTAATCGTATTAACCATAGTTCAAAATTATAATGACTTTAACGGATAACCCCTTTAAAATAAATGCCAAAACATATACAATAATTTGAATTTTGTAAATAGTTTGTTGGGACAAAAATAGGATGCATATTTCTTTGTGTTAATTTTAATAATTAGGAGAACAATGAAATAGGCGAAGTTTGGCTGCGCTGTGGTGTTAGTCACCAAGCATTTTAACCCATAAGGACAACCGTGCATAAAAAAATTGAAAAACTTGAGGCATTATTGTGCAGAAATAATGCCCTTGCCATTGCCTTTTCAGGAGGGGTTGACAGCGTTTTTCTTGCTGCCATGGCAAAAAAGATACTGGGAAATAAGGTGGTGCTCCTGACCTTGGCTTCGGATTTTCAGTCTAAGCAGGATACGGATCATGCCATACATATGGCAATTGAATTGGGTCTAACCCATGAGGTTATTAATTTTGATCCATGGATGGACGAGGCTCTTGTCAAAAATGATAAAAATCGGTGTTATCTATGTAAGCAAAAAGGATTTTTACTATTGCGCATAGCCGCAGATCACAGAAACATCCCCACGCTGGCCCATGGCGTGAACCAGGATGATCTGTCCGATTATCGACCGGGGCTACAGGCCACCCATGAACTTGGTATTATTTCTCCCCTGCTGGATGCCGGTCTGACCAAGGAGGAGATTCGAATGGCCTCCCGGAAAATAGGGCTCAAAACCTGGGATATGCCTTCCCAATCTTGTCTGGCAACCCGGATACCCTATGGTGAAAAACTCACAAAGTTAAAGTTGCAGCAAATTAATAATGCCGAGGTGGCGCTGGAACAACTTGGATTTATGGGGGTACGAGTTCGTTACCATGGTGATCTTGCCCGGATTGAGTCTAATTTTAAAGACATTGAAAAAATATCCTCTTTGGCCTACAGAAAAAAAATTACAGAGGCCTTGCACGTCATTGGATTTAAATTTGTTTCCCTGGATCTTGAGGGTTATACCAGTGGAAGCATGAACCGGGTACTTAACAAGGACAAATGACATTACAGGGACTTAAGGGTATAATTATCATATCCCATGGTATTTAAAACTTCAGCACCGTCTTCTGTGACAAGAATCATGTTTTCAAGACGGATACCTCCCCACTGGGGCAGATAGATCCCCGGCTCCACAGTGACCACCATCCCCGGCTTAAGCACAGAATCATCCAGGGAAGAGAGTCGGGGAGCCTCGTGGATGGCCAAGCCGACCCCGTGGCCAAGACTATGGCCAAAGGTGCCTTTAAACCGGGAATTGTCAATATGATTCCGGGCGATTTTATCTATATCACTGCATTTTATGCCGGGCATAATGGCATCCACTGCCATTTGCTGGGCTATGTTCAGTACCTCATAGGCTTCTTTAAAGGTATTGTCCGGGGAACCAATAACAAGGGTTCTTGAGGTGTCACTGCAATACCCATCCAACCGGGCACCAAAGTCAAAGAGAAGGGGTTCTCCTGTGGTAAAGGGGCGATCCCCGGGTATGGCATGGGGCAGGGCACTGTTTTTCCCCGATGCGGCTATCACGGGGAAGGACAGGGCATCCGCCCCATTTTGCCGCATGAATTTTTCAAGGAGCCAGGCTGCTTTTTTTTCTGTCATGCCCGGGTGGATCATGGTTCTCAGCTCAAGAAAAGAGGTTTCTGCAATGCCCAGGGCTTTTTTTATACTCTTAATCTCAGTGGCATCTTTCTGGAGCCTTATCCCCTTTAAGAGCGTCTCTTCGGGTTGGAAACGGCATTTAAGTCCTGCCTTTTTTGTCTCTGTCTCAATCCGGGTATAAAGGGCATGGGTCAGCCGGGCAGATTCCAGTCCAATGGTTTGGGAGTGAAGTTTTTCCAGGATATGGGGTAATTCACTGGGCATGCTTTTTTTATAACAATAAACTTCATAACCCTCTGCTTCCTGGGTTGCCTGGGTTTCAAAACGTGAATCCGTTGCAAGAATCAGATGATCCTGGGTGATGATCAATATCCCTGCGGACTCATCATAGCTTCCATCTTCCCCGGTGAAACCACTTAAGTATCGTCGGTTTTCATCGGAAAAAATAATAAGGGTATCTATTTCAGTGCTTGCCAGTTCATCTTTTAATCGGGCAATTCTTTCTTTAATATTGGCGTTCAACTTTATGTCTCCTTTTTTTGATTCCCCTTTATATCATCCAGATATATTTCTCCACAATTATTTCTTTTTTTCATGGTGACAAATTGTTTTATTTATTATACTCGATGGTCAAGTTTTTCAGGCTGATTGGGTGTCATCCTTCATACCCTCCCCAAAGCACTTTGTACTTTGGGGGGAGTATTTTCTGAAAAACGGGTGTATGGCTACAAGGGTTTAAAATGGCAAAGAAAAGATGCCGATTTGTGTAAATATTCGGGTTGATTCTGTAAATGTTTGGCCAGTGCCCCATATTCGCTTAGTTGGGACTGCGTAGCATACTATTGCTATGTGAGTAGGCCCAAATGAGTGAAGATGGGGGTGCTGGCCGAATATTTACCGATTTGTGGGCTTGGTTTTAACTGTTTTATAAGGCTAACGGAGGGAACCGGTGAAAACTTTTGCACAGGATCTTGTGCCAGAGGATGATTTGTTGGAGGATATCCATCAATCGGTGGACTGGCCGTTTGTGATGGGCAAATTAAGGGAAAAATATGAAATTGCCGTTCAGGATGATGTGGCATATGTCGATGGAAGGATTGTTGTGCATCAAAAAAAGATTGCCTATCAGCTTGATATTGATGTAAAAGTACGCCTTTCGGTGATTTGTGACAAGTCAGGAAAATGCCTGAAATTGAGCACCGTGCACCATAAAGCAAATCGTCTGGCAAAATTTCCTCGAAAAGAAGCAGGGCTTCAAGATGAACCCAATAATTCAAGACGGCAAGAAATGGCCCGCATGGCCACAGGACTTGCCGATATGATCGCCGATATTAATCAATGAGTCTGTTGGTTTAAAGGCGATTTTCAGTCTGGTTCGAATTTATAATCACAATATATAGTGATTAATTGGGCCAAAATACGTCATATAGACAGTGCTGATGACTAAAATATGAAAATCGCGACTTAATGAACAGGCTCATCAATGAGCCTGTTCATTAAGTCGCTTTTTGCAAAATGAGCACACAACATTTTGATATTGGATGATTTAATATTCAATATATTGTATCTATAATCCAAAAATCTGTAGTAAATCAACAGGGTCATCAATCAACGGTGTGACCTTAACAAAAAAGAAGGTATGATGTGAACCGCTTATTTCGTGATGATGCATTAAAAAATATCTATAATAAGGTGAAAAAAGGCATCCGGTTGTCCAAAGAAGATGGTCTGACACTGTATAAAACCCAGGATTTAAATGGGGTGGGACGCATGGCCGACCATGTACGGCGTCAACGGCATGGCAATGATGCGTTTTATGTGTACAACCAGCATTTGAACTATACTAATATTTGTAAAAACCGCTGTCTTTTTTGTGCCTATGCCGTGGATGAGGGGGATGAGGGAGCCTATCTCTGGGATATGGATGAGATTGAACAACGCCTCATGGCCCGCATTGACGAACCAGTTAATGAATTGCACATTGTGGGAGGGCTTCATCCCTCCCTGGATTTTGATTATTTTACCCGTTTACTTGAGACGGTGAAACGCATCAGGCCCAATGCAAAAATAAAAGCATTTACCTCCGTTGAGATTGACTATTTGTCCAAGCTGTCCGGGCTCAGTGTTAAAGAGACCATTGGTGTGCTTAAAAAATCAGGACTGGACATGATGCCCGGTGGCGGGGCCGAGGTAATGAGCGAACGGGTGAGAAAAAAGCTGTTTCCCAAAAAGGTGAACGCCCAACGATGGCTGGAAATAATGGAGGCAGTACATCAGGCAGGTATTCCCACCAATGCCACCATGCTCTATGGACACATTGAAACACTGGAAGAACGGGTGGATCATTTGATTTCTTTAAGAGAACTCCAGGATAAAACCGGGGGTTTTTCTGCTTTTATCCCCTTGGCATTTCATTCCAAAAATACCGCTTTGTCTCATCTTCCCAGCAGCAATGCCATGGATGATCTTAAAAATATTGCCATTGCAAGGCTCATGCTGGATAATTTTGATCACATCAAAGCCTATTGGGTGATGATCACTGAAAAACTTGCCCAGGTGGCCCTTGCCTATGGTGCCGATGATCTGGATGGCACCATCATAGAAGAGCGCATTACCCACGAGGCCGGGGCCACCTCGGCCAAGGGGTTGACCCGGGATGACATGGAACGAATGATCCGGGAGTCTGGTTTTGTTCCCGTGGAACGGGATACCTTTTATAATGAGCTTCGACGGGACGGCGTGGTTATGGAAGATAGCAAAGAAACGGGCCATGGAGAGTAATATGAGACATCTGGATACAATCATTGATAAGGTTTACCAGGGAGAGCGCATCCGCATTGATGAAGGGCTTGCTCTTTTTCAAGAGGCAGATCTCTTAACCCTTGCAGGCATGGCGGAGCAGAAACGCTTTGAGCTTCACCCGGATAAAATCATCACCTTTGTGGTGGATAGAAACATCAATTATACCAATATCTGCATGTCCGGATGTAAGTTTTGTGCTTTTTATAAAACACCGGACAGTGGGGAAGGGTATGTGATTTCCCGGGAGAGCCTCCATGAAAAAATCCAGGAGACCCTTGATCTTGGAGGAACCCAGATTCTACTCCAGGGAGGCATGAATCCCAACCTGCCTTTGGAATATTATATTGATCTTTTACAAGATATTAAGGCTAATTTTAAAATTCATATCCATGGATTTTCTCCCCCGGAAATTTTTTATATTGCTGAAAAATCATCCTTATCTATTGAATCTGTGATATCCCGTTTCCGGGAGGCAGGGCTTGATTCCATACCCGGCGGTGGTGCTGAAATCCTCTGCGATGAAGTCCGCCAAAAGGTGTCCCCAAATAAATGCATGTCCGGCCCCTGGCTTGAGGTGATGGAAACCGCCCATAATATGGGCATGAAATCCAGTGCCACCATGATGTTTGGCCATGTGGAAACCCCCCGCAATATATTTGAGCACATGGATAAGATCCGAGAACTCCAGGATCGTACCGGGGGGTTCACCGCCTTTATCCCCTGGACTTTTCAGCCGGGGAATACCCGTATTCAACGCACCGGAACAGCTGCGGTTGTCTATTTGCGGGTGCTGGCCCTGGCACGTATTTTCTTTGATAACATTGATAATATCCAGGCTTCCTGGGTCACCCAGGGAGAAAAAATTGCCCAGACAGCGCTTTTCTACGGGGCCAATGATATGGGAAGTACCATGATTGAAGAAAATGTGGTGGCATCGGCTGGGGTGGATTTCATGCTGCCAGAAAAAGAATTGCGGCGTCTCATTGAAACCGCCGGGTTTACCCCCCGGCAGCGGGATTGTTATTATAATTTGATATAATTTTTTCCCGTTAACCTGACACAGGAAGTGCTATAAATGAAAGACTCGACCCTTTTAATGGGTAAAATTGATTACATCAACGCGTCCCCAGTCTATTACGGTCTGGACAATGGGTTATTGCCCGACTGGATAGAGATGGTTCCCAGCCCCCCTGCCGTCTTGAATGGAATGATCCAGGACGGCAAAATTGCCATGAGTCCGGTTTCATCGGCTTTTTATGGCATGAATCACAGGGATCTTTTGATCCTTCCCGATCTTTCCATCTCCTCCCATGGTGAGGTGATGAGTGTTATTTTAATGAGTAATTATACCTTGGATGAACTCCATGGTCGAAAAATAATGCTTACCCGGGAGTCTGCCACCTCCGCCTGTCTGGTGAAACTGATCATGGCACAAAAACACATGGTGCCGGTGTATAGCACTGGGAAATTAAAATGCCTTGAAGATGTTCCCGGGGATGTTGATGCTGCCATGATCATCGGGGATGCCGCCATGACACAGCCTTGGGAATCCCGGTTTAAATACCGTTTTGATCTTGGAATGGTGTGGCATGGGGCAACGGGTTTTCCCTTTGTTTATGCCCTGTGGGTGGTGCAAAAAAAATATGCCCAACAGCATCCGGATGCGGTGAACACTGCCCTTGAACTTTTTTATCAGTCAAGGCGCATGGGATATGACCAGATCAAGCAGGTAATAAGGAACGGTGCTCAAAAACTTAATCTTGAAGAAGCGTATGTGAAACGGTATTTTAAATGCTTGATTTGTGACCTCGATGCCCCAAAAGTTAAAGGGTTGACGTATTTTTTTGATTCACTTCACCGCCATGGCATTTTTTCGGAAAAGGTGGATGTGCGGTTTTTTGAACCTCAATGATAAAATTTTCGAGCTGTGCGGGTAGCAATTATTTGCAGCGCATTAATGACCCTGTTGATTTAGTACAGATTTCCAAATAGGCTCGGCGATGATCTACCCGCACAGCTCGAAAATTTTTGGATTGGCAGATAGGTTTGAGCCACGCATTTTTTAATTCATAAACCAGGAATCAGGCCCCGGAGGCAAAATACCCGACTGCCGGGCCTTTTCAAAAAATGTTAACACGGCGTTTTCACCTTCTGCACCCAGATCCATGGAAAAGTCATTAACATAGAGTTCAATGTGTTCCTGTATCACATTATCCTCCAGTTCCTGGGCATGGTGACGAATATAGGCAGCACCCGCTGTGGGGAATTTCTTTGCATGGGAAATACTCTGCCGGATCATGGATTCCAACTGCTTTGT
>Ga0307929_1001645_pt1 | contig 16184 bp, 14 predicted proteins | sample AceLakmetage1330_FD_203160 | JGI IMG/M metagenome (GOLD analysis project Ga0307929, IMG submission 203160) | Saline water microbial communities from Ace Lake, Antarctica - #1330 | ecosystem: Environmental > Aquatic > Non-marine Saline and Alkaline > Saline | place: Antarctica: Ace Lake...
GGGCGAGCTTGGCAATCTCCACGGCCTCCGGATTAATGTCCACGCCGTAAATATTATCGGCAAGAATGCTGTTGACAACCTCGTCCGCGTCCCACAGCTCTTCCTGCCCCGTAATACGAACCGTTTCTTCAACGACCCATCGGTGTTCCTGCTTCAGGTATTCGAGAGCCTGGATAAGAAATGCCCCGCTGCCGCAGGCAGGATCGACTACTTTCAGGCGATTCAGGACAAATTTATACCTTTTCAATGCATCTATCCAGGCGCCCGCAACTTTGGCAGTTCGACGTTTATCATGCAGGAACGCCTGGTATTTGGCCACGTCTTCTTCATTGGGACGTAATAATGGGTCAATGCCCAGGTCCTCCTTTATGTCGAACAAACGTACACCGACGGTTTCCTTTACGATATAAGAGGTCACCCATTCCGGTGTATAATAAACGCCATCGCGTTTTCGCCTGGAAAGGAGATTGACAGAAGGACGTCCGTCCGCTTCCGCCTCCATGATTTCCAACTCCGTGATGGATTGTTCAAAAATTCGTCCAAGCGCATAAAAATCAATCATCCGTTGATGGCTTGCGTCCTTAATACCGAAGTTGTATTTAGAGGTGAAAAACAGCAAAGTGAGCGGATGTTTGAGCAACATCTCCATGCCACCTGCTCCCTGGTTTTTGGCACAAAATGCCCTGGCAGGGATCTTCAGTTGTTCAAGTTCAGGGAACTCTTGAAACAGACCTCCGTTAAACCGGTTGATGGGATATTCTCCGAAATGACCGCCGTCGTCCATGGCCCGGAAGAGGTTTTTGAGACGTTCCCAAGGGATACTGTCCTCCGAATTATAATAAGGGTCCCTGCTGTACGAGATCAGGATGTCTCGTAGCAGGTTGTCGGGGAAATCAAGAGATTTTCCCATGTCCTCGCAGAATAGAAGGAATATGCACCGATCAAGAAGACGCTGGGTGAGGCGCACCAATGTGCTTTTTGTTCCTTTGAACTGAGGGTTGTTTTCGACAATGGTCTTGTACAAAAACTCTCGGTAAGCCTTGTATTCAAGATAAAAATCCTTTTCGAGGGCGCTTTCGTGAATGAGTTGGTCTTTGAGAAGCTTTCTGAGATAGCAATTGCCTCGTACAGCCAACAGTGAGGAACGATGAAGTATTTTTCGGAATAGAAAACGTAGGAAAGAGGCGGATTCCGAATCGCCCAACAACGATTCATCCTTGTCACCGAGCTGAGGCGCTATAACGAAACGCTGATATTGCGTGTCGCCCTTGGTCCGGCAATAGAGCCGGAACTCATTCATGTCCGTTACAATCCCCCAGAACGGCTCAACCAGTTCGTTACCCGTCAATTCATTTCTGGCCTCCCTGAGATAATCCATGCATTGTCGTACGGGTGAGCGGGTATTCCCCTTGCGGTGTTGCTCACGATCTAAACTGGATCGAATGTCTTTGAATTCGCATACGATCTGCGGAATATTCGACTCACCACCCGCCAAACCGAAGTAACCCAAGGCCAAATCCGCTGCGCCCGTGCCGCCGGTCTGGCCGGCGCGGGCAATGGGAAACTGAGGATAACATTGGTAATTGCCGTCAGGATGGTCTCCTTGTTGAGCGTACTCCCAGATATCACTGAAAAACACTTTGATAAATGCCGCCTCAGTTGCGGTTTCCTTAAGTTGGCATCTGGCCTCCCAGTTCCGAAGACGCTCAAGCAGGTTTCGGGCCTCTTCTGATTCTTTAAAAGCTTGATACTCAGCTTCCCACTTTGAAGCCAAAAAAGGCACATTAAATAAGGGCTGAATTTGCATAAAGCAGGCTCCTGTTGCTCAACTCTAATTTCCGAATTTTCTATTTGAATCGGTTCGAAACTGCACAACCCGTTCTCCCGTGCACAATACTCGCCTTTGCATTGCATGCTTGCCCTCATAGGACAAACCTTAAGATCCCTGTTTACATGAAAAAAGATGAATACCTTAGCGCAACGGGTGTATTTTCTGACAATATAAACGAACAATTACCACGATTCCACATGAAAGTCATCAGAACCGTCGATTTGGTCACAACAGCCCGCCTCAGGCAGGATAATTCTACGGTTTAGGGGATGGGGGATATCCCAACTATTTTGACGCATAATTATCATACGCAAGATAGAACTGATGCAATAGATCGATTTGCCTCCTTATTCCACTCCATTTTGTCAAATACGGTCAAAGACAGACGATAAAAAAACCTATTTTTGAAAAAAATCGAGCGGCGGTTACAGATCTTGAAAAAGATAATGAAATTGATTGTCAGCGTATAGTGACGGCAAAATGCTTTTTTTGTTTACACAACAATAAATATAGATTATGAAGGCATTATAATGACCATAAAAAGGAGGTAATTATGGGATACTTAGCCGTAAAGGATTTGAAGAAGACACGGTATTTACGTGAAAGACTCGAAAAAGAACGCGAATTGATACTTACAAAAGATGGACAACCTTTTGCGCTGATCATTGGGATCCCTCCTGAAAATGTGGAAAGATCCCTCGCTGAAATACGGCGTGCCAAATTCTCTACAGCCGTTATGGGAGCACGGCAGAAGGCCGTTTCAAACCCTCCGAGCCAGGAGGATATCGATGCTGAGATCTTGAAAAGCCGAAAGAAGCGTGGAGCAGAATGAAAATCGTCATGGATACCAATATACTGGTCTCGGGTACGTTGAATCCTTCCGGTCCACCCGGAAGGATTGTCGATTTGTTAAGATCTGACGCATTGGAGACTGTGGTTGATGATCGAATTTTGAGCGAATACACGGATGTTCTTCGGAGGGATTATTTCCTGAAATATTTCACAGTATCTGAACGTGAAGATATCATTAACTATCTCGTTGAAAACTCCCATTATACGTTATCAAAAGTCATTGTACGCGACATGCCTGACGAAGGGGATGTGCCTTTTTTGGAAATCGCCTTGAGCGAAGGGGTTCCCCTGATTACCGGAAATCTCAAACATTATCCTGAGTCAGCAAGAATGGGGTGTCGCGTCTTAACGCCTCGACAGTTTATCGATGAATATACCGAAATAGCGAATCAGCATGGCAAAACAGGTTGAAGGTTCATTTCGTGTTAAGACCTATCTTATTCTTCACCCGTCACTCCTCAACAAAGGGAGAGGAAAACTTTCCAGAGCGTCCGCCTTTAGCAGCCCCTTTATGACCGCGCACAATGGCAACCCCACAACATTCGTGTAAGACCCTGAAATAGATTCCACCATAAAGGACCCTATTCCCTGTATGGCATAACCGCCGGCCTTGCCGAAAGGCTCTCCCGTTTCCACATAGGCATCCATCTCATTCCTGCCCAGTTCTTTTACCGTTACAGTTGTGGACACAGCCTCAAGATGGGCTCCTTTTCCCGAAGGAGCAAGGATACAAAACCCCGTAATAACCTGATGCATCTTCCCGCTCAACAGGGAGAGCATCCAAAAGGCATCTTTTTCATCAACAGGCTTTCCCAATACCTTCTCCCCAATAACCACAATCGTATCGGCGCCAAGTACCCAGGAAGACCCGGTTCGGGAAAAAACATCCACCGCCTTTTCCCGAGCCAGTCGGAGGCAGGCTTCCACCGGATCGCCCAGAGTTTCCTCCTGAATTCGGCTTACAGCCACTGTGAAGGGCAATTGCGCCTGCTCCAGGAGTCTTTTTCTGCGGGGAGAAGCGGAAGCCAGAATGAGCGGGTTTTCTCTGTCTATCTGTTCGAATGGGGGATTCATATGTTCAATGTCCGAGGTCGAAGGTCCAATGTCCGAGGTTGTTTTCCTGTTTAAACTTCAATGCAGGCCGAAAAGTTCCTCTGCATTCTTTGATGTTTGAATGGCCAGTTCTTCAAAATCCATATTTCTGAGTCGTGCAATCTCCCTCGCCGTATATTCCACGAAAGCGGGCTCATTTCGTTTGCCTCTAAGGGGTACGGGAGCCAGAAAGGGAGCATCGGTTTCCACAAGCATCTTCTCCAGTGGAATAGAGGCCGCAACGTCTTTCACAACAGAAGCATTCTTATAGGTCACAGTCCCGGGAATGGAGATATAGTACCCGAGATCGATCAGAGAAGTAGCCAGTTCAATATCCCCTGAAAAGCAGTGAATGACCCCTTTTCTTTCTCCTTTTCCCATTTTCCGGAGGATGGAAAAGACCTGGTCATGGGCTTCTCTGTCGTGAATAATAACAGGGAGGTCCAGTTCCCGAGCTATGGCGAGTTGCTTTTCAAATATTTCGACCTGGTTTTCCACGGAAGAATACCCCCTGAAAAAATCAAGGCCGATCTCTCCCCAGGCGACGATCTTCGGGGAAGCAGTCAGGTCAACCAGGCTTTTCAGGGCTTCCCCACTGCATTCGTCAGCATGATGAGGATGGTATCCCACCGTTGCGAATACGGCAGGATAGCTGTTCGCCAGGTTCAATGCCCTGGCGGAACTTTCCAGATCGATTCCCACGGTGATAATTCGGCTGATGCCATTTTCAAAGGCCTTGTGGATGATCGCCTCACGATCTTCGTCAAAAGCCTCCATATCGAGATGGGCATGACTGTCTGTTAACATACGTTCTCCTGGTAAGCGGATTCATAAACTTGCGCGCTTATAACCAATTCATTCCCATTTTTCAAATTGTTTCCATTTCCATCGGGAATTCCACAGACATCCAAATCACATCCTTTTCAAAATTGAAATTGCCGATCCTTGTATTTTCAGCTATAAAGTGCTAAATTACCATTGAAAACATCTTTCCAATCAGGGCCTCAGCAACCTAATTCATGTAAAGGCAGGATAAAGGATCATGTCCAGCAAAGAAAAAATCCTCGAAGCGCAGCTCGAATATCAAAAACAGCTAAACATCATAACGACAAAAATTCATGCAGCTAGCAATACCAACGAAATTCTGTTGAATCTGCAAAACGACATTCTGAGTCTTTTTGACGCCGAGCGCATCACAATTTATGCTGTTGATGCCAAAAACCGGGAAATTTTTTCCATGATGAAAACAGGGAAAGAAATTAACGAAATCAGGGTACCCATCACCAAAGACAGCATATCCGGATCTTGCGCTGCAAACTGCAAAGTGATCGAAATTGCAGATGCCTATGACGATCGGGAATTAGCACAGTTAAACCCTCACCTGAAATTCAACAAAACCTGGGATCAGAAAACGGGTTTCATAACGTGTCAGGTTCTTGCGGCTCCCATACTTTACGACAAATATCTTCTCGGAGTCATACAGCTGATCAATAAAAAAAGCGGTGGGCGTTTCAGCCGGAAAGACCAGGCATCGGCCATTGAGATAGGAAAAGTTCTGGGCGCTGCTTTTTTCAAAAACAAAAAGGTGGAAGAAAGACGCAAATCAACAAAATTTGATTTTCTCCTGACCAACAACATCCTCAGTAAGAACGACCTGGCTTCCGCCATGGCTAACGCCAGGAATGCCAAAAAAGACGTGGTTGATGTCCTCATGAGTGAATTTCACGTATCCAAAGACGATATCGGAAAAGCCCTCTCCCACTATTACAACGCCCGATTCATTCCTTTCAAAGAAAGCATGGTTATTCCAGGCCCATTGCTGAAAGGACTCAAAGTCAACTATCTTGCGAGCAGTTCTTTCGTGCCCGTAACCGAGGAAGATAACAAGGTTATCGTAACCATGGCGGACCCGGATGATCTCATGGCCAGGGATATTATCAAAAAAACATTTATGACCAGGGAAATAGAGTTCTGCGTCTCCATAAAATCAGATATCTCCCACATGATTGAACATTTTTTCGATATAGGAAGCGTTGGAGACCTGAAAAATATCGGAAGCATAGAAGACATTCTTGGCAAGTTGGAAACGGAAGAGGACGATCTGGAGGAAGAAATCAAAGGCATGTCTGAAGATGACAACGTCATCGTGCAACTTGCCAACAAGATGATTATAGATGCTTTTAATCGAGGAGCATCGGACATACACATAGAACCCCGACAGGGAAAGGGCGACATCATCATCCGGTTCAGAATTGACGGCGCCTGCCAGGTATACCAGCGTGTCCCACACACTTATAAAAGGGCTATCATCTCCCGTATAAAAATCATGTCGGAACTGGATATCTCCGATAGGCGGCATCCCCAGGATGGAAAGATTAAGTTCGCAAAATTTGCGCCATTAGATATTGAATTGCGTGTGGCAACCATACCTACCGCCGGCCAGATTGAGGATGTGGTCATGAGGGTGTTAGCCGCAGGTGAACCGATCAAATTAGATCAAATGGGTATGAATGATCGGAACTATGATACCTTCCTTGAAATGATTGCCCAGCCATACGGTATTGCTCTTGTGGTGGGGCCTACCGGGAGTGGGAAAACAACCACCCTTCACGCGGCCCTGGCACAAATCAACAGACCGGAGACAAAAATATGGACGGCGGAAGACCCCGTGGAAATAACCCAGGACGGGCTTCGACAGGTGCAGATTAATTCCAAAATAGGGTTTGACTTCGCCACGGCCATGAGATCTTTCCTTCGCGCGGATCCCGACGTGATCATGGTTGGCGAAATGCGTGACAAAGAAACCATGTCAACCGGGATCGAGGCCTCCTTGACAGGCCACCTGGTTTTCAGCACTCTCCACACGAACAGCGCACCGGAAACCGTAACCAGGCTCCTCGATATGGGTATGGACCCTTTCAATTTTGCCGATGCACTTCTTGGTGTCCTGGCCCAGCGACTTATCAGGACCCTGTGCAAGGAATGTAAGGAAAAATACCATCCTTCCCTGGACGAATTTGAAAACCTTAAAAGAAATTACAACGGCAACTTTGAAGGGATGGGATTTGAATACAATGATGATTTTTTCCTATACAGACCAAAGGGTTGCCCGAAATGCAACAACACGGGTTACAGAGGACGTACCGGCATTCATGAACTCCTTTTAGGAACTGACAATCTGAAATCGCTTATTCAGGGAAAAGAACTGATGGAAGTAATAAAGAAACAGGCCATCAAAGATGGGATGACAACCCTGATGCAGGATGGCATTCGAAAGGTCTGCCTGGGACAGACAGACCTTATTCAAGTTCGAAAGGTCTGTATCAAATAATTCTAGGGATAGATTCCGGGATGCATAAGTCCCAATGTTTCATCTATTCCAAACATAACGTTCATATTTTGAACAGCGCTTCCCGCCTGACCTTTCACCAGATTGTCGATTAAACTAACCACTATTAACTTCCCGGTTCTCTCATCCACATTCAGCGAAAGATTGCAGAAATTGCTGCCCCGCACATTGGTGCTGACCTGTGGTGTTTCCGGACCGAACACCCTGACAAAGCTATCCCGGCTGTAAAAGCTACGGTAGGCCTCCTCAATGTCACCGATCCCCCGGCCCTCACCCAACTGGGCATATATGGTAGTCAAGATACCTCTGGCAAGCGGGATAACATGGGGCGTAAACGTAATTTTGAAATCAGCGCCTGCAACGATCCCCAGTTCACGCTCAATTTCATACACATGCTGGTGACCGGAAATCCGATAGGCATTCATAGCGTCATATCGTGCGGGATAATGAAACGTGGCGTTGGGATTTTTCCCGGCGCCTGAAACACCGGTTTTTGCATCACAAATTATAGATTCCGGTTCAATAAGCCCGGATTTTAGAGCGGGCGACAACCCCAGGATACAACTCACTGCAAAACAACCAGGATTCCCAACCAGACTGGATTCTGCAATCTCTTTCCGATGGAGTTCGGCCAGCCCATAGACGGAACGGGGAAGTATCTCGGGAGAGGCATGCTCCTGGGTCCGACCGATCCTGCTCGCGTACCCCCTGTATGTTTCGAGGTCGTTAAAACGAAAGTCCCCGCTGTAGTCAACAACCTTCACTCCTTTCTTGATCCATGATGGCGCCACATTCTGACCCACGCCATCAGGCGTTGCAAAAAAGACCACATCAAAATCATCCGGGCAGTTTTCGTCGTCAGGGTCCGTAATAACCATATCGCAGAAACCTTTCAGGTGGGGATACAAATCGCTCATGGCCTTCCCCACGTCCTGCTTATCTATCAGTGCCCGGATTTCCGCTTGCGGATGATTATGAAGGAGTTCAACAGCTCCACAACCTCCGTATCCTCCCGCCCCGACAATACCAACTTTAATCTTTTCCATAAAAAACCTCTCTGAATGACATCGCTACACATTAAACCTGAAATTGATGATATCGCCATCCTTTACCACATATTCTTTTCCTTCCAGACGCACAAGGCCCGCTTTTTTCGCCTCCTGAAATCCCCCAAGCGACTTCAGGTCTTCATAGGCAACAACTTCAGCACGGATAAACCCTTTACTGATATCGGAATGCACCTCTCCGGCAGCTTCAAGGGCTGGAATTCCGGCAGGTATAGGCCACGCCTTCACCTCATCAGAACCTACGGTAAAAAATGAAATCCGATTCAAAATACCATAAGAACTCCTTATCACCCGGTCCAGCGCCGATTCCCCGATATGATAGGCCTCAATGAATTCCTCTGCTTCCTCATTGGTCATGGAAGCGATATCCATTTCAAGCCTCCCTCTGACGACGAGCGATGCCACATCCGGTTTTCTTTTCCACAAAAGCGGTGCTTCATCTTCGTCGTCGTTGTTGATTAGGATAAGCTCAGGCTTTCCGGAAAGGAAGGTGAATCCTTTGAGCAATGGATCGCCGGCAAGTCCTGGATCAGTCCGGAGTGCGGTTCCACTTTCCAACAATTCCTTGCAGGAAGCCAGGAGAGAGATCTCCCTTTCATCGGGCTTTTTCCCCCTTTTCATATCGAGACCCAATCTCTCCATACGCTTTTCCACAACCACCAGATCGTTGAAAATCATCTCCTCTTCCAGTTTGAGAAAATCCTTTTCCGGGGTGGCTGGGGACGTGGCAGGGTTTTCAAAATTTCTTACCACGTGCACAAGCGCGTCGCACGGCCGGGCCTGGGTCAAAAAACCACCATCCGCCCGCGAACCCTTTGAAGCCCGGTCCTCAGCGGGAAGAAAATACTCAATCCTGGCCTGGGCTGTCTTTTTCGGCTGGTACATTTCAGACAGGAAATCTATCCTCTCATCGAAAACCATCACCGTTCCAATCCTCGTATCCGATCGAGAACCGCCTGGGCTGTCTTTTTCACCCCTCGCTCCCGTCAATGCCGCAAAAACGGTGGTTTTGCCTGCCTGCGGAAGTCCAATAATACAAAGCTTCATTCTTGGTTATGCCTCCATTAAAATTCCTATGCTGCCGGCCTTTTTCATAATCTTCCGGCGGGGCGTTTAAGAAAAATATAGACTGCCCCCGTACCACCATCGTAAGGCATTGCGGTAGAAAAGGCCAGAATGATTTTTCTCACAGGCCCGCGGCTGAGCCACAGGGGGATTTGCTCTTTTATCACAGGAATATGATTTTCAGAATTGAGGCCCTTTCCATGGACCACAAGCACACATCTAAAACCTTGTCGCTGGCTCTTCTGAAGGAAATCCCGGACTCTCATTTCAGCATCCTGTTTATTCATTCCATGCAGGTCAACATAATCCTGTATGGGGAATAACCCTTTTTTCAATTTCTGCATCAGCTTTCGATCAAATCCCTTAACAGACCCCTCGATATATTCGTCGCTGAATGTAATGTCCATTTCGGCGGACCCACTCACAAGATCGCACAGATGTGCAACCGCTTCCATGTCCTCATTTCTGACCGAATGAGCTGGAGTCAGGTCTTCCCTGGGCAAAATGACGATTTTTTCGGCGCCGGATGAAAGAGGATTCACATCCGACATTTTTGAAAGGAAATAACGATCTTCATTCGCTCCAATCTCCTCCTCGCTGGGCGCTTTCTTTTTCTGAATTTCCACCGGTCCCGGCTTTTTCTTTTTCAGATCGGCCAGATCGTTGAACGCCGAATTAAAAACCTTCGGGTCTTTACTCCCGCTGGGTTTCTTTTTCTGAGTCTTTTTTTTCTTTTTCTTTCGGGCCATAAGCCTTCCTTTTCACATCGGACATCATTCGTTCCACATTAGGCTTGAAATTGATACTGAAATATTATTATAACACACCAAGTTAAATTGTTAAGTGGTCGAGTCGTTGAGTTGGAAAATAATGCAATATCTCACTTAAAAAATGCAATTAGCGGTTAGCCGTTAGCTATTAGGAATACAATTTCAAACATTTACGGTGAAATAGGACAGCATCAAAAAGTGATGCCTCGACTAGGAATAGGCCATGCAAATACTTGATAACTTTAAGCTAACGGCTAATAGCTAAAAGCTAATTGCATTTTTCAGGTCTCACACAAAACAACAATGTCAACTTGATGACATGAAACTAATATCAATACCCGTGAATGAATTCCATTCATCTTTGTTTGTCAGGCATTTGCGCGTTACTCGACTTTGCTCTCTTGTAGACCTTTTTCAGGTGTCAGGTGTCGGATGTCAGGAAAAAACTTGTTGTCATCCGATTGATTCAACATAGAATCATAGAGTTATGTTGTCTCAAATCACATTTCTGGGATATTGGACCCGGAGCCCTGACACCCGACACCTCGGCGAGGACAGGATCTCGACATTCTTCACCGGAAAGCGGTATGAATCTCATTCATTCACGGGTATTGAAACTAATATCAGCAGCTAATGGCTTGTTTTAAGTAAAACAACAACAACTTAACCACCCAACTACTCAACCATTCAGGGAGCCTGAATTATGCCGAGGATCGACGATTATATAAATGCGGTTGCACTTGGAAAAGAAACATTACGGGAAAAAGATCCCGGCCGGATCGCGAATTTGAGCGGCGGAACACTTGTTGAAGACGCCGCCGGAAATCCTTCCCTGACCATCCTCTTTCTAAACAGAGAGATTGTCATACAATGGCCTGAACTGGACTGTCTTTTCAAAGACTCCGGGGAAGAGGTGCCCGTTCAGCAACAGGTGCTTATTTTTCATTATCTGAACGGTGCAAACGGACTCAGCCCAACGGGGCAATGGATTGCCTATCAGGAAATCCCCGACGGCAGATTTTACCTCGATGCCTTTCTTAGAAGGGCCAAAAACCCCATGGTCCAGGTTTTCGGAAGTACCCCTAAAAAACTGCTGGAACTTGCTGTCCAGGCTTATGGAGCGCTCCCCTTTGACCAGGGGGATATGTCTGTAACGATTCAACCCTTTCCACTCGTCCCAATGGCCTTGATTCTCTGGGAAGGCGACGAGGAATTTCCACCGGAAGGAACGATCCTGTTCGACCGGACTGTATACAGTATGCTATCCGCAGAAGATATCGCCTGGCTGGCGGGCATGATCATTTACCCTTTGATAGGGATGGCAAAAAGCGGATGATAAAGAACAGATAGCCACGGAGGAAACAGATGTCTCTACAAAAACCGCTTGTCGCTGTAATTATGGGAAGCAGCTCTGATTTTGGTGTAATGGAAGGCTGCATGACGATCCTCGAAGAACTGGGGATCCCCCATGAGGTGAAAGTACTCTCTGCTCACAGAACACCAGAGCAGACCAGGGAATATGCCACAACGGCCGCTGAACGGGGGATTGAGGTGATCATTGCCGGAGCAGGATGGGCTGCCCATCTCGCGGGTTCCGTCGCAGCGCACACCACCCTTCCCGTCATTGGTGTTCCCATAGACTCCTCTCCGCTCAGTGGATTCGACGCACTTCTATCGACCGTCCAGATGCCGCCGGGAATCCCGGTAGCCACAGTTTCCGTGGGAAAAGGAGGCGCAAAAAATGCGGCAGTCCTTTCCTCACAGATTCTCGGCCTCAAACACCCTGACATCGCAGAAAAAGTAAAAATCTACAGAAAAGGATTGGCGGAAAAAGCTTCAGAAGGGATCGATTCCTGGAGCAACCGCGACAGGTAGATATGGAGAAAGTTATTCCCATAGATCCAGGTGAGGATTTACAGGAAGCCGTTATAAGGGCAGGAAGAACCCTCCTGTCAGGCGGCCTGGTGGCCTATCCCACCGAGTCTTTTTATGGTCTTGGCGCCCATATCAATCTGGACACGGCCTTAAAAAAACTGTTTGAGATAAAAAGCAGGGCTTCAGGACACCCGGTCCTGATCCTCATCCCGGACAAAAAAACCATAGAACCATATGTTTCCCAAATTTCGCCCGTTGCCGAACGGCTGATGAACGCATTCTGGCCGGGAGGGTTAACCATCGTATTCAAAGCAACTTCCCTTGTGTCTCCGCTACTGACAGCGGGGACAGGTAAGATCGGGATTCGCCTTTCAAGCCATCCCATAGCTACAGCTCTGTCCCGGGCAACCGGATCTCCTATAACCGGAACGAGCGCGAACATATCCGGAGAATCTCCCTGCCGAACTGCAAAAGGAGTCATTCGGTCTCTCGGAGACAAGGTAGATCTGGTGCTGGACGGAGGCAAAACCCGGGGAGAAAAAGCTTCCACCATCCTCGATGTAACCCTGGATCCCCCCCGTATTCTCAGGGAGGGTATGATTTCGAAGGAGCAGCTTGAACCTTTTTTCTGATTGGGCTCAAATAAAATCAAGGGGGTCCAGCAACGTCATAACTTCAGAGGAACCCAGTTCAGGCCACACAAGCTTTTCGTTGGGGATGGAACAGGAAATCCAGCCAAGAGAGATGTGCAAATGGGAAGAAATATCGGTCTTTGACTTGAAAGAGTCCTCCACTGTCGCAATAACACTGCCTTTACTTATTTTCGCACCCATGGATACATGGGGCTGTGGCCGTAAATGAGCGTAAACGGTACAAAATCGGTCTTTACAACGATTCTGGAAATCATGTTCAAGGACAATCGATCTGCCTAAGAAATCGTGGACGATTGCGATAACAACGCCATCGTACATGGCAGGAATCATCGTTTTTCCGTCAAGATGAACGACCCGGTTCTGCCCATCTTCGAACATACAGAAATCCAAACCCTCGTGGGGCCTGTAACGCTTTCCACGGTGGCCCCACCACATTTCCGTTGAGCGATACAACATGGGTGGTTCAAAGATCCATTTTCTAAAACCTGATTCACTCAACCCGTTTTTTTCCGTATAAAACCGGGTAAACTGTGATCTGGGTGGTGAAAAATATGATGGAATATTGAGTCTCCTACCTGAAAAAGAGTAAGACAGCACAAATGAGCGGTGAAAGAAATTAGCTCGATTTAACCACCGTGTCAATATTTCAAAAAGGATATCACATAGAAACCGCAATCGGCGGTTGGCCGTTAACTATTAGCCGCACGATATCGGCTGTTTACGGTTACATGATGTTGGCATTAAAAATATAAGCGTTGATAAAACACCTTCCATCGACATTCGGCATTCGCCTGCCATCAGCAATTCTCATTTTGAAAAGATATCCTGTGGGAGCGGCTCTTGTCCACAATCCGTTTGGTGGGTTCCAGCCGCGAAAAGTCGTGGCAAGATGCCACTCACACAGTGTTTTCAAATAAAACCGAGTCCATAATGACAATTGCTGGCCTGCCATGATCGCCCTTGCCTACCAAATGAAATCATGGTATCAGATTCAGCAGGAATCGGGGGGAAACTGCAACCGCTGGCACGAGACAGGATTACCGCTTGCGACAGCGCAACGGGGCTTTAAAACAAACACTCTTTGATGGAGAACCCATTTGGAAGAACTGACAAAATCTCAAAAAGCCAGGATTGCCATACGCCTCTTCAAGACCACGGCAGATGCACTGGCCCTCCGGGGGTTCTATAAACCATCGGGAACTTCCGGACAAACTCTTTTCGAAGCCCTGAAAATGCTGAGTCCTGAAATCTACGGAACCATGAATGATCCCAGAATCATTGAACTGAAGGGGCTGGAATATGTTATTGAGCGACTCCCGAGGGGAATAGAAGAATGTACGCAGATCATACTTACAGCACAGGAAGATCTGGAAAACACTTCCTTTGAAAAAATTATTCCCCCCAAACGGCGCAGGACATCATACAGGGTCAGTGAAACGGAAATCGCCTTTGTGATCACGCGCGGTTTGAGTGAAATCTATGATATTTTGACGCACCTGACCTTCCTCGAAATTGAAGCACGGAAATTGTTAAGCCAGATTCAGGATCATCGGGGAGAGCTTTCCAGGGAATGGCGTCAGCTGGTAACCATCGTACAGGAAGAGAAATCTCTGAGTGGATCCGAGCTGGATCAGGCCCTCTGGGACTTGGGCGTGATTTTAGGACGTACGTTTCAGGAAACCAGGGCCACCTGGGAAAACCTTGAACAGCCTTCCGAAACAGGAGAGCGCAACAGCGGATTGTTTCGTTTTATCTATAATCTCGGCAAGCGAATGCTGGAAGAGGGCCTATCCAGGGACAACGAACTGATGGTCCAATTTACGCCATCCCTCAAGGAAATGATCGGCCGACACAAATATGGGGAAAAATGGGCGCGAAACATTCACACAAAACTCCATGAACTGGGGCTTGATCATCGTCCCATCCACGTTATAAGTGCAAATCTTCACAGTATTGTAAACCTCCTTTACGCCTATGGCGCCCTCCGACGGACCAGCAAAGTAAAAGAAGATTCGGACATCATCTCTCTCATTCTTCAAATCCGCAATCACGCGGACAGTGTGCTGACCTATGCCCGTGATCATGGTCTACACGAAATTCCCGACACGTCCGGAACCCTCATTGACTGCCAGGTAATCGATACATCCCAACTTTCAGAAGTCCCGCTCCATCCGGACCTCGACCTTTATTTTTCTGAAGATCCTTCAAAAAGTCCCGTTATTTTAGTTATGGACTATGCGTTCGGAACCCAGGCCTTCGAGTTGATGGATGAACTGTTAACCCCTTTCACCAAGGATTCAAAACCCATCCCGCACAATTTCCACTCCATTTCAGTGATGGGAAAAGCCGGAATTCTTCCGGGAGAAAAAGGGGACATCATGCTAGCCACGGCCCACGTCCTGGAAGGGACTCCCCATAACTATATCGTCCGGAATGACCTGAAAAAAGAGGATTTCGGCCCCTCCGTCCCTGTATATGTGGGCCCCATAGTAACCGTCCTTGGGACTTCTCTTCAAAGTCGGGATTTACTCCGAAAATTCCAGACCTCCAGCTGGAAAGCCGTGGGTCTCGAAATGGAAGGGGGACATTATCAACGGGCTATCAGTGCGGCCATTATTCGGGGGCACATCTTGCCCGAAATCAAAACAAGGTATGCTTATTACGCATCGGACAATCCCCTCCTGAGCGGTCAAACCCTCGCATCCGGCCCCATGGGGAATGAAGGGATCAGGCCCACTTATCTGATCACCGAGGTAATTTTAGAAAAAATCCTGGATGGAAATCCATAAAAGGAGAGAAAGATGCGCCGGATAATGACGATTCTGATTGCGGTTGGACTGCTCATCGGTCTGCTCTACGCGGAATCCAGCTTCTGTACGACGGGAAACAGCTGGCTGATAATTGCGTTCAAAACACCGCTTTCCATACTTTTTGTCATAACCGCACTACTCCAGCCAAGAGTGTTGCCCAGGTACTTCAAATTAATCTTCATTGGGTTGATGTTAGGCCTTATTGGAGATGTATGTCTGGCTCTTCCAGGATCTGGGGCTTTCAAGGCAGGACTTGTAGCTTTTTTAGGAGGACATATCCTGTACATTGTAGCATTCGGCGTCCTCGCGCACATGAAAGGATGGCTCTCTCCTGCAAATATTCTCATTGTCGCCCTAAGTGGATTTGTAACCTGGTGGCTCCTGCCCTACCTTGGAAAGATGGTCGTGCCGGTTACAGTCTATATTGTGGTCATATCCGGGATGGTAGCTGGAGCGTGGGCTGCTTTTCAAAATCCTGAAGTACCGAGGAGCGGGGCCTGGGTTATTCTGATTGGAGCAGTTTTTTTCTACGCTTCGGATATCTTTGTAGCCCACCAGCGCTTCGTCATGGAACATTTCTATAACCGTCTTATAGGCCTTCCACTTTACTATATCGGGCAGTTTCTATTGGCATTTTCGGTAGGGCTGGTGAAAAAATCCTGATGGAGAACCCATTTATATGGTTCACTGATATATGCTTTTTGACCCGAGCATACAGACCGGAACGCATCAGTGGAGAAATAAAATGATAAAATCGATGAATATCGGATGGTGGGTTCAACGGTGGAGCGAACTGAATCCTGAAAAAACCGCCATTCTT
>Ga0307929_1001646_pt1 | contig 16184 bp, 12 predicted proteins | sample AceLakmetage1330_FD_203160 | JGI IMG/M metagenome (GOLD analysis project Ga0307929, IMG submission 203160) | Saline water microbial communities from Ace Lake, Antarctica - #1330 | ecosystem: Environmental > Aquatic > Non-marine Saline and Alkaline > Saline | place: Antarctica: Ace Lake...
TTTCATACTTAACTCATTGACCTGAATTTATGAATCCCTGCCTGCCGGCAAGGCTGGCTCTACGAATATTTCCCTTGTTCTTTCTTGGCTATAGTGTTACAATTATGAAACCTACGAGGTTGTGCTCAAAATTTGAACCGCCCCTAAGATAAACTGGCAGAGTGTTATCAAGAAAGAGATGCAGTTTTATGCAGTGAATATCTAAACTTTAGAACTTTGCGCCCAGCCATTTTAGCATGCAGAAAAAGGACATACTAATGCAAATAGTCTTGCGGAAGTTTTAATAGGATTAAGGACAGTTGCTTATACCTCGTAGAGGTTGCAGAATTGTAGAAAATATGATAAAGATAGTTTTAAAATCCTCGTAGAGGATTCATAGTTTTCAATAGAAAAGTAGGGTGATATTTGTTGTGCACCGCTTTGAGTTTTGAGCTTCAAGGGAGTTGTGTTACATTTGCAAGGAAATGGAATCAGAATAGAATTATTTCGGCTGCAAATTTTAAGTAACTAATCAGTTTGAATCATGAGAAAACTTATCACGGTAATTAGTTTTATTATCCTTACAATATCTTCGGCCTATTTTATAACTTCATGCACCACTGTACCATTGACCGGACGGAAGCAATTGAACATGATTCCTGAGTCTCAACTGGTTGCTATGTCGATGACGAGTTATGATGATTTCCTGATTCAGAATCAATTGTCTGATAATCGACAACAAACCCAGATGGTTAAGCAGGTTGGCGATAATATTGCTGTTGCCGTTGAAGCTTTTTTAAATGAAAATGGCCTCAGTAGCCGGGTAGCAGGTTACAATTGGGAATTCAATCTGGTTGAAGACGATGTGCCCAATGCCTGGTGTATGCCCGGCGGAAAAGTTGTGGTTTATTCAGGGATTTTGCCCATAACTCAAACTGACGAGGGGCTAGCTGTTGTAATGGGACATGAGATTGCACATGCCATTGCCAGGCATGGCAACGAGCGCATGAGCCAGGGCTTGTTGATCGAAACCGGTGGACTTGCACTTGCTGCTGCTGTTGACCAGAAACCTGCAGAAACTCAAGCACTTTTCTTGGCTGCCTATGGTATTGGTTCACAAGTTGGTATAAGTCTGCCTTATTCCCGCTCCCACGAAACTGAAGCAGATAAACTGGGACTGATTTTTATGGCGATGGCCGGTTATAACCCTGGCGAAGCCATTGATTTCTGGACAAGGATGTCTCAGTTGGGTGGGCAAAAACCTCCCGAGTTTTTGAGTACTCACCCATCTGATCAAACACGGATACAAGACCTGCAGGCCTTCCTTCCCGAAGCGATGAAATATTACAAACGGTAATAGCTAAACAATTTAATCTTACGATTTTGATGTTAAACAACAAATGGAGCCTGAAAGGTAAAACCGCACTCGTAACTGGTGGAACTAAAGGCATTGGCCTTGCCATAGTTACTGAGTTTCTTGCCCTTGGTGCTAAAGTATTTATTGTAGCCCGAAGTTTTGAATCCCTTGATAAAACCATTGTTGAAGCGAAAGTCGATAGCGAAAAATTAGATGGAGCTTTGGCTGATGTATCGAAGGCTGAAGACAGGATAAGGGTTGTTGACTTAATTTCTGAGCGTTGGGGAAGGCTTGATATTTTAGTTAATAATGTTGGGACAAATATCCGCAAAAAGACAGAGGATTATTTAGAGGAAGAAGTTGATCATATTCTAAATACGAATCTTCGTTCAGCTTTTGAGTTATCCAGATTATGTTACCCACTTTTAAAAACTTCCGGCCAGGGAAGTGTGGTAAATATTTCTTCTGTTGCCGGCCTAACTCACTTAAAGACCGGTGCAGTTTATGGAATGACGAAAGCTGCCATGAACCAGATGACGAAAAATCTGGCTTGTGAATGGGCTGAAGTAAATATCCGGGTAAATGCAGTTGCTCCCTGGTACACTGAAACTCCTTTGGCAAAGCAGGTTTTGAAGGATCAGGATTATTTGGATTCTGTATTAGACCGCACGCCCTTGAATCGAATAGGAAAGCCGGAGGAAGTTGCTGCCACAGTTGCATTTCTCTGTATGCCTGCTGCATCATACATTACCGGCCAATGCCTTGCTGTGGATGGGGGATTTTCTGTGTATGGATTTTAAAGTCAGATTTTATTCCAATTTTAAAAATGAACGTAGTAATGAATATTTAACTCTTTACTTCGGTCTTCTGACTTCCGACTTCAAGCCAACACGTATTTAGTTTGTTGAATTTTATTCGAAATCCTTCACCTTTATATTTCCAATGCACAGTGGTTTAGTTTATAATCTAATGATCCTGCTATCAAAGTTGAAGCTTTTCGTGTTTTTTATTTTGATAAGGTGAAAATCCTTGTGCGATGGATTGACAAGATAATTGAAATCCCCCTCAACAACTGCCGAAGGCACTTTCAAAATCAAAATTTTATTTTCCTTAATCCAGTCGTCCCCCATTTTTATTGTTGATGGATGATGTGAGGATTGATTCCAATTCATGGGTAAATCTGTTGTTTTAACTGAAAGAACAGGTATATTGTCTGGAATTTCAATGGTAACCATTTTGATATCGGTCGGAACGATGCTTAGTGGTAAATGCACTGCAAGTTCAGTTACAGCCAGTGCCCTCGATTCACTTATATAAACTACTGCCAGGCCTTCGCTGTTCCATCGCCCGCCATATTTCTCAGCTCCTTTGCCCGAAAGGTCCTTGCTATATTGAGTTTTGCATAAACGGAAAACAATCATGCCAATATTCCATGTTCGATGCGGCCCAATTCCTGCTTGATGAGTTTGATGCCAAATGTGCTATCAAGCAGATCTTTGGGTTTCGATCCATCAAGAGCAATATTGTTAATATCCATCCATTGTGCATAATTTTCATCATTGCCAAAAACTGCAGCTCCATACTTCTGAAGTATAGTGATTTCGATGATCTTTTCGGCGTAGATAGGGCCAAAGCGCTTTTTTTCTTTTTTGTAGCGTTGCATGGTGCGTTCCGAAAGGTGTAAAAACTTCGACCAATCCTGAATATTAAATGGGCTCATACCGGCCAATTGGACAAATGAATCAAAATTGATGCCCTGCCTTGTATAATATATTAATGGCATAGGGCCACTTTCATTAGCTATCATATTAGATATGTCGTCGCTTGGTTCAGGATATTTTTTCATAATTCTCAATTATTGATAACCCCACAAATGTACGACATATTTCATGAATATCCCGACAATTGTCCAATATTTACATTTTTTAACATTTCATAACTTCTTGCCCGGAGAACTGTATTCTGGGTGTTTATTTACGAAAGTCAATTGAATAAATGCTCAACCTGTACAGGGTTGTTTCTCAACCAGATTCTTGGTTATTCTACAATACCCGAACTCTTACAAAGTTCTTTGTATCTTTTCAATACGCTTAGGATTAGGGTTCAAATTGCACCCGAAACTTCTAACTTGCAAACTTGTAACCTGCAACTTGTAACCTGCAACTTGTAACCTGCAATCAGCAACCTGCAACCTGCAACCTGCCTGCCTCGCCGAAACTTGTGGAGGCGGACAGCTTCTCCCTAAATCAACCCTTTACGCTCAAGCATTGCATCCTTCTGTGGTGCCCGTCCGCGAAACTTCTTATACAATTCCATTGGATCCTCCGTGCCACCTTTTTCAAGGATGTTTTCACGGAATGCTTTGGCCGTTTCCTTATCAAAAATACTTGTTTCCTTAAATGCCTGGAATGCATCAGCATCCAAAATTTCAGCCCATAAATAACTGTAATATCCTGATGAATAGCCGCCGGCAAAAATGTGCGCAAAATACGGAGTACGGTACCTTACAACGATTTCGGGAATAAGTTTGATATTTTGCATCGATTCGTCCTCAAAAGCCAAGGCATCCTGCACTTCAGTTGAAGTGAGTGTATGCCAGTCCATGTCAAGGTAACATGCCGAAGTATATTCAACAGTTGCAAAGCCCTGGTTGAATTTACTGCTGGCTTCCATTTTATCAATCAGTGCCTGAGGAATAGCTTCTCCGGTTTTGTAATGAAGTGCATACAATTTCAATACTTCAGGATCACCGGCCCAGTTTTCCATAATTTGAGATGGCAGTTCAACAAAATCCCTCGAAACAGATGTGCCCGAAAGCGAAGGGTAGGTACAATCAGAAAGTAATCCATGCAGCGCATGTCCGAATTCATGAAACAACGTTGAAACTTCATCAAAGCTAAGCAGAGCCGGAGTATCACCTGTTGGCTTCGAAAAGTTCATTACCATCGAAATTACCGGTGTAATATTTTCTCCATCCTTTTTAGACTGTTTCCGATAGCTGGTCATCCATGCACCGCCGCCTTTGCTTGCCCTTGGATGAAAATCCATATATAGAATTCCAATGTGAGATCCATCTGCTTCTTTCACTTCATAAGCTATGGCATCCGGATGATAGACGGGGATATCATCTATTTTTTGAAATTGCAAGCCATACAAATTGTCGGCTACTTCAAACATTCCATTCAAAACATTATTCAACTCAAAGTAGGGCCTTAACTCTTCCTCATCCAAATCGAATTTTTGCTTTCTGAGCTTTTCGGTATAATACCGCCAATCCCAGGGTTCAAGTTTAAAATTCCCACCATCAGCATCAATTAATTTTTGCAATTCTGCAGCTTCAAGCTGTGCGTTTACCAAGGCCGGCTCCATCACCTCATCAAGGAATGTATAAACTGTTTCAGGATTTTTTGCCATGTTGATTTCGAGGATGTAATCGGCATGGGTATCATAACCCAGCAATTTAGCACGTTCAACTCGCAGTGTTGCTATCTTCGAGGCAATGTCCTTATTATCGTATTGGTTATTGTTATTTCCACGGTTGATGTAAGCAGTAAAAAGAATTTTGCGCAAATAGCGCTTATCAGCATATTGAAGGAAAGGGATCATGCTTGGCTTTTGTACAGTGAAGAGCCATTTGCCTTCGAGGCCTGCTTCACTGGCTGCCTCGGCAGCAGCATCAATAACGGATTGTGGCAAACCACCCAGGTCTTTTTTGTCATCAACAAGCAATTCAAAAGCGTTTGTTTCGGCAAGCAGGTTTTCGTCAAATTGAAGCGAAAGCAACGAAAGCTCCTCATTAATTTGTCTCATCCTGTCTTTATCTGCACCTGTAAGCTCAGCACCATTGCGCGAAAAGCGTTTGTACGTTTTCTCAAGAAGGGTTGCTTGTTCTGTCGTAAGGTCAAGTTCATCTTTCTCGTCATAAACTGTTTTAATCCGTCCAAACAAATCCGCATCCAGCATTATGTCGTCATAATGTTTCGTACGTATTGGCGAAGCTTCCTTCGCCAACTGCTGCAACTCATCGCTTGTGTTTGCCGATTGCAGGTTTCCAAATACATTGGAAACCTGGCGCAATAAACTACCGCTGTAATCGAGGGCTTCAATGGTATTTGCAAAAGTTGCCGGTTCAGGATTGTTTATAATAGCTTCAATTTCTTTCTGCTGCTGCTTGATGCCTTCCTTAATTGCCGGGATGAAATGTTGATTTTCGATTTCAGTAAAAGGCGGAACGCCAAAGGGAGTTGCGTAATTTGTTAAAAATGGGTTCATGTTTTCACTGGTTTTGTTTTGCTGTGTAGTACACGATGTAATAATAATAGTTGCCAGAACGAGTAATGTAGTTAACCTTTTCATTTTGTAGTGATTTTGATTTTGTATTTGACGCCAAAATTAGTCTTTTCGCAAACAATGTTTCCCATTGAAGGTGGAATAATAGAAAGATGGGCATGGACATACTTGCAACCTGCAACTGTCCCTGCAACTTGTAACCTGTAACCTGTAACCCTCTTGTTTGATACTGTAAGGATTATGCGTACTTAATAGGTGTACTTTTGCAAATTCGTTTTTTTACCAACCTAGAAATATATCAATGAACGACATAAGAAACGTTGCCATTATTGCTCACGTTGACCACGGGAAGACCACACTTGTGGATAGGATACTTCACCAGGTTAAACTTTTTCGTGACAACCAGGATATGGGAGAGTTAATCCTCGACTCCAATGACCTTGAGCGTGAGCGTGGAATCACCATCTTATCAAAGAATGTTTCGGTGAGATACCATGGCACAAAAATCAATATTATCGATACTCCCGGCCACTCCGATTTTGGTGGTGAAGTGGAGCGTGTACTCAATATGGCCGATGGCGTGTTGCTGTTAGTAGATGCCTTTGAAGGGCCCATGCCACAAACACGCTTTGTTTTGCAAAAAGCCATTGCTTTGGGACTGAAACCCATAGTAGTTGTCAATAAAGTTGATAAGCCCAACTGCTCACCCGATGAGGTGCACGAAGCTGTGTTTGATTTGATGTTCAGCCTGGATGCCACTGAAGACCAACTTGATTTCCCTACTGTTTATGGCTCATCCAAACAAGGATGGATGTCGAACGACTGGAAGGAACCCACACAAGATATCAGCGCAGTGCTGGATGCCATACTCGAACATATCCCTCCGTTTAAAGAAAATGTCGGTACCCTGCAAATGCAGATCAGTTCACTCGATTATTCGTCTTACCTTGGTAGGATTGCTGTGGGACGTGTATCCCGTGGTAAAATTAAAATGGGGATGCCGGTTTCAGTTGTGAAAAGAGATGGCTCCATCACTAAATCTGTAATTAAAGAGTTGTACCGTTTTGAAGGATTGGGCAAAGAAAAAGTAAAAACCGAAATTGGATCAGGTGAAATAGTTGCGGTGCTTGGTTTGGAAAGCTTTGATATTGGCGATACGATTGCTGATATAGAAGCTCCTGAGGCAATGAAACCCATTGCTGTGGATGAACCAACAATGAGTATGTTGTTCACCATTAATAATTCACCCTTCTTTGGTAAAGAGGGCATTTATGTCACTTCACGCCACATTCGCGAACGCTTGTTCAAGGAAGTCGAGAGAAACCTTGCCATGCGTGTTGAGGAAACCGGTTCCCCCGAAAAATTGTTGGTTTTTGGCCGTGGAATTTTGCACCTTGCTATTTTAGTTGAAACCATGCGCCGCGAGGGTTATGAATTTCAATTGGGACAACCCCAGGTACTTATCAAGGAAATTGACGGTAAGAAATATGAGCCTGTCGAAAGTTTGACGGTACATGTCTCTGAAGAATTTTCGGGTAAGGTCATCGAAATCGTTACAAAGCGTAAAGGCGATATTGTAAATATTGAACACAAAAATGACAGGGTCGTACTTGAGTTCACAATTTCTTCCCGAGGACTGATCGGACTTACAAATCCTGTACTTACTGCTACCGAAGGGGAGGCTGTTATTGCGCATCGCTTCAAGGCATATGAGCCATGGAAAGGTGAAATCCAAAGCCGCCGGAATGGATCGATTATTGCGATGGAAACCGGAACATCCATTGCCTATTCAATTGATAAATTGCAGGATCGCGGACGCTTTTTTATCCATCCCATGGAGGATATTTTCAAAGGCCAGATTATTGGTGAAACCACCCGTGCGGGCGATATTGTAGTGAATGTTATTAAGACAAAGAAATTATCGAATGTGCGCGCATCCGGAACTGATGATAAAACATCGATTACACCGGCAACCAAGTTTTCGCTCGAAGAATCCATGGAGTACATCCAGGGCGATGAATATGTTGAGGTTACCCCAAAGTCGATCCGCTTGCGCAAAATCCTTTTGGAAGAGTATGATAGGAAGCGTGCGAAGAATAAGGAGATTTCCTAGTTTTAGATTTTTCGTTTGGTTCCCAGGTGTACTGTCCTCTTTATAGATATGATATTTTTTTTTTGGGCGGCGAGCGGGCCTGCCTAGCCGGCAAGGCTGGCTTTCCGTTTATAGTTGGTTTATGCCGGCTGTTTTTTGTAAGCTGTGCGTGGGCTTCCTCTGTCAGCCTACACCAGCCAACAAAAATATCTGCCGCCATTTCACCAAGCTACCACTTCAATCCCTGCCGCTGTCGTTTCCGCTCAAATCCTCCAACTTTCAATATATCAAACTGGATTATCAGAATCATTAAACTCAGTATAGCCTGCCCCGCTTCGGCGGGGAGTTTAGGTATTGTAGCCGATGTGAGAAGTAGTGTTTCTCAGCAACTCAGTATGAGTTGAGCTATTCGGTATCTTGCTCATTTGAAGTGTTGAACAATTAATAGCGAAACCTGTACCGGGTTTTTGTTGCCGTTTTGGAAATCAAATCACTACAATACCACAACCCGTACCGGGTTGCAGGTAATAGGTTTTCCGACCAGTAAAAAAAAGACCGAGGAGTAATTGTCAGGAAGTTTTTTTTGAAGAAAACAGGAACGAAGAAGTTGCATGCAGATTTATAATCCACCTAGAAAGTTCAGACAACATTATTAGTTACATTTTACAAATATCTTCTGCAAGCTCCTTCAAATCCATCCCGCCAAAATTCCCGGAACTCATCATAAGCAGGGTAGCGTTTTTGAAATCCTGATCGCGAAGGAAATTTTCAAGTTCCGTGGCATCCGTAAGCACCAGCAAATCCTTGTTGCCAAATCCATCTTTCACGTCTTCAACAGTGATGGGAGGAAGCTTTTTCAGGGCAAGGGCATGTGGAGTGAAAAATACCACAGGAACATCTGCCCTGTCCATTGAACCCTGAAATTGTTCCAGGAAGTTTTTGCTTAGGCTGCTGTAGGTGTGCAGCTCCATCACTGCAACAAGTTTACGCTCTTCGTATAGTTCTTTAGTTGCGTTGATAGTGGCCTTTAGTTTTGAAGGAGCATGGGCAAAGTCTTTAAAGATAGTTGTGCTATCTGTCTTTTTCAAAAGCTCAAGCCGGTTAGCTGCACCTTTAAAATGCCTGATTGCACTGTAAAAATCAGCATCAGATAATCCGAGGCCATTACAAACTTTCCGTGCACCGTTCAGGTTGGTTAAATTATGCTTTCCAAAAATTTCAAGAGGGATAGGATCATTTTTTGGATTGTGTACCAGCGGATATAAAAATGCTTGCCCATCCTTGTATTTATAAGTTGGGGTTCCGTAAGGCTCTATGTCTAACGGTGTATCAGGATTAGTATCAATAAAGCATTCCATCACCAATTTTAGTAACTCATCGTCATCTTTGTAATAAATCAAACTTCCACCCTTCTCAATCGAAAGCATAAACTTTTTGAATTCATTTAGGTAGCCGGAATATTCCGGAAAAACGTTGATGTGGTCCCAGGCAATTCCGCTGATGAGTGCAGTATGCGGTTTGTAATGAAGGAATTTTGGCCTGGGGTCGAGAGCCGAAGTCAGGTACTCATCCCCCTCGATAACGATGATGGGCGCATCCGACAATCTCACCATAATATCAAAGCCTTCAATTTTGGAACCTACCAGGTAATCGAAATCCATGTTATGGTATTTCAGCACATGCATAATCATAGATGTGATGGTGGTTTTGCCATGGCTACCGGCAACCACAACCCGCTTTTTGTTTTTCGATTGCTCGAACAGATATTCTGGAAAAGAATAAATTTTTAGGCCCAATTCCAGCGCACGGTCCAGCTCAGGGTTTCCCGGCTTTGCATGCATACCCAGGATGATGGCGTCCAAATCTTTGGTGATCTTTTCGGGATGCCAGCCAAATTCAGTTGGCAACAGGCAATGCTTTTCGAGGTTGGCTTTTGCAGGATTATAAATCTCATCATCCGAACCGGTAACATTATAACCCTTTAATTTGAGTGCGATGGCGAGGTTGTGCATTACAGCACCGCCAATGGCGATAAAATGGACATTCATATGCGTTTAGAGTTTTGAGTCCCGAAAAGTAGAAAATCTTTGATTTTCGTAACTTTTCGAGGATGCTCGAAAAACTATGAAATCAGAGATTTCTGGTTTTTCGGCATTTTGCGTTCAATTGAATCCCTTCTGAAAAGGGAATATTAAAATTTAAGTTTGGGCTAAAGCCCATAAAGACTAGCCTCGGGCTTAAGCCCGAGGCAATTGATATCCAGCTTGGAATTGGGCTTTAGCCCAAATGTTTTGCTTTTTAGAGTGCATTCAAAGTTTGGGATTTATTTGATGTGATCTAAGGATTTTTGAAATAAATCTTTCAGGGGGCATTAGGTCACGTATTTCAATCGCCGTCAGGCATCTGGCTGATTGGCTATTGATTCGATAGCAATTCCTATTCATGAATTAATTAGGTTAGATCGCTATCTGAATAAATGTCTTCCTGTTCATCTTTAAGAAAATCAAAAGCACCACCTTCATTGATAATGTGATGAAGTTCTTGCGATGAAATATCTTCCGACGGATCTTCTAAAAATGTAATAATTACTTTTTTTGGGGAATCGATGTGAATGGAATCAAATATTTTCAATTCCTTTCCGTCATATAACCCTTGAATACTTAACATTGGTTTTTATTTAATTTAACGCAAAGATAATTAAAATACAGTTTCACTTATTATGTCAAATAAATAGGATGCATGAAAAACTTCCCACTAATAATTGAAATCACCAAACTATGAATCCTCTACGAGGATTACAAACTATATTCATCATATTTTGCTACAATTCTGAAACCTCTACGAGGTATAGATCACTGTTATTGATCCTGTTAGTGGTACTATTAAAGCTTCCAAAAAACTACTTGCGATTAAATTACCTTTTTTGTGTTCAGCAATGGCCGGGCACAAACTTTTAAAGCCTAGATGACTATTTCATATTATTGTTTGTCCCTACTGATTAAACCCTGACGACTTAGCTTAACGGACATTTCAAATTTTTGGTGAATAACCTCGTAGAGGTTGCAGAATTGTAACAATGTGACATGAAAGAACAAAGGAAATCCTCGTAGAGCCAGCCTTGCCGGCAGACAGGGATTCATAAAATAAGGCAAACGAGATGAAGTGTAACATTTGTTGTTCACCCAATCAATTTGCGCCCAATGGAAAATAGTTGACGAAAAAAAGGACAGCCTTTGACTTTTGCTATCCATTTTACAATTGATGTATTTTTTACCCTTTATAAAAAGGAAGCTTTACAATCTTAGCCTTGAGTAACTTATTCCGTACCCTGATGTAAATTTCGCTGTCAAATTTTGCAAATTCGGTTTTGATATATCCCATACCGATTGCCTTTTTTAACGATGGTGCCATAGTACCCGAAGTAACTTCACCAATCACATTTCCATCGACATCACAAATTTCGTAATGCTGTCTGGGGATGCCTTTGTCGATCATTTCAAAACCGCGCAATCTCTTGCTTGGGACATCAGCTTTAATCTTCTGATGATGATCGCGCATGATGAAATCGTTACCATCAACAAACTTGGTGATCCATCCCAGTCCGGCTTCAATGGGGGAGGTAGTGTCGTTGATGTCGTTGCCATAAAGGCAAAATCCCATTTCCAACCTTAAGGTGTCGCGGGCGGCAAGTCCAATGGACTTGATGCCAAATTCAGCACCTGCTTCAAAAATGGCATTCCAAATTTTAGCACCATCATCATTAGCCATATAAATTTCAAAGCTGTTTTTCTCTCCGGTATAACCGGTTGCGGACATAATTACCTCATCAACACCTGCGAATTTTATCTTCTTAAAAGTGTAATAGGGGATTTCAGATAAATCAACATCAGTGAGCTTTTGCAAAGTCTTCATGGCCCTTGGCCCTTGCACGGCAAGTTGGGCAATTTCATTGGAAGCATTGTACAAAGTTGCCCCAACATCATTCTGACTGTTCATCCAGGCCCAGTCCTTATCAATGTTAGAAGCGTTGATTACCAAAAGGTAGGTTTCAGCATCAACACGGTAAACCAAAAGATCATCCACAATGCCACCTTTGTCATTTGGGAAACAGGTATATTGGATTTTACCATCTTCCAGTTTGGCCACATCATTGGATGTAACTTTTTGGACAAATTCGAAAGCCTTTGGACCTTTAACCCAAACTTCGCCCATGTGCGAAACATCAAAAACCCCGACGGTAGTCCTCACAGTTTCATGCTCCGCGTTAACTCCTTCAAACAGAACAGGCATACTGTATCCTGCAAATTCAACCATCTTGGCCCCAAGTGCCTGATGCATCTTTGTAAAAGCTGTATTTTTCATTAATAGTTTTGTTAAGTATTGTATTTAGCGGCAAAAGTAAAAAATTGCATTTAAAAGTTTCTTCTGGGATCATTAATAATTTCTAACAACCTTCGAAGACCTGGCAGGTTTTTAAAACCTGCCAGGTCTCGGTAATCAAAAAAAGCCTACAACGGAAGAGTGTTGCAGGCTTTTGCATTATGAACATTTGTGCTTATTAATTTTCCATAATCCTACCCATTGTGCCTGATATAATTTTCATTGTAAAAGTCTTGGTAGGGATTTTATTCTCTCCTGATTTCTTGTGATAAACGAGCGAAACTACTGACTGTCCTGCAGCAATAGTTTGAAATTTAAACAAATATTTCCCTTCTGCTGCTTCAGTGTCATCAGATGGTGTAAACTCGGCTTCACCGATTTGTTTGATTATTTCTTTCTCAAAATATTCTACTTCCCAAATAAATCCTTCAGATGGATTTCCCGGTAGCTCAATCTCAAAGGGATCATCAATGCCAAGGTCTATTTTTGTTCCATTGTCTTTTTCGGAAAATGGTTTGGCGCATGATGCCATAAACATAGCAGCAAGGAAGATAAGAACAAGGGAGTAGGTTTTATTATTCATTTTTTGCATTTATTAACACCACTGTCATTTATTGTCATTTAGCTACGCTGTCATTTGTTGTCATTGGGCTTTGCCGTCATCCATACGGACAAGTTTTGTTACAATATTATCAACAACTACAAATACAACTCATGACCATAAATGACCATCAATGACTACCAATGACTTTTTATTGAAAAATGATTCAAATTATATCAAATTTATCAACCACCTAAATAGTTACCATTTTCCTGAAATCATTGTTTATTTTAAAACTTCATTCACCAGTTTCGAAGCATCTTCAAGGGCAATAGCAGAGTGTACTTTCAGTCCTGAATCATCAATCAGTTTTTTGCCTTCTTCGGCATTGGTGCCTTGTAAACGAACAATGATGGGTACTTTAATATCACCAATATTTTTGTAAGCGTCAACAATACCCTGGGCAACGCGGTCGCAGCGGACAATTCCTCCAAAAATATTTACCAGGATGGCTTTCACCGTTGGTTCTTTCAAAATGATCCTGAATGCTTCCTCAACACGTTTTGCATTGGCCGAGCCACCCACATCAAGGAAGTTCGCAGGTTCACCACCCGACATTTTTATCATATCCATGGTTGCCATGGCCAATCCGGCGCCATTAACCATACAGCCTACATTACCGTCTAATTTCACGTAATTCAGATCGTAACGGCTGGCTTCAACTTCAATGGGGTCTTCCTCGTTGATGTCGCGCATTTGCAAAATATCGGGATGTCTGTAAAGTGCATTGTTGTCGATTGCTACTTTTGCATCAACAGCACAAATCTGGTCGTCGGAAGTTTTTACCACTGGGTTAATCTCGAACAAAGAAGCATCTGTTTCTTCATAAGCTTTGTAGAGTGCCATTGCAAACTTCACCATATTCTTAAAAGCTGTGCCACTCAGGTCGAGGTTAAAAGCAATTTTCCGTGCCTGGAAAGCTTGCAAACCTACCTTTGGGTCGATTTCTTCCTTAAAAATCTCATCGGGAGTTTCTTCGGCAACAGCTTCAATGTCCATTCCTCCGTGGGGAGAATACACGATCATATTTCTGCCAGTTTTGCGATCGAGCAACACGCTCATGTAAATTTCGCGGATGTCGGAAGCACCAGGATAATAAATATCCTGCTGGATCAATACTTTTCTTACTAACTTCCCTTCAGCCGAAGTTTGTGGGGTAACCAGTTGCATTCCAATAATCTGGTCTGTTATTTTTTCCACATCCGCAAGGCTTTTGGCCAGTTTAACCCCGCCACCTTTACCTCGTCCACCTGCATGTACCTGGGCTTTAACGACCCACATTTTTGTACCAGTTTTTGCCTGTAAAGTTTTTGCAGCTTCTACTGCTTGTTCAGGAGATTCGGCAACAATGCCTTGTGGAATGGCAACACCATATTTGCTGAGTAGTGCTTTTCCCTGATGTTCGTGTAAATTCATCTATTTTGTATTAATGTTTTATCCGTAAATTTTAGAATGCTTAAATGTGGCAATGATGCAATGTTTAAATGTTCATTTAAATGATGTTCTGCCATGCTGATATTGCATCATTTTAGCATTGTATCATTTAATCATTGTTTAAAGACTGCGAAATTATCAATTTTAAGTGTGGATAAAAATAGGCCGGTGATATACTAAAACCTGAATTTGCACGCTATTGGAATAATTTTATTGCCTGAAGGCTGGACAATTCAATATAACTGCGGATTTTACCCTGGAATGAATCGGATAATTCTTTTAACAATTTTTACATTTTCGTTGGTGTTTACGGCGGTTTCGGCGACTAAAAACCCCGGAAAATTAGCTTTTGCCAACAGGATATCGAATCCGCCAAAAATTGATGGGGTACTTAATGAGGCCTGTTGGGATAATGCAAGCGTTATTAATGAATTTACCCAATATGACCCTGATTATGGAAAACCATCTACCCAGCAATCGTTTGTTTATATAGTTTATGATGATGACGCCATCTACATTGGCGCCCGCCTACTCGATACCGCTCCCGACAGTATTTTGACTCAGCTTGGAAACCGTGATGATGGTGGACTAAACGCTGATTGGTTCGGTGTTGAATTTGATACCTACTATAACCAACTGGATGCATATTCGTTTAAAGTCACTGCTTCTGGAGTACAGATTGACCGTCGTTATCGCGACCATACCTTTGACGCTGTGTGGAAGAGTGCTACCAATGTAACTGATGAAGGCTGGATTGTTGAAATGAAAATCCCGTATTCGGCCATCCGCTTCCCAAACGAAGATGAACAACTTTGGGGAATGCAGGTTACCAGGAGCATCAGGCGAAACCGTGAAACTGCAATGTGGGCCCTGGGTGTAAAAGGTGCTGCTAACCAGCAGGTATATTGGGGAACGCTTAATGGCCTGACCAATATTAAACCACCTTTAAGGCTGTCGCTTACTCCTTACTTTTCGATTGCCGGCCAGCACGATCAACGCATAGAAGACAAGTCTAATCAATATTCCTACTCCTTTGGTGGAGGTGCTGATGTGAAGTATGGAATCAACGAAAGTTTTACTCTCGATATGACCCTTTTCCCTGATTTCAGCCAGGTGAAATCGGACAACAAAGTAAAAAACCTGAGTGCTTTCGAAACGGTATATGCTGAGCAAAGGCCCTTTTTCCAGGAGGCGGTTGACCTTTTCAGGAAAGGCGGTTTGTTTTATTCGAGAAGAATAGGAGGGACACCCATTAATTTCTATGATGTACCCAATGAAATGGATTCTACCGAACAGATCATAGATAATCCGGCCCAGGCCAAACTGCTGAATGCACTTAAAATATCGGGGCGGAATAACCGTGGGCTGGCCATTGGTTTTTTGAATGCCATCACCAACAATACCTATGCTACAGTTGAAGATACCAATGGTGCGCAACGCGAAATTCTTACCGATCCATTTACAAATTATAATATTACCGTTTTCGATCAGGCTTTGAAGAATAACTCATCGGTTTACCTGATAAATACCAGTGTGGTCCGCAGCAACAAATACAATGATGCGAATGTTTCAGGTGGTGGTTTCAATTTATTGAACAAACAAAATACCTGGAATGTGAACGGCTCGGGTGCTATCAGCCAGGTGTTTCTCTATAACACCGAAATGGCAAACTATGAAGCCATACGTGGGTATAAATATTATGCTTCTATTGGAAAAGTGAGTGGGGATTTTCATTTCAATATTTACCGCCATGTGATGGATCCTCATTATAACGACAATGACCTTGGAATTACCCAAAGGAATAATTTCGAAAGAAATGGCATCAACTTCCGCTATAATATTTACACCCCTTTTTGGAGGGCGCGTAGGTTTAGCGCTTATTTGAGGGCAAGCCACGAAACTGATTATACTACCAATAAAAATTTGAACCTGAGTTTTAGGGTCGGGGCGAACATGACTTTTTTGAGTTATATGGGGGCCTGGGCAAACTTTACTGTTTCACCCATCGAGCGCTACGATTACTATGACCCAAGAACTGAAGGCCGGTATTA
>Ga0307929_1001647_pt1 | contig 16182 bp, 16 predicted proteins | sample AceLakmetage1330_FD_203160 | JGI IMG/M metagenome (GOLD analysis project Ga0307929, IMG submission 203160) | Saline water microbial communities from Ace Lake, Antarctica - #1330 | ecosystem: Environmental > Aquatic > Non-marine Saline and Alkaline > Saline | place: Antarctica: Ace Lake...
CCGCTGGCATAGAATTTACAATCGCTATTCAGGGATCTGACAGCCAAAATCCTGAAAACCCAATCTGGTCGCAAACTTACACGTTGGCCGATGGCGAAACCTACATTTTGGTAGCTGATGGAATCGTAAGCGGCACAGGCTACGATCCTGTTAAACCTTTCGACATTGCCGTTTACCCGATGGGTCGCGAGATGGCAAACATGGCTGGCAAAACCGATGTGCTGGTACACCACGGTTCTACCGATGCCCCCACCGTTGACGTTTACGAAACCGGCGTTGGTGCTGGCGAATTGATCAACGACCTAATGTACATGGATTTTGCCGGATATCTGGAATTGGAAACCCTGGACTATATGCTTGAAGTGCGCGATGAAACCGGCGAAACTACCGTTGCAAGCTATGCAGCACCCCTTGCCGATCTAATGCTTGGCGGACAAGCACTAACCATAGTAGCCAGCGGCTTCCTGAATCCCGACAACAATAGCAACGGCCCCGGATTTGGCCTGTGGGTTGCTTTGGCCAATGGTGGCGAACTGGTTGAACTTCCGGTTTACACACTCATGGCCCGTGTACAGGTAATTCATAACTCCGCCGATGCTGCTGCCGAAATGGTGGACGTATGGTTGGACAACACCTTATTATTAGATAACTTTACCTTCCGCACCGCCTCTCCCTTTGTTGATGCTCCCGCTGGCATGGAATTTACAATCGCTATTCAGGGACCTGACAGCCAAAATCCTGAAAACCCAATCTGGTCGCAAACTTACACGTTGGCCGATGGCGAAACCTACATTTTGGTAGCTGATGGAATCGTAAGCGGCACAGGCTACGATCCTGTTAAACCTTTCGACATTGCCGTTTACCCGATGGGTCGCGAGATGGCAAACATGGCTGGCAAAACCGATGTGCTGGTACACCACGGTTCTACCGATGCCCCCACCGTTGACGTTTACGAAACCGGCGTTGGTGCTGGCGAATTGATCAACGACCTAATGTACATGGATTTTGCCGGATATCTGGAATTGGAAACCCTGGACTATATGCTTGAAGTGCGCGATGAAACCGGCGAAACTACCGTTGCAAGCTATGCAGCACCCCTTGCCGATCTAATGCTTGGCGGACAAGCACTAACCATAGTAGCCAGCGGCTTCCTGAATCCCGACAACAATAGCAACGGCCCTGCATTTGGCCTGTGGGTAGCTCTGGCATCTGGAGGAGCTTTGGTGGAGCTGACCAATACCTCAAGTATCGAAAACACCATTGAACTTAATAGCCTCGCACTGTTCCCTAACCCCGTTCGCACGAGTTTAAACATTGATTTTAATGTTAAACAAAACAACGACAATATCCGTATCGAGATACTCAATATTTTGGGGTCAACCATTATGAAAAAGGAAATTGGAACGCTGACAGAAAACAGCACCCACCGCGAAAGATTTGATGTAAGTGCCCTACCAGAAGGAATTTATCTGGTAACCATCAATGCCGGAACCTCGGTTGTAAGCCGAAAAATTCAGGTAGTAAATTAACGGGTTTTCTTATGATTATTACCAGCAAGCCCTCCTAAGCGAGGGCTTGCTTTTTTTATTCTGTTAAATAATGATAATCTGAACATTGAATCGAAATACTATTTTTGTGGATTAATAATACATTACCGAAAAACATTAAATATGGATACGCTACTCAACGAGAAAGACCTCCGCTTGCAAATGGCTCGGGAGAACGAGATGGACGGTTACGAAAAAATGGACTTGTACAATCAGGAAACCTTAAACAAATTAGCCCATCATTACAAAGAAATACTTAAGCTGATTGGTGAAAGTCCGGCACGTGAAGGATTATTAAAAACCCCGCTGCGCGTTGCCAAGGCCATGCAGTTTTTAACCCACGGCTACGACCTCGACCCCAAGGAGATATTGCGCTCGGCTATGTTTACAGAAGACTACAAGCAAATGGTTTTGGTAAAAGATATTGAGGTTTATTCGATGTGCGAGCACCACATGATTCCGTTTTTTGGCAAGGCACACGTGGCCTACATCCCCAATGGCCGCATTGTTGGTTTGAGTAAGATTCCGCGCGTGGTAGATGCCTTTGCCCGTCGCTTGCAGGTGCAGGAGCGTTTGACCACGCAAATTAAGGAAGCCATCGATTCAACGCTGCAACCACTTGGCGTGGCCGTGGTTATCGAGGCTCAGCACATGTGCATGTCGATGCGTGGCATACAAAAGCAAAACTCCGTAACCACAACCTCCGATTTTACGGGAGCCTTCCTAAGCGATAAAACACGGGCTGAGTTTATCCACCTGATTGGATCGAAGTTGCATTAAAGCTGTTTTTTATTCTTTGATGCTTAGCACCATGTATTTGGTAGTTTTCCAAAAATCATCGGCTTTCACAATCTCAAAACTGTAATATCTTTTGCTATCCTCGCTGCGGCGGATGATATAGCTATCGGCAGGATGATTGCTGACGAGGGTTACCTTTCTTGCATCCAAATCAAAACTTGTCTTTTCGCGGATATCAATTTTTGTAAACAAAGTCGGATCGATGTCAGGGCTAAGCGTTTTAACCGCACCAATTCCGATAATTCCCCCTTCTTTGTCGATGATATTTTTCTCGATCAATTCTTTGCCTGTGGCGATGATGTACCACGCGGCATTTATCATCTCGTCCTGCAAGTCGATGATACGATCCTGCTCAAGGTTTTCAAGTTTGAGATCCGAAACCGATGAATAAAGATCCTGCACCTCAAAATTCAAATCTTCAAGCCGGCCAACCATCACAAGTATCTCACGGTCTTTATCCTTGACCATCAGTTCCAGGTTTTGCACCAGACGATCGAGTTGGGCATTTTTGCCAGCGGATGATTTGAGCTTCTCGCTGAGGTTCTTCAGGTTTTCACGATTTTCCTGCATCAGCTTGTCGATGGCACTGATGTCGCCTTTAACGGCAGCAACCCGGTCGCCGTTTTCGTTGCTGCCTGAGTTTTGCACAATCAGCTTTTCCTTCAGACGCACCTGAGCCAGATTTTCTTCTATCTCGTTAAAGGCTTGCATGAAATTAGCAATATCGCCATCGCGCTGACCAAGTTGGGCTTTGAGTGCTTCATTCTCATTTTTTAATTGTTCAATTTCTGCCTGGTTGCACGATACGGCAAGCAATAGCAAAGCAATAAAAAACACGATATTATTTTTCATAGTACAGATTTAAATAATTTAGGGTGATTAACGTTAGTAAGCGTAAAAAATTGACAGGGCAAGTAAAATTTAATCCCGGAATGACGTATTTCATTTCCCCTATCTTTGCACTTTTTTTTTAGCTAAAAATATTAATATTAATAAACTATGTTTTCACAAAACAATCAAAACACCTACCTCAGCGGTGCAGGCCAAATAGACAGCCTGACGCTGAGCCGTACTTTTTTGAGCAATGTTTTCGGCTGGATGTTTTTGGGATTGCTGGCCACGGCTGGTGTTTCCTGGATTTTTGCCGATAATGCACAGTTGATGTCGCTGCTGGCCAACGAAACCGGGATGACCGCCCTGGGCTGGATCGTAACTTTGGCTCCCCTGGGTTTTGTTTTACTTATGGGTATGGGCTTCCAAAAGCTCTCTTCGGCAACAATGGTTATCCTCTTTATGGTATTTTCGATACTGATGGGGATGAGCCTGAGTTTTATTTTCCTGATGTACGATTTGGGATCAATAGCCACCACTTTTGCCATTACAGCCGGCATGTTCGGAGCTATGGCACTTTTGGGCTACACCACCAAAACCGATCTTACCAAATTTGGTTCGATGTTATATATGGCTTTGATAGGCATCATTATCGCCAGCGTGGTAAATCTGCTGATTTTCCAGTCGTCCACCATGGATTACATCATCAGCCTGATAGGCGTTTTAGTTTTCACCGGCCTTACCGCCTACGATGTTCAAAAGCTGAAGCGCATTGGTAGCCAGGTGGATCAGGCGAGCGAAACAGCACGCAAGCTCACCATTATGGGAGCATTGACCCTGTATCTCGACTTCATCAATTTATTTCTATTTTTGCTGCGCTTTTTAGGTAACCGAAGATAAAAAATTATTATGACAGCTTATGTATTCCCCGGGCAGGGAGCCCAGTTTGTAGGCATGGGAAAAGACCTCTACGAAAAACACTCCACTGCTAAAGACTTGTTTAAAACCGCCAACAAAATTCTCGGTTTCAAAATCACCGAGCTGATGTTTGATGGCACCGATGACGACCTGAAAGAAACCAAGGTAACGCAACCGGCCATCTTTCTACACTCCGTAATTTTGGCACGTATGCTAAAGGAGTCGTTCAAGCCTGGCATGGTTGCCGGGCATTCGCTGGGCGAGTTTTCGGCACTGGTGGCCAACAAATGCCTCACCTTTGAGGATGGTTTAAAACTGGTATCCAAGCGAGCACTGGCCATGCAAAAGGCCTGCGAGATGGAGCCATCAACCATGGCTGCCATACTTGGCCTGGATGATGCGGTGGTTGAAAAAATCCTGAAAGAAATTGACGGAATTGTGGTGCCGGCCAATTACAACAGCCCGGGACAACTGGTTATTTCGGGTTCGCAGGCCGGCATCGATGCCGCCTGCGAAAAGCTCAAGGCTGCCGGTGCCAAACGTGCGCTACCGTTAAAAGTAGGCGGAGCCTTTCATTCGCCACTTATGGAGCCTGCACGTGTGGAGCTGGCCAAGGCCATCGAAAGCACTAAGTTTGCCGGCGGTATTTGCCCCATTTATCAAAACGTAACTGCACAGCCGGTTAACGATCCTGAGATTATAAAATCGAACCTGATAGCCCAACTTACCGCTCCGGTCCGCTGGACACAGATTATGAAAAATATGATAGCCGATGGGGCCAAGTCGGTGATTGAAGTAGGCCCCGGCACAGTGTTACAGGGATTGTTCAAAAAGATAGATCGCAATATGGATGCAAAAAGTGCCGTGATTGAAGAAGAATAATTTACTTTGGATATATAACCAAAAAGGCAGGATTCTCGCGAATCCTGCCTTTTTTAGTATCAATTAAAAATCTTTTTTTTGTATCAAAATAGCATTCCCTAAAGCCAATACTTGAACAGTAAATTCAAATTGGCAGCAGGGAAGTTCATCTTAAGGAATAGCTCCACCTCCACCGGAAGTGGTAGATTTTGTGCATGTACCTTCGCTACAATCCGAACAATACCAGCCACTACCCTGCAAAAGTTCTGGCTGACATTCTCCGGCTGACCCCGACCCCGTGCTTAAGCAGCCCGAACATGTAACGGTGTAGCCGTGTCCGGCTTCATCCGATCCTTCAGGAAGGTATTTCCGCTCATACAGTTTATCCGCATCCAAAATTAATTGCACCGCCGAGGATGCCAGGTTTTGCTCATCCCGTCCACGCAGAAAATAGAATTCACCCTCTTTGGATATTTGTATATCTGTAAAAGCAATGGTAAAGTCCGAATGCATATTAAGCACCTTAGTCCACGATGCTACAATTTCAGCCTTATCCCCAACAAATAAAATCTGTCCATCTTGCACTTCCCCAATCACCCGGTCGAAATGCAAAACCCCATTTGTGCTTTCTTTAATCGAAACAGGGTCATCTGAGGGAATCACAGTATTGGCCTGAGTACCCGCCCCCGTAATAGCTGTGCCAATAAAAGCAATAAGCAGAATTCTAATTAAATTTTTCATAAAGCAAATAAATTATAGGTTTAGAAAAATAATCAAATTAGCGTAAATAAACACAAAACCGTTAAACTTACGCTAATCAATTACTACGAATTGCCACAAATCTACTTAAAATGAGACTAATACACAGGTTAATAAATGTTAATCAATAATCCCTGCAATTCGTTCGAGCATTTCGGTTGTTACCGATTTGGGTCTTTCCAAAGGATAGAGTAAGGCACGATCCCATATTATGTTGGCGGCAATACCAATAGAGCGACCAATGCCAAAAAGTACGGTGTAAAAATCGTATTCCGTTACGCCATAGTGCCATTGTATCACACCGGTTTGGGCATCAAGGTTTGGCCAGGGATTCTTGGCTTTGCCCTGCTCTTTAAGGATGGGCGGTACAACCTTGTACAGCAGATTTACATATTTGAACAGCGGGTCTTCGGGCATGTGCTTCAGGCAGAAGTCGCGCTGGATAGAATAACGTGGGTCAGTTTTGCGCAAAACGGCATGGCCATAGCCCGGAATTACCTGCCCCGAGTTGAGCGTATCCCAAACAAACTGTTTCATCTCATCTTCGGTGGGGATTTCATCGCCCATTTTCTCTTTTACACCTTGCAGCCATCGCAGCACTTCCTGATTAGCCAGGCCATGCAAGGGGCCTGCAAGGCCATTAATCATCGCCGCCATCGACTGATAAATATCCGATAAGGTACTTGCCACCAGGTGACCGGTGTGAGCACTTACGTTTCCGCTCTCGTGGTCGGCATGAATGATAAAATGCAGACGTGCCACATCATCGTAGGGTTTTGCCTTCATCATCAGATGGGCAAAGTCGGCACCGATATCAAGGTTGGGATCAGACTGTGTGCGTTTGCCATCGCGATAAAGCTTGGCATAAATATACGATGCAATCTCGGGCAGCTTGGCCAGGAGGTTTAAGGCATCTTCGTAGGTGGAATCCCAATACTCGAGCTTGCTGATTCCGGCCTCATATTTTTTGGCAAAAAAAGACTCGCGATGCAGGGTTAAAATTGCATTGGCAAAAATAGCCATCGGGTGGCTACAGCAGGGATAGGCATCGATAACATCATACACGTAACGCGGCACAATACGGCGTTTTCTAAACTCATCCACGACATCCATCACCTCCGATTCGTTAGGAACATCACCGGTAAGCAGCAGGTAAAACAAGCCCTCCACGTAAGGCATCTCTGCACCCTTAGGCTTGGGAAGTTTCTCAAAAACCTCGGGAAGAGTATATCCCCGATAACGGATGCCCTCGTTGGGGTCAAGGTACGAAATATCAGTTACCAGCGACTTGAGGCCACGCATACCGCCAATTATCTGGGCGATCGTTACCTGATCTACAACCACATCACCGTATTCCTCGAGCAATCGTTGGGTACGCGGACGGTGTTGTTCTATTTTTTCACGAAGTTTTTCTTTTAAGCTTGCCATTATATTGTGTATTTGTATTTGAAAATAACTAACGCCTATTGCAGGCTAATTGTTTGTAAAATTTTATAAATTAATTGTTGATCTTTTCACGAAGGTTTTTATCCAGCGCATCCAGGAAACCCTCGGTGGTGAGATAGTGATCCTCTTTCAGGTTTTTGCCATGGATAAGCAACGCGAGGTCTTTGGTCATTTTGCCCGATTCTACCGTTTCCACACACACCGTTTCGAGGGTGCCGGCAAAATTTATCAACGCATCGTTGCCATCCAGCTTACCGCGATGCGCCAGGCCACGCGTCCAGGCAAATATCGAGGCAATGGGATTGGTAGAAGTGGCTTTGCCCTGCTGGTGCATACGGTAATGCCGGGTAACGGTGCCGTGGGCTGCTTCGGCTTCCATGGTTTTGCCATCGGGAGTTACCAGCACCGAAGTCATCAATCCCAGCGAACCAAAGCCCTGAGCTACTGTATCAGATTGAACATCGCCATCGTAATTTTTGCAAGCCCACACAAAACGGCCTTCCCATTTCAAAGCGGCAGCCACCATATCATCGATAAGACGGTGCTCGTAAGTGATGCCTGTGGCAGCAAATTTTTCCTGATAGTCCGATTCAAAAATTTCCTGAAAGATATCCTTGAAACGGCCATCGTACTTTTTGAGTATCGTATTTTTGGTAGAAAGATAAAGTGGCCATTTTTTTTGAAGTGCCATATTGAAACAAGCATGGGCAAAGCCCCGGATACTTTCATCGGTGTTATACATCGAGAGGGCAACGCCATCGCCTTTAAAATCGTAAACGTGAAAACTTTGGGCCGGACTGCCATCCTCAGGCGTGTAGGTAATGGTAAGCTTGCCCTTACCCTTGGTAAGGAAATCGGTGGCGCGGTACTGGTCGCCAAAGGCATGACGGCCGATACAAATCGGAGCCTTCCAGCCGGGAACCAGGCGTGGGACGTTGTCGATCATAATGGGTTCGCGAAAAACTGTGCCTCCCAAAATATTCCGAATCGTACCATTGGGCGAGCGATACATCTCTTTCAAACCAAATTCCTCCACCCTGTTTTCGTCGGGAGTAATGGTGGCGCATTTGATACCTACATTATATTTTTTGATGGCTTCGGCAGCATCCACGGTAATCTGATCGCGGGTTTCATCGCGTTTCTCCATTCCAAGATCATAATATTTAATATCCAAATCGAGGTAGGGAAAGATAAGTTTTCGCTTGATAAAGTCCCATATTACTCTTGTCATTTCATCGCCATCGAGTTCGACAAGCGGATTTTTTACTTTAATTTTTTCCATTTCTGTAATTAAGATTAGTACATTAACACCTCAAACATATCTAAATATTTGTATGTTAGAATGATTATCCTGCAAAATTAGAAAAGTGCCCTACACACACTTGGAAGCAATAGCATTTTAAGATTAATTAACGCCATCCAATTCCCAAACTTAAAAGCTAAATACGCAAAGAAATCCCAGTTAATCAATACTGGATGAAGATAGCCGATTTATTTTATTAAAAATATTATTTTTCCCACATTGGGATTTGATTAAAAATAGTACATTTGGAAAAAAAATCAAGATGAACAATTTTAAAATATTTGTTGTCGAAGATGACCCCTTTTACGGCGAAATGCTGAAATACCACATCAGCCTCAATCCGGATTACATCGTCGAGAAATTTGAAACCGGCCATGAATGCCTTAACAATCTTTACAAAAACCCGGACGTAATATCCCTGGATTATTCGCTACCCGACCTGTCGGGGCTTGAAGTATTGAAAAGGGTTAAAGACCTGAATTCGGAAATACCGGTAATTATCGTATCGGGGCAGGAGGATGTGTCGACGGCGGTGAAGCTGCTCAAGGAGGGTGCCTACGATTATTTTGTAAAAGACGATGAAACCAAGGATCGGATTTGGAATGCCCTGAAAAACATCCGCGAACAGGTAAAGCTAAAGCAGCAAATTGATGATTTGAAGGAGGAGATCGGCAAGAAGTATGTGTTTAACAATATCATCAAAGGCAACAGCAAGGAGATCAAGGCCATCTTTAATATCATGCAAAAGGCCGTGGACACCAATATTACCGTTTCGATATATGGCGAAACCGGAACCGGCAAGGATCTCGTGGCCAAAGCCATTCATTACAATTCGCTGCGAAGCAAGTTTCCATTTATCCCCATCAACGTGGCAGCCATTCCCAAGGATCTGATCGAAAGCGAAATGTTTGGCTACGAAAAAGGAGCCTTTACCGGAGCTAATACGCGCAAGATCGGGAAATTTGAAGAGGCCGGAAAAGGAACCATCTTTCTGGATGAGATTGGCGAGATGGACGTAAATATGCAGGCCAAACTGCTGCGGGTGCTTCAGGAACGCGAACTGACCCGCATTGGCGGACACGCCGTTGTTAAAGTTACTGCCCGCCTTATCGTGGCTACACACCGCGACCTGGCCGAAGAAGTTAAAGCCGGCAATTTCAGGCAAGACCTCTACTACCGGCTGCTGGGTTTGCCCATCACTTTGCCGCCACTCAATGAGCGTGGCAACGACATCCTGCTCCTGGCCAAATATTTTATGGATGCCTTTTGCGATGAAAACAACCTGGCGCGCAAAACGCTGAATCCCCTGGCTCAGGACAAGCTGCTTAGCTACAGCTACCCTGGAAATGTACGCGAGCTAAAAGCGGTGATAGAGCTGGCGGTAGTAATGTCGAACGGCGAGGTAATTGATGATACCGACATTTCGTTCTCGAACATAAAAAATGTTAGCGACTTCCTCCTGGATGAAGAAGATACACTGACCGGTTACACCCGCAAAATTATAGCTCACTACCTCGATAAATACGATGATAACATCCTGAAAGTAGCCAAGAAACTGGACATTGGTAAATCGACGATATACCGTTTAAAAAAGAATAACGAAATTTAAAAACCCCCATTTATGCCTGATAACAAATTGTACGACCTTAAGAAGTTATACGAAATGCTTGGCGATGATGACGAAGAAGTCAAAAATTTGCTCAACGTTTTTGTAACTACCACGCCGGTTTCGCTGCAAAGCATGAACGAAGGCTACGAGGAAGATGATGCTAAAAAAATCGCCACTTATGCTCACAAAATGAAGGCATCCCTTGCCATCCTCGACATTGATTCGTTGCACGATATCGTACGCAAAATCGACAAACAAGAAAAGGTAGAAGATATTGGGCAAGAAGAATTGGATCAAATTATCGCCACCATGAATCAGGTAATTAATGATGTAATCGATCAGCTAACTGACGAATACCACTTATAAAAGCAAGTTCAAATTCCGGTCAAAAATATCTGGCAAACTCGTCCCCGATTCCAGCCAATACGCTGGCAGGCCGCTGTGAATCGCAGCATCCACATTTTTGCGTGTGTCATCGATAAACAAACACTGTGCTCCCGGGATGGGAACCTTACTAAGCACTTCCTGATAAATATCCGCATCAGGCTTACGTTTTCCCATTTTGAACGACCAAAACGTTTGTTCAAATAAGCTGTCAAAATCATAACCATAGCTTTGTTTAAACTGATCAATAAAAATCTGATGATGAATAGCGTTGGTGTTGCTTAGCAAAAACAAGCGATACTTCTTGCGCAGCTTGTTGAGCAAGATGATATTTGAGTCAGGAAATCCCACCAGAATACTGTTCCATAATTCTTCGATCTGTTCCGAACCAAAGCCACTGCCAAGCCAGGCTTGAAGCAGTTGGATAAAATCCCGTCCGGAAATTCTTCCACACTCCAAATCAGCAAACAGCGGACTTTGCTGCGCCTGCGAATAAAGCTCATCAAAGTTGTTTAAACCCGCTTGCGCAAAGGCTTTTTGTTGTCGGGCGTGATCGATTTGGTAAATAACACCCCCAAAATCGAGGATCAGGGCTTCAGGGTTTAAATTGGCCGTTTGCATAGCTGTAAAAATTATGTCAGAAATTAAGCAAAATAATTTGTAAATTAAAAGCCAAAGATATACTTTTGCAGCCCTTTAACAAAAAGGGAAACACGCTTTTAATCGGGGCCTATAGCTCAGTTGGTTAGAGCACTTGACTCATAATCAAGTGGTCCCTGGTTCAAGTCCAGGTGGGCCCACCAACAAAAAACCTTGCACTTCAATAAGTTGCAAGGTTTTTTTATTAAAATCAAAGAATCCTATCCTCATCAAAGTTTTCGCTCAACAAACCGCCCCAGATAATAAAAGGCAAGGATAGGGATAAACATAAATTTCGCCGATTGCTCCAACACATCGAAGTACCAAAGCACGAGCAGAAAGGCTGCAATGATGATGATAACTATGACATCAAAGATTTGTTTTTTCATGGCAACAAAAACTTATAACTTAATCCCCCCGAAAAGGCATCCATCCCCTCGAAGCCGACAAGGATAACAATATGCTTCAAAACCGTAAGCCGCATCCCCGCATTCCACTTCTCGGCATCATACTCCAGCATCATCTCCAGATAATCCATATTTTTTGGAGAGATGGAGAGGCCGTAGAAGAGGCCGATAAACTGATAATCGGCTGATTTGAAAATTTCGGCTCCATAGCCCACCGTAAGCCCTACTCTATCAATAATCCAAGAAGTTCTGATATTCTTACTTGCCACAATATAACTTGAATTAAAATGGGAAGCACTACCACTTTGTAGTGTTGTAAAAAAATTCTGCACAGCCAAAACGACCGAAGGGTAGTATTTCCCCTCTTTTAATGCCTGCACTCGTGCCGAGGCCATCCGATCGCCGACAGTACTTTCGTATTGGTCGGAAGGCAGATCGATCATCCTTGAATACCGGATCGAAATCTCAACACGCGGAATAAAAGTAGTGGTAACATAAAAACCCATGGCATGGTAATCGGGATTCCCCCATTTTTTGTAATCTTTGTGTAGCAATGAGGCTCCAAAGTACATTGTTTTGTCAGGATAAATATCGGCTGAGGGTATATTAAAATATCCGCTGGTGCCGGGCAGTGATTGCGAATAAGCGCGATCGGGAGCAAGGTTAAATAAAACGAACAAAAAAATGACCAAGGTAGAAAAAAACGATGCAGCCATTCGTTTCAAGCAAGTCATGATATTATTGAGCTTACCATAAAATCTGAAATTCATATTCCAAAACGCGCTGTTTTTCATAAGCCTTAATTGCTTCGTGCCCGTTTAAAAAGGATATTTTTCCATGCAGCTATAAAGTACTTAAAGTCGGTCGTAAAAGGACTTTTTGCGTAAGCATCCAAATACTTCAATTCCGATTCCATAATTTCCTCCATTGTTTTTGGCATGTCGGCGTAAAACGGAGGTACCAGGCCAGGCCGGAATTTAATTCGCTTTTCTTGTAGTTCTTTGCTGTACAAACTGTAGTAGTGTTTACTTAAAGGCCTTACCCCAACGATTTTCATATCGCCTTTCAAAATATTAATCAACATGGGAAGTTCGTCAAGCCAGACCTTTCGCATAATTTTGCCCAAAGTAGTCACCCTAAAATCATCTTTAAATTTACCACCTTCCTGCAAATCATTGATTGCATAAATGTAGGGTTGCAAATATTCGGCATAAGGATGCATGGTTCTCATTTTATATACTTTAATAAGTTTGCCACCCTTACCGATTCTGTTGAGCCGGATTAAGGGGCCGTAAGTTGGAGTAGCCGGATAATGCGGTTCGCTTTTTTTACGCACAACGAAATAGAGATAGTCGTTCAAATAGCATTCTTCCACTACTTCAAAACCACAGGAATACAAACGTCCCAAAGTTTCAGCCCGGGATAATAAACGATTTTGGCCACCGGTAAAGAGGAAATAAATACGCTTGAGGATGGGTATTTTTGGAAAAATGCGTTTAAAAATAAAGTCGATGATGTAAATGATGTAATTGAGCGGGAAAAAGTATTTTTTAAGGATACGCTTTTTACGTAGAGAAGCCGTTTCGGCTCGCCCGATAAACAAGGCTCCGGTTTCAATTTTTGAATTGACGGCTTCAAAAAATTTATTGATGTATTGAATATCGTTAATGCGATGGAGATTTACAATGCAGCCATATTTTTCTTGGGGAAGAAATAGCACATTAACGCGATTAGTAGTTGAGACCACCTGAATACTTTCGCCGATGGCCTGAGTATAATTTTCGATGAACTTTCTTACCTCTTTGCCCTGCTCTTTTTCGATAATTTTAAGTAATTCGATAGCAATGCTTGTAGAATTTTGATTCTTAAAAATACGTCCAATCCGGTGCGAATCATGCAGCACTCGCTGACCGTTATTATCATAACTATACGACTCTTCTCCCCCTTCAGAAATCACAGGCGATTTTAATATCGAATTAAAAATAATGGCTCCTGTGAATTCTAATACCGTTGCAGATAAAATAGTACCAAAGGTTAATAATCTGGAAAAATCAAAAGTCCTGAAAATATACATCATCATAAACATGGCTGCAACAGCCACAAGATTACTTAGCAAAATAGCACTAATAGATTTTTTTAGATGATAAAAATTAGAAAAGTAGTATTTTTTGGATAGAACAGAAGCAAGAAGCCATAAAACCAAAGAATAGAAGAAAGGCTTGAAGTAATCCTGAAGGATAGCAATCTTTGGAACCTGTTTCAGCCAGGCTACCAAAGCAAACGATAAAACGACAATAAGGATGTCACCGATAAGGAGTAAGATTCCTCTTTTCATAAATGGCTGATTATAGCGGGCGAAAGTAGTAAAAATTAGAGGACGGGAAAAAGGAGGCTAAATTTTTTTAAATAGGGATAGCAAATTAAAGCCCAATTCGGCTATCGAATAGAGAAAGCGATTATTGATACGCACATAGCGACCATAATTCACAGTTTCGCCCCCAAAGCGCATTTTAAAATCCCTGACTCCATAAGGCACATCAGGTTTCCCAACGCCCATAAAATCGAACTGCGGGCAGCCACTGCTTATCGCAAACTCGATGGCAGCCCAGGTAGCAAGCACCGAAGGGTAAATCCCCAGCATTTTATACTCGGCATCCATACCGCACACATACCATTCGTAAACGGTTTTACCGGAAGAACAGGGGGACATAATGCCTCCAATAATTTGATTTTGATATCGGATAAGAAAAATTTTTCCGTAACCTTCTACTTTTGATAATTGCCAAAAGGCTTCAAAAAAACTAAAATCCGGCAAGGGCTTTTTTACCTTGTAACGATAAAGTTGGTATAGAATGTTATAAAAATCCCGTACTTGTTCCAAATCTTGTGGCTCGATTATTTCCGCTCCCTTGCGCAACGATTGCTTTATCTGTCGCCATCGCGATGCTGAAATTCCCTGTTTAACCAGAGCAAGACTACTGGTATCGACCAACAAATTCATGCGGGGGGTCCTTTCAAAATGTAAGCGATCAAATTCGCTATTAAACTCCGACATATCATAAGAAGCCCTAAATTGGATAAACAAGGATTGATGACGCACTTCGGAAATGAGTGCCTGGCACAATTGCCGAAAAACCGTGTTCCGCTCAGGGGAATCATCCACTATAACCGGCCCGCCATAAACCACCGTACGTGCTGAGAGCTTCCCCAATAGTCCTCCCGATTCGCGGATAACAACACCCAGCAATACGCCAAGCAGCCTGCCCGAACTATCGGTACAACGCAGAAAAACAGGGGCGAAATTTTTGGTAGCCGCAAAGAGCCGAAAGGCAAAGTGCGATTGCATTACCGAGCCTTGGGCATGGACTGCGAGAAACGCATCCCATTGCTCAATAAACGATTCACTAAAACTGTTGAGGCACTCCGTTTTCAATATCCAGTGTTTTGTGGCAAAAGTATAAAAAAGAAGCCGGCTGATGGCAGACGCATCCCGGCTTTTGTAATACTAAACAATTCAAACATCATTCATTCAATCATTCAATCATTCAATCCTCCACCCTATTCTTCTTTCCTTTATTGTTAAATTGTTCTTCCCACCATACCCACAAAAGAAATAAAATGAGGTAAAACACAAAACGAAAAACATAGTCATGGCTGAATTCCCACAAATGTCCATAGTAAAAAAGTGTAATCGAAACACCGGTAAGCCGGATGATATTGGCAATGTGCATGAGCAATAATGCCATTGGAATAAACCATAATTTATGTTTTAGTTTCCCGGGATACAAAACGAACAAGAGCAAAGCCTGAAGCAACTGCTTGAAACCGGAACAGCTTTTATTTATCGCCAGCCAACTTCCATCAGCATAAGTTAAGGTATTGTTTTGCTCGGTAAATGTAAAACCCAAAAAATGCAATACAGCCGTTGTATGCTGGAAAGCAATATCTGCAAGTAGCTGCCTAAGTTGCTGCACTTGTTCGGCAAAGGGATAAAAATGAAGCGGGTTGGCCCAATAGCGGAAAGAATAATGGATAATAAGCGTAATAATAATAAAGAGAAATATGCCTTTGAGAGACTTCAGTTTTTTTAGCGCGCTTTGCACATCATTTATCATACGGCAAAAATATATTTTTATGCTAATAGATTTTTCTAAATATCCAAAATAATGCTGATCCCAACAACACTCCGGCCGAATTTGCAATAAGATCGTTGATATTAAAAGCCCGGTAGGAAATAAAATATTGCAAAAACTCGCTGGCACCGGCAAAACATATTCCACTTAATAGCCACAAGAATGAGGGAATCCGAAAACCTTTCGCAAAGGCCATCCATGGCAGGAAAAGCAGGATATGAAAAAAATAATCGCCCCGCAGCATTATGATGGTAATGTTGTTTAAGTCCCTTGCTGTGTTGAGCGGCAGCGCTACCAGCAAGATGATGGCAAGGATGTAAAAGTAAAAAACCAGTCTGATTATTTGGGTTCGTGACATTTTGTTTAGAGTTGAGCGGTCAGATGAGTAGGTAGAAAGTAGTAGGTTGAAAAAAAAGTAGATACTTTGAAGCAGGTAGAGTTTATTGTGCTACCCATTCTTTAGACCAAAAAAAAACTTTTTAAGGTGCTTTTAATTTGTTTAAATATTTCCACTCTTGCTGCCCGGAAGCTACTGTGGAGCAAAAAC
>Ga0307929_1001648_pt1 | contig 16178 bp, 7 predicted proteins | sample AceLakmetage1330_FD_203160 | JGI IMG/M metagenome (GOLD analysis project Ga0307929, IMG submission 203160) | Saline water microbial communities from Ace Lake, Antarctica - #1330 | ecosystem: Environmental > Aquatic > Non-marine Saline and Alkaline > Saline | place: Antarctica: Ace Lake...
TACATATAACGTACTATTAATATGAGTGAGGCTGTGATAATTACTCCAGAAGTATTGCTTAGACATAGTGAAACTCAATATAATTTAAATGTTTCGCTTGTAAGAGTAAATGATGCAACTTATAAAACATCAGTATATGTAAGCCATGATTGGAAAGTTGGTAGTTATCAGTGGGTAATGAGTGTAACTGATAATGCTGGAAATGTTACTAGTGAATCAGCTTATTCTAAAGAAATTGTACTTGTTATAGCAGCTAAGATAAATAATGAGTCATATTTCACTATTCAATCGGCAATTGATAGTGCTGTTGCGAACGATTTAGTTAATGTCCAGATTGGTACATGGGTTGGTGCTGGCAATGTTGGCATAGAGTGGCCAACAGTTGAGCACATTACATTAGCTGGTGTAAGTAGTGCAGATAGTATTTTAGATGCAGAAAAAACTACTCGTCATATTTATGTCGGACAAGGTGTCGCGTTTGGATTAGCTGATTTAACTATGATAAATGGACGTGTTAGTGATAATTATGTTAGTGAAAATGGTGGTTCGATTTGGATGCACACTGCTTCAAGTGTAACTATAGATAGTTGCATAATTAGTGGCAATAAAGCATACGATGGGGGTGCTATGTATTGTGGCCAAGCAAATATTATCAATTCAATATTTGCTAACAATAGTGCGTATCGTGCAGGCGTTTTTGAAGGTGTTAACAACTTAATAATTAATAATTCAGTTATGAGAGATAACAAGGCTATCTATACGGCTGGTGTATTTAGAGAGACTGATGGACTTGAAGTAGTTGCTTCTGAAATATATGGCAACAGCGCTTCTTATGGAGGAGTACTTCATAACGCTTATAGTAATGCACGAATATCTAATTCTAAAGTATATGATAATAGTAGTAGTAACCAAGGAATATTTAGATCGGCTCAACTGATTATTGATAATAGTGATATTTATAACAATGATACTAAATCAGCAGTATTCCACTATGTCGATGCTACAGTAATAAATTCTAGAATATATAATAACTCAGCTGTTCTAGGAGCTGGGGTAGAACCATCCATCTTTGTTGAAGGTATCATTAGATTAATAAATAGTTTAGTTTATGGCAATGATGCTCATCTGTTCGGTCAAAGCAATAGCCCAGAGGTATTAATACAGAATTCAACAATTGAGTCAGACACTTTGGTTATTGTGAATTTATCTACAGGTAATGCGAATGTTACAGTAAATAACAGTATTTTTGTTGGCGTCTTTAATCTTGGATTAGATGCTGACTATAGTGCATTTGTAGTAAGTAATAGCATTTTTACTGATACAACACTTCCTGAACAATATTGGGAAGCAAGTGATGTAATAACTGCTGCTGTTGCTGAGAATTTATTTGAGGACTACACAGTTAATGATTATCGTTTAAGAGCAACTTCAGATGCAGTAAATAAAGGTTCAAATTTATTGTGGGATATAAATAGCAATAATGAATTAGTAGATATTGCTGGCAATGCAAGAATCATTGATGTTGCTATAGATGCAGGTTGTTATGAGTTTCAACAGCTTACATATTTAGCTCCATATTTTAATTTATATGACATTAAGACTGAGTCAATTCACTATATGACTCAACAAGAAGTCGGCGTAAGAATCATCAGTGATGATCTTGCTACAAATTGGTACCTTTCCGAGTCGTCTGCAACCCCTGCCGCAGACGCGCTCGGTTGGGTTGTAGAAAAGCCTACAACCTATCGTTTTGTTGATGATGTGAATGATTTAAAAGTTGTTTATATGTGGGTCAAAGATAGTTTTAATAAAGTTGTTAAAGTAAGTGGAAATACTTCAGCAATAGGAGTGACATTGGACACGGTAAACCCATATATTGAAAACATCCTGTTTGAAGGTAAGCCATTTGTTAACAGTAATGGTTCAGTAAATATTACTATTAACTTTAGTGAAAATTTAGTGGTTTCTCCTCAGATAGAATTGAGAATAGAAAATACTTCAGTTTATTTAGATGCTACGTTTGTTAAGATAATAGAAAAACAATATGTAACAGAAATCCTTATTACAGCTGGCGTTTCTGATGGAGCATATGTGGTTTACAGTAGAGCTACAGACAATGCCCTTAATGTTGGAACAGAGAATAGGTCTATCTCTTCAATTATTCTTGATAGAGTTGCTAATCAGCCAGAGAATTTCTCTCTTTTTGATTTAGATGATTACTCTAGTGTTGAAGCTGATGATAGAGTCGTTGGCGTTAGTGTTGATTCTGATGTTGACCATATTGCTTGGGTTCTTGGAGAAGGCATTACTTATGCGAGCAAACCATTGTTAACTAGTAACTTATGGAGTGTTGATGCTCCTGTTGAATATATGTTTAAAAACAATGAGGCTGGCGTTAAGAGAGTATATATGTGGGTAAAAGATGAGGCTTATAATGTTTCAGACATTCCTGTTGTGGCTACAATAGATTATAAGCCGAAAGGATTTGCTACAAGAGATTATGTTATTGTTTATCTGCCAAGTGAATATATCGCTGCTGGAGAATTAAGAATAACTATTGATTTTGATGATATTAGTATTGAGACTCCAAATGTTTGGGTTCTTTTATCTGACAATACTGTATTAACAATTGATTTTCATGATGTTGTTGTAACTGATGGTGCAACTATCTTTGTAGCAACAATGAATATCCCAACTGATAATAGCTATGACGGTATCTGTCATTTTGAATTAGAAGCAACTAAGTCAACAGGGCTTCATGTCGACTACACCGGAACAGCTTATGTTGGTATAGCTGGCTATAGAGACTTTGAGATTGATACTTATATTGAAAGTCCAGTTAGTTTTAATCTAAAGGATAAAGATGAGTTAGGCGATGATGTTGCTTTTACAAATGATTATATTGTTAATGTGACCATGAAGATAAATGAAGATCATGTTAGATGGTTAATAGATCAAGATCAGACAGAAAAACCTCTTCCAGTTGATCAAAGGTGGGATGATGTTCAACCTTATGAATATAGCTTTTCTGATGTAATTAGAGGCAATAAAGCTATTTATCTTTGGGCAATGGATAGAGCAGGGAATATTTGTGAAATTCCAGCATCAAAATCTATCTTATATATTCCAGAGAGACAGGACAAACCATATGTTAGCGTGTATCCAGAAAGAGTTTATATGTCTGTTGGAATTTATGATGTGACTGTTAATGTCTTGGAAGAAGAGTGCAGCACTCCAGACATTTGGTTGTATTTGGAGCCTAGTGGAGAAAGAATCACACTTGATATTGTTGGCGCAACATTTGATGCGGTAGAAGGTATGTTATATAGAACTAAGATATTTATTACAAATACTAGCGATATAGATGGCAATGCTCACTTTGAAGTAGTTGTTACAAATAGTAGTAGTTCTAATATTAGATTTGTGAGTAATGATTATATCAACATGGGTGGTGAAATAGATGTTGTGATTGATACAAAAATTACACCTTCAAGGTATGTGCTTTATGATGGAGAAACATTAAGAGAAGATTATACAAACGATATTGCTCCTAATGCTAGAGTTAGTGTGAATCCTGACGCAATAGCATGGTTTTTGAGTGAGATAGCTGATCGTCAGCCTTTAGTGAATGATTCTCTTTGGGAAGATGCTATTCCTGAAAGATATGAATTTAAGAGTGTTTTAGAAGGAGTGAAAACTGTATATTTATGGGTTAAAGATAGGGCAGACAATATTTCTACTACTTCAGTTGTTGCTTCAATTAATTATGATATTGTTGTGCCAACAATATCATTCTATGAGCGATGGCATAGACAGGTAAGCAACAATTATCTAGTTACATTAAGTGTAAGTGAAGCAATTGATAATACTCCAAATGTGGTTTACTCCATAAATGATGGAGAACTTGTTGGAGTGATCACTTTTAATAGTAACGATGGTATTGTTTGGAGTGGAGCTGTTAGTGTTAATGATGTATTCGTTACTTCAGTTGATTGGACAGTGTCTGTTACTGATAATGCCGGGAATGAACAATTAGATATAGATTATCATGTTGATTTCTCGGATAGATGGCCAGATAAGTCGGGAGTAGCAACTATTGATATAGAAACAGTTTATCTGAAGCCTGGCAACTATCGTGCAACATTAGATGTTGATGTCGAATATGCCTTATTAATAACTCCTTCGGTATGGGCACATCATGTTTTAGATAATACGAACACTAGTATAACAATTGATAATGTTTTCTTAGATGCTGCTGGCGTGCATTATGGGTTCGACGTATTTGTTCCTGCAGAAAGTGGTTTAGACGGGCAAGTTAATGTTTCAGTCGTGTTAACTTCTGATAGTGATTTTGTGTTAGAAATAACTAGTGATATAGATGTGGCTAATTATTTGTACAATGGACAGCTATTTTATGATGGGCATATAAGCACCCCTTCATTCTATTTATATGATAGATTAACTGGAATAGCAGGTAATGTTAGGGGATTGGAACCATACTTATATATTTCCGAAGATGCAGATGTTATTGGTTGGTATCTTTCAGAACAAAGTTCTACACCTAGCCTTTTAGATGCTGCATGGAAAGTTAATAAGCCAGCTGTTTATATATTTGAAAATGATTTTCAACAACAAAAGACTATATTCTTATGGATTAAGGATATAGCTGATAATCTAGTTGGAACTAGTGCAAATGTTATTTACGATGCTACTAAACCAGAAATAGCAAAAATAGAGATAACGGATGAAGCAGCTACAAGAGAGTTGACTAGTATAGAAGAAACATATTTCTTAAAGGTTGGAACTTATAACATAACATTTAACATGAATGAAGAGTTGTTAGTAACTCCAGAGATAGTAATTCTGCATAATGGCATAGTTGTTACAGATTTAAGCAATAGTTTAGTTAAAGCATCATTATCTGAATATAGAGCAAATTATATAGTTACAAGCGGAACTGAAGAAGGGCTATGTGTTATTGAATATACAATTACTGATAGTGCTGGAAATGAAACAATATCAGCTACACATAGAGAAGAGTTTGTAATAGACGTTACATCTCCGTTAGCAACAATGGATATAATTGATATTGATTCTAGAAGTATAATTTATACCAATAGTAGAAATGTTGAGTTAATCATTACAGTAAGTGAGCCAGTTAGTTATTTAGTAACAGAAGATGTTGTTATAGTGGATGAGTTAAAAATGTTTAGTGCAGACATTCCAGCTGACTACTATATTGGAGATGCAGGGTTAGGTAACCATGATCTTTATCTTTGGTTGTCAGATAGAGCAGGTAATATATCATCAATAGATAGCCAAATATTATTAGATGACTTAGCCCCTACTGCTACAGTGGTATTTGCTTCTATTCCTAGTTGGGTGAACTTGGGTGATTATGTTTTAACTCTCAATATTGGAGCAATTGGAAGTGGCTTAGCATCAATCCCTAGTTTATATTTTGTTCCAGAGAATAGAGATGCTCAAGTATTAACAGTTGATATGATTTCTGCTGGAATATTTAATTCAACATTAAATATAACTACATTTACTGGTGATGGTAATGGTTACTTTACATTCACTGCTACAGATAATGCAGGGAATATTGCTACTGAGGTTAATGTAACTATTATCGGAGGTTCTCCTTCAGTAATAACCGATAGTATTTATATAAGTACTGACATCGTGTTGCCAGTACTCGAGGTATATGACATAGATAGTTTAAGTACAACTAACATTAATGATCAAACTCTTGGTGTCAGAATATATAATGATGTAAGAGCTACTTCATGGTTGATTAAAGAAGATTCAAGAACACCACAAGTTGATGATGTCTTATGGGATAGCAATAGAATGACAAACTTTGATTTAAGATCAAAGATTAACGGTCAGAGAAATCTATATCTATGGGTTAAAGATGATTTAGGCAGGATAGCAACTGATTCAATAGTTGCAACATTCAGCTTTGATAATGTTAAACCAGAAATAGCAAGCATAGAGATAACGGATGAAGCAGCTACAAGAGAGTTGACTAGTATAGAAGAAACATATTTCTTAAAGGTTGGAACTTATAATATAACATTTAATATGAATGAAGAGTTGTTAGTAACTCCAGCGTTAGTAATTCTATATAACGGTACAGTTGTTTCAGACTTAAGTAATAGTTTAGTAAAAGCATCAGCAGCTGAATACAGAGCAAGCTATAGAGTGACAAGTGGAACAACTGAAGGATTATATGAAATAGAGTATACCGTAACTGATAGTGCTGGAAACAGAACAATATCAGCTACGCATAGAGAAGAGTTTGTAGTAGATGTTACATCTCCGTTAGCAACAATGGATGTGATAGATATCGATTCTAGAAGTATTCTTTATACAAATAGTAGAAATGTTGAGTTAGGCATTACATCAAGTGAGATAGTTAATTATTCTGTAACTGAAGCCGTTGTAACAGTTGTTGATTCAATAGAGTTTGGTTCTGTGATTCCTGCTAGTTACTATATTGGCGATGCAGGGCTAGGTGTTAAAGATCTTTATCTTTGGGTTTCAGATAGAGCTGGAAATGTAACATCAGCAGATAGCCAGATTATCTTAGATGATTTAGTTCCAACAGCTGCAATGATATTTTGTATTACTTTAGATGCAGTTGATTTAGGAAATTATAATTTAACATTAAATATTGGCGCAATTGGTAGTGGATTAGCTACAAACCCAGTTCTTTATTTTACGGCTGAAGATAAGGGTGCCATAACGCTATCAATCCAATATGTAGCTGATGGTGTTTATATATCTACGCTTGATGTCACAACATATACTGGTGATGGAACAGGATACTTTACTTTCACTGCCACAGATAATGCAGGAAATGTTGCTGTTGATTCTGCGGTTTCACTATTGGGAGGCAATCCATTAGTTCTTACAGATAGTATTTATATAAGTACAACTGTTGTTGCTCCTAGCTTCAATGTTTATGACATAGACTTAGGTGTTTCTTCTAATTCTGCAAATGATAGAAAACTTAAGGTTGCTATAAGTGGTGATGAACAAGCTGTAGCTTGGATGGTTACTGAAGTTTATTCATCAACCCCAGCAGTAGAGAATAGTTTATGGGCAAATGAGCAACCTGCTGAATATAGATTATTAAATAATGATAATGGAATTAAGACCATATACCTTTGGATAATGAATAAAAATGGACTGATTAATGAGACACCTTCTATAGTTACTCTGAATTATGATTCTGTAGATCCGTCTATTTATAACTTAACAGTAAGCCGTATAGGGGTGACAAGTAACGAGTTAGTTGATGTTTATACTGGAACTAATGCTTACTATTTAAGAGCAAGCACTTACAATGTGTTGCTCGAGGTTAGTGAAGAGCTTCTTATAACTCCTTCAATTCAGATTAAGACTGTAGACTATGCAAATGTTACTAGCTCATTTCTAGCACTAGCGAAGGTTGGACCAACAAGATATATTGCAGAGTATATTGTGACTAAAGGTGTTACTAATGACATATATAATCTTTATTATTCAGTTGCAGATAAGGCAGGTAACGAAGTAAACCATGCTATGTTAGCAGCGAGAATGTTTGCAGTTGATACTACTATTAATAGTCCAGAGGTTCTTTTGTATGATAAAGATAATAATGACGAACTAAGAACAGATGACTTGATGGTAGGAGTTGCGATTACTAATGATTCAGATGTTGTTTCTTGGTTACTAAGTGAGACAGAACAGTATAGTGTGCAGCCTTCTATAAATGACGCATTGTGGGTTGATGTAAGTCCATATGATTATAGATTGAATAATCTTCAGACAGGATTAAGAAGTGTTCATTTATGGACAATGGATAGAGCTGGAAATATAAACATTGAGCATAGATATAATTTTATAATGTTCGCTTCATCAGAATTAGAAGCCAACACCTATGCAAATGTTTATGTTGCATCTGGTGATACTGTGTTGCCGGGCACTATGGAGCTAACGCTTAATATTATTGAAAACCTTACAATAACACCGTCATTAGCATTGAGATTAGCAAATGGGAACAGAGTTTATTTTGGCTTAGAGTTTGTTTCAACAAGTGATTATGATGGATCTTTCTATTCTTCTAGTATTAATGTTCCTGAGATAGCTAGTTGGTCTGGTATGGCATATTTCGAATTAATAGCTACTAGAAGTGATTATACAGTTTTTAAAGCAACGGATAACTCGGTTATTATGAGTTTAATTGGGGGCAATCCGCGTGTGAATGTGGCGATTCCATTGTATAGGTTGATTACATATGATCAGAAAACTACAAACCTTGAAGTTGGAATAAATGATGAGGTAGTAGTTAGTTTTAATTTCGGATGTGAGACAGCTGCACTTGCAATGGAAAAGATTAAGATAACTCTTAGTGGTAATGTTTTTGATAGAGATGTGGAAAGTATCTACCTTGCACAATATGCTGATGGTGATTATGAGTCGCTAACGGATGCAGGAGAGCTTGAGAATGGTTCTGTTATACTTAACTTTTATAATTCAGACATCTACTTTAAAGGCAATAAAGATATTGTGCTAATGATGAGTATTGCTGATAATGCGATAATTGATTCTAGATTCCAAGTTGTAATTAATACAGCAGATATTATTATTGAAACAGATCAACGCATAAGTGCTAATAATTTCCCTTATCAAAGTGAGCCTATTACAATTGTTAGAAAAACAAATAAGGTGCTATCTAATAAATTATCTCCACCAACATTAAATATGAGGCTGGGACAGAAAAATGTTGTTTTATTTGACTTGAGCTTAAGAGTAATCGAAGGTGAATCTTTCTTGTCAGGTTTAACATTGAAGAAGTCTGCAGGTATCCCAGATGAAACAATTACAAATCTTAGACTTTATAGAAAAAATGAAGTAACTGATTCTTATAGAGTTTTACTAGATGAACTAATGGTTGAAGATCTTTCTTTTGTTGGTGGTTATTTGCATATTAACTTTTCACCATTCTATGAATTGTCTGAAGTTGAGAGACTGTTCTACATTATGGCGGACATAGATTATGTTGAAGGCGGTGCGAGAACCTTTAATGTCAGTATTTCTTCTACAAGTTCTTTCAGAGTTGATAGTAGGAGTAGATTGTTGCCAAATAATATAGAGTCATTATCAAATACGTTTAATGTTGCTGAATATATTCCAGTTGTATTGCTAAGCACGAACATTGTTATAGATGACGCATTGTTTGAGAATACACTCCAAAACAAGGTCGTAGCACTTGACCTAAGAACAGACTATGAAGTTACTACAATAAATGCATTGACGGTCAATGTAGACTACGCTGGTGCGGGAATAGGCAATTTATCTATTGGCGTTATGGACGAAGGCGATGTTATTTTTGTTCAGCAGAGCTTAGTAGATGGTGAGAATAGACTGGTATTTAACAACCAACATCAAACAACCACAGAAGATAAGACCTTGTTTGTGTTTATAGATGTTGCATCCTATGTTGAAGGTACAGTGAGAGTAGAATTATTTGATGAGTGCTTGGATGTATCCTCTAATTTGCAGTCAGTAGTTACTTTTGATTCAGGAACAATTAATATTAGGTCTGCAAATCATCCTCACAAGGTGAGACTGAATTCTGCAAAAGATTATGTTAATAATGCTGTTAGTATGGATCTGGTTCTAAGAAAGTTAATAACAGATACTGATATAAGTGTTTTTTATAAGATTAGTGAGGTTAACTCTCAATTGATAGTTCCTTGGACAGAGGTAGAGTATTTGCCTTCTACTACAATAGATGCGGAATTAATGAATGTATTAGTAGATCAATTACCATTAACACATGATTATGATTATAAGTTCGAATTAAAAGGCGTGAATTATGTTGGTCAAGCTTCTTATGAAAGTGATGTTTTTGATTGGGATGCTAAGACAGATTTTACTAAGCCACAGTTTGTAGCTAAAAAAGTTGAAGTATCTCAGATTAAACATAATGGTCAGATTAAGCATTCGCTTTATTGGGGTTTAGTAACTGACGATGTGTCTAATGTTGAAGAAATTAGTGTTTACTATAGAACTGGCACAGAACCCGAATGGACAATTGCCAAGGTTGTTTCTGGCGATAAACAGCGTGACGAGGTGTTAGGTTTGGAAGATGAACGCACATATTTCTATAAAGTTGTTGCTAGAAATGCAGCGGGGTTATATTCTGAAGCATTATCATCAGACGGAGGCACTTCAACAGGATTCTCTGGTGAAAAATTATCTAGACTATCAAATTATCCAAATCCATTTAATTCAAATAATGATGACACAACTATTTACTATTACTTGAATCAGAATAAGAACTTAACAATTAAGATATATAATATTTTTGGTAAGAAAATGTATGAAAGAAATTGTTTTGCTGGAGAGCTTGGAGGAAAAGCTGGAGCAAATGAATTGATATGGAATGGTACAGATCAGTCAGGAAATAAAATGCCTATGGGAAGTTATCCTATGGTTGTTTATGATGCTGAGACTAAAGAATTATTAGACCAAAGGGTTATAGGTATAATCCATTAATTTTAATTTTTTGTTTTTGCTCGTTATTTACTGTTGTCAAAGATATTTACCTCTTGTATAATTCTATAGCTATTAATAAGCCGAAATAGCTCAGTTGGTAGAGCACCGCACTTGTAATGCGGATGTCGCGGGTTCGATTCCCTCTTTCGGCTCCATTAATATGCCCAGGTAGCTCAGTCGGTAGAGCAGAGGACTGAAAATCCTCGTGTCGGTGGTTCGATTCCGCCCCTGGGCACCACTTTTTAAATCAGTGCGGGAGTAGCTCAGTTGGTAGAGCATTTGCTTGCCAAGCAAAAGGTCGCCGGTTCGAATCCGGTCTCCCGCTCCAATAACCATAAGGGTTTTGGGTCTTTCTTAGTTTTCGGAAAATTGATTTTGGGTACACTTTGGGTACACTTTATAATTTTTCGATAGTTTTTCTTAAATTTTCTTCATTCTGATTTATATAATACTGATATGTGGTTTGAAGTTTACTATGTCCCATTAAATGAGCAACGTTTATAGTATCAACTCCTTGTTGTGCTAATAAACTGCCAAAGGTTTTTCTGAATTTATACGGATTACACTCAATATCTTTCTTAGTTTTATCCTTAACTAGTGCTCGTAATCTTTTCATGCTTTTTCCAGCAACCTGGGAATCAGTATAAGGTGATACGTTATCTTCTAGCTCTTGATTAGCTCTCGCTATCTCTAATAAATCCAAAAGCTTAGGATGAATAGGTATCCTTCTGCCTTTCTTTTTTGGATTATCAGACAATACGTCGATATGTTTTTTTAGTAAATCGACTTCACTCCACTTCAAGTTAGAAGCTTCCCAAGGTCTCATGCCTGTATATATCATTAACTGAATATAAAGTGTTCTTTTTTCGTCTGCATATTCTAGTATTGTTTCTAATTCATCAGTTGTTAAATATTTTATAGTCTTATTAATTTTTTGTTCTGATACTCTTTTGATATTAGGATAAGAATTAATCCAACCTCTATCAACTGCATAACCTAACACTTTTTTTAAATCAGTAAGCATTATATTAATAGATCTATTAGACAGGGAACTTTCATTTTTTAAGCTGAGTTTAAATGCCTCAATATTATTAAACTCTATTTTCTTTACTAATGCTCTATCAAAAAAACCTAACATCTTATCGGCATTACTAGAAAACAAGCCATAAGTCTTTTGTTTTATTGTTTGTCCCACTTGAGTTAAGTAGAAATCCTTAAACTCATCCATCAATATTCTGAAAGTTATATCGGTTTTAATAGAGCCTTTATTTAAGGCAATATACTCCGTCAGTCTATTTTTAGCTTCCGTCTTTGTCATTATCCCTAATGTTTCTAAATAGTCTCTTTTTTTCTTAGTAATAGTTACTCCATTATCTTGCGTTTCTTCATAAGAAGAATTTTCTATAATGTACCATTTCTTTAGACCTTTATATTTTTTACTAATTAATGTAGGCATTTATAATATCCCTTCACATAACCAAATATCTCAACATCATTTAAAGGGCAAACTTCTTTTTCACTATTTCGGCCATTGGGATATAAAGTTATTTTCTTATCCTTAAAATCAAAGTCTATATATGCAATAGAATAATCTTTTTTATTATTTGTGCGCAAAATATAAAAGATTTTGTTTTTTATGTCAGGAATATCATTGAGTATATCTTGCAAGGATTTTTCATCAGTACGATTTATGGAAATAATTCCGGCAATAGTATTTTCAGGTAAAATACTAAACGGTCTCTGTTTAAAGCCAAAAGGATGTTTCTTTATGCACTCTGGAATGGTCGTGTCTATGCAATAATCGACTACTTCTGGGAAAAAGAAGGTATCTTCACGTATAGATAATTCAAAATTGCTTTGCTGAAATTCTTTAGACAAATCTTGTCCTAATATTGCTTCTAGTTCTTTTTGTTCTTCTTCAATAATCGGCTCAAGCACAATGATGCCACTATGTATTCCTGAATATATGGAGTGTCCATCACATGAGGTAATAAGCTCACTAATAATATATTTACTTTTTAAACTGGCTAAGAAGTCTCTTATGTTCAAAGTTGCATATCTTTTTTGAATGTTAAATATATTAACATTTGTGCATATCGTGAGATCATAATAAATATTGTGTCCCTTTAATAATTCGTCACATAATTCCTTAAACTTATTCTCATTAAAATTAATTCTATTTTGTTTCTTTAGCTTAATATATATATGTTTTACATTATATTTATACACAAAAATTTCAACTTTACCTTTTAAAGTATTTTTAAAAGAAATATGAGTAGATTTTTTACTATCTATATAATCATGATCCAGGTTAAATAGAGGAGTGTTGTTTAAATAATCTAATAGTTGTGATTTATACATAGCGTATTTTAAACTATGGGTCTTTAGTTCTTTTTCTATTTTTTTAAACTTATTAATATTTTTTCTTTGCTTGTGTTTTTTTAGATTTAGTATCGAATATTTATAAGCTATAACTAATTGTTCACTATGCTTGCTATCAAGATCAAAAACATTGCACATTGCTAATAGTTCTTTTGTTGAAAACCTATCACTTCTTTTTAAATTAATTTTTCTTGAAATAGAAGCTTCATCTAGTCCTGTTACTAATCTATCCTCGATATATCCAGAGATTTCATCAGAAAGTTGTTTTTGTGTCATATTATGTTTTTTAAGATACATAAGTAATAACTTTTTAAAATCTAAATTAGTGTTCACGGTATTTCCTTAATTAATGATTTATTGACAAAAAAACTTGTGCTCATGTCAATGACCGTCCTTTTTATGATGTGCTATTATCGCACTAATTGACAATATATTCTATTTATTTAAATAAATTATGTCAATTTAAACAAAAAAGGAGGAGAAGATATGTTATTAAAAATTAAAGAAACAATGGACTACTTAAACATTAGCAGGAGACAACTAAACCATTTAGTTGAAACAAAACAAATACCTTATATAAACATAGGGTTAGGAAAAGAAGTGCCTAGATTAGCTTTTACAAAAGAAGCACTTGATAAGTTTATAAATAAAGATTGCTAGAAAGTGGGTATTAAAATGGCGTTATTAAGATATGAAAAAGAAACGTGTATGAGTTGGAATGAAGAGGAAGATACAGTGTCCATTTATACTGCTAGTCTTTCAGAAAAAAGAAAATTAGAGAAAAAGGGATTTAAACTTAGTGGAAGCAAAAGAAAAAAGTGGGAGTTTACAGCTCCAAAGAGTGATTTTCGTTACGGATTAAAACGCAAAAGGAAATTAACTGCTTTGCAAAGAGAAGCTTTGAGCCAAAGGATGAAGGACAACATCCATTCTAAGAATCATTCACACGATAAGTTATCGTAGATTAAGCGATTACATTTAAAAATGAATATATTGGTATTAGTTAAAGATTCAATAGCTAAGAATAAGGACACCTTGCTATGAAAATTACTCATAAAAACTTCCTTATGATAAGAGAGCCGAAAGTATCAGATTTTGGTTCTCACAAGTTTAGCCGATTAGAAGCTGGAATTATGCTTCAACAAGACTATAATACGGGCAAAGAAACAAGCATATTGTATTATGCTAGACGCTGGAAGTGGACTGAAAAAAGAGTTAAAGGGTTTATTAAATCTATGTTTCTTGAATTAATACCAGTTTGCCCTACTAAACTTAAAGGTAAAAGCAGACTTAACGTAACAAAAGAAGGTATTTTGATTAAAGACTTAGCGCCAATACTTATTAACCAAAGTCAAAACTCATGACCGAACTGGAACACCTATGATTATTGAGACAAACAACAATGATAACCGAACTAATCTTAAAATAACCGAACTAATGACAGAACTAGACCTCTTGTCTTTATTGAGGTTGAACCTACTCACAACCGAACTAATGACTGACATATATAATATTAAAGAGTTAATACAGTACTAGTAGGTATTATGAATACAAGAGCATTAAAGAACTTTCTTAAATTGTTTCCTGAATGTTACTTTGTGTTATTGCATGATAAAGGTAAAAGCAAACCAGTTAGGTTAGGGAATAAATTAGATATTCAAAGAGCTAAAAGAAACAACAACATAGGTTATGGCGTATTCCTTACACCAAACGGACATAAAAAAGGATGGAAAGCCGAAAATCTAACTAAAATTAACTCTTGGTTTATAGATATAGACAAAGGAACAAAGGAAAAACAATTAGCAAGGATTAAGAATAGCCCTATTAAACCGAGTGTTATAGTCGAAACTAAAAGAGGTTTCCATGTTTATTGGTTAGCAAAAGATGCAACAGAAGATAATTTTGCAAATATTCAGAATAGCTTAGTGGATTATTTTCATGCTGATAACAACACTAAAAGCATAGATAAGTTATTGAGAGTTCCATATTTTAATCACAATAAAACATATAAACCCTTTATGGTAAAGATAATTCGAAGCAATAGGCAACTTATCTATACAGAACAAGCCATAATGGAAGCATTCAAGGCTATGGAGATAGAAATAGCCATTCTTGTTGTTATAACTAATAAAAACGAAGCTACGGCACATGAACGTGTTTTAAAACATAAGTCTGCATTACATAGAGACTTAGCCTCAGCATTTCCAGATGTGTTTTCTTCTAACATACGAAAAGAAGACAGTATGAGACATTTAGAAACAGTTTCAGGTTCTAGTTTTGTTAATAATGAAACATACTCTTTTAAATCAAATAGAGATGGCACTTATCAAATAATAGTTAATGGCAAAAGTTCATCTTGTTGGATAAGAAAAGATGGCTCAATAGGTTCTCCTACATGCGGAGGCCCATCTATTATTCAATGGATACAATGGTTCAAGCGTTAAATAATCGTTAATAAGTACGGTAACTAAACGATAAGGTTACACTAAGGTTTTAACAATAAATCATGATACTAAGAGCGGTGATATTGGGGGCATAGGACGGCAAGGTTACGGCAAGGGTAAAAAACAAAAAGGTTACCCAGAGATTACCCCGAGGTTATGGCAAGGTTTTTCGATATATTAGGACAGAGTTTTCTTACACTATAAAATAATAAGTTAAAGCTTAAACTATAGGCTTAAGAACAAAAGATACTGATTTCAATACATAGGATATCTCTATAAATCTTGTTACACTATAAGTACTAATAACAAAAAGGAGATTACAAATGTTAGAATTTTTCAAACTCTCTTATGGTGAATTTTGGTACATTTTATTTCCTATTTCATTCATTATTACATGGACGATAGGATTACTTCCCCCAATACTATTAAGCAGATATCTTTTTAAAAAGCCTATTAATAAATGGCCTGCAATATCAATAGTAGTCGTACTAATGTTTATCAACGTAGTTATTTTTGTGCTTCTTGGAAGCACAAGCAAAACACACGCAGTATTAGTTATCATCGCAGGAGTATCTTATAAAATTCTTACGAACACAGGGTTTGTAAAAAATACTAAAATGTCTAAAAGAGCAACTAATAAAGATATTAAACCTGTCAGCCTCAATGATGACCCAATTCAATATAGAGAACATTATTTAAAAACAAACCCGTATGATACAGATGAGGATTTAACGCAACTACAAGAATTATATAATATAACGTTCGAAAATGATAAATATCAATACAAGCAGTATAAAT
>Ga0307929_1001649_pt1 | contig 16176 bp, 4 predicted proteins | sample AceLakmetage1330_FD_203160 | JGI IMG/M metagenome (GOLD analysis project Ga0307929, IMG submission 203160) | Saline water microbial communities from Ace Lake, Antarctica - #1330 | ecosystem: Environmental > Aquatic > Non-marine Saline and Alkaline > Saline | place: Antarctica: Ace Lake...
ATCAGGCCACCGGGTTCTACGGTCGTCTCCCCGGCCACCGACAGCTCAATGGCACCACCTCCACTCGCCTTATCGCCGCCACTACCGTAATGGGTTGGGTTCAAGTACGAGCCATAGGTAGACGACGTTGGAATGCCATCATCGCCCTCGGCTCCAAGTCCACCGTAACCGCCACCATCAAAACTTTCAAAACTTTCCGAGGGCACTCCTCCCGGACCCAAATTCGTATTCCAGCCACGGCCCTGAACGTCGATGCTGCCATTGCTTTTGACAAGCAAGTTTCCGCTAAGGGAGATGTCGACCCGAGGCGAACCATGCGCCCCAACACCATAGGTCGAGTGCAATATCCTGCCCGTAGCCGTGCCGCCCACCTGGAGATTGGCCATGGCCGCCGGATAGTTGAGGATAAGCTCATAGCCCTCGACAGTAACCGTATCGTTGAACGTGATGTTACCCCCGGAATCGGACGGCAGTCGCACAATAGACGTCTCTACACTCTCGACCGTCAACCGTGCAGCCAGGTTGGTATAGTCAAAGGCGACCTGGTGATCGAAAATTTCCATGACCCCTTCATTGCGAATGATGATTTCTGCAAACGTTGTCAGGTCGATCGTTTCGGGGATGCGCGTGCTATAGAACTCAGAGACAGACCAGTCATTGTTGTCGATGATCACGGTGCCCGGCTGGGAAGCCAGGACCTGATCACCGCTCTGGACATAAACGGTTCCAGCGCCACCTTCCCAACCGATCCCGGTGTCACCGCCGAAGGCGGTGAATGCGCCACCACTGTTCGTGAACGAGCTGATGTTTGCTCCCGCCTGAGTCAATACGACTGCAATACGGCCACCACCACCCGAATGAGGTATATTCCATGCCCCATCACCACCGTTTGCCTCAAACCGGCCTCCCCCGCTCAACGATGTCGTTTGAAGATAGATGCTGCCTCCGGCACCGGCACCACGTTCGTCGGTTCCACCTGTCCCCGTGACCACAATCTCGGCACCCTCCTCGAGCATCGTGCTGCCACTCACCACCAGGCAGACTGCACCGCCGCCATCACCAGCGATGCCACCGCTACCGGGAAGCACAGGGCGGTCAATCGAACCGTATGTATCCGCCGTTGTCGCCGCACTGCCGATGCCGCCATGCGAGCCACCACTGAATGCGGCAGTATCAGCTCCCGGGCCATCGCCTCTGTCAAAGCCCTTGCCTATGGCATTTATAACCGCATTGGATCCCATGCTGAGGTTGCCGCCAATCGTGACCATGATCCGGTATTGTTCTGAATCAACCGGATCAGGATGTGACAGATGCGTCCACGTGCCACCATTGATTGTACAGTCCCCTCCAATCACGAAGTTCGTTAACGTTGTGGAGACGTTTGTAAACGTCGTGCCTATCGTGACGGTGCCCGTGTACTGGTCTTTCTGTTCCCAAGAGGCCACACCATTGGCAAGAGACCAACTCATGTCTCCGCTCGAGTATCCGCCAAGCAGCACGTCCTCGCTCGCGATGGGCGCATGGTTGAGACTCCAGTTTGTTGCCGTTGACGCAGCGCCCGCGCCGACCCATACGTTGGTCGGGGCAGTGGGTAACGGCCTGTTAAGAATCAGCATCTCTGCCGTGGCCGGTGTGCCGATTTCATACAGTCCCGTCGTCAGGGTGATGGTCACGGTCTCATTGCTTTGCGAAAAATCGTAATCCAACGGCGTGACACTGATAACGGCATCCTGGCTGCCCACACCAAACGTCGTACTTCCGCTCAGGTTATCGACATAGTGCGTCCCAGGAGTCGCGGCACCCCCAATGCTATACCACACGGTGAGGATTTCGTTGGTCGCCGTATCAGGTCTGTGCACCACGAACACGCCATCTACCAGTCCGGTCTCATTTGCATCTACCGTCTTCTCCACCGTCACGGCGCCACTCATGAACACCTCGGAAGAAGCGGCCCAGTTCGTCCGCACCGAACTCGTCATGTAGTAGCGATAGTAGTACATCCTGTTCGCCACCAACTCGGGGGGAGCGACATCAGTACGGAACTCACCGGCGGACTGGGGTGCTGCAAATATGTTGGTCTGTCCCCAACTGTTAAGGTTGGTCGAGCCATCTGTTAGTCCCCAGAAGGCAAAAACCGCCGTTGAGTCATCAGCAATATGTAAGATTCCGTTAAGCGATGCCGTGGTCGTGGTGACATTAGTAGCTCCGTTCGCATTATCGATCATCGGTCGCACCACAATTGAGCCACCACCGGCAGTATCCGTAAATAGGGACCCCAGCTCTGCCGCCGTATAGGACCCGAGCCCATAGGTCTGCCCCGTAACGACCAGATCAGGCAATACAGACAGCGTATGGCCGTCCACATCCACCATAACGCCGTCATAGACCGTCGTCACCCCAATGGTGGCATCGCCTGTGAGTTGTATTTTCGCAAGATTGGTGACAACGAACGACGTAATGCCTAAATCATCACTGAACAGACTCTGGGGCGGGAGTTCAGTGACCACTAGGGAATGCGTCACTTCCGCGTTGTTGATGATCACAGTGCCGGCACTGTCCTCGGCATCGCCTTGCTGCAGATACACGCTGCCCGCTGCACCGTCCTGATTCGGGCCTATTCCCCCTTGGGCATGGATCTCGCCAGTGAAACCGGCGAACGTGGCCCCGGCATCTGTCAGCACAACGGCAACGCGCCCACCACCGCCGGCATTCAGTCTGTTATAGTCGCCGTCTCCACCCTGCGCATGAATCGCGCCACCGCCACTCAACGTGCCTGTACGAATTTTGACTGAACCGCCGGCACCACCACCGCGCCACGCGTCGCCCTGGGCGCCAATGAACCCTCCCGTCTCTACGGTCGTCTCCCCGGCCACCGACAGCGCGATGGCACCACCTCCATTCACCTCATGGCCGCCGCTGCCGTAGTGGGTTGGATTCAAGTACGAGCCATAGGTCATCGCAGACGGCACCCCATCGTCGCCCTGAGCTCCGATCCCACCGTAACCACCACCATCAAAATCGCCCCCAGAAGCGCCCGGCCCTAGTTGCGGATTCCAACCACACCCCTGAACGTCGATGCTGCCATTGCTTTTGACAAGCAAGCTACCGCTAAGGGTGATGTCGACCCGAGGCGAACCATTCACCCCAGCACCATAGGTCGAGTGCGATATCCTGCCCGTGGTCGTACCGCCTACCTGGAGATTAGCCATGACCGCCGGATAGTTGATGGTGAGCTCATAGCCCTCGACAGTAACCGTATCATTGAACGTAATGTTACCACCGGAATCAGACGACAGTCGCACAACAGACGACTCTGTACTCTCGACCGTCAGCCGTACAGCCAGGTTGGTATAGTCAAAGGCGACCTGGTGATCGAAAATCTCCATAACCCCTTCATTGCGAATGATGATTTCTGCAAACGTTGTCAGGTCGATCGTTTCAGGGATGCGTGTGCTGTAGACATCAGAGACAGACCAGTCGTTGTTGTCGATGATCACGGTTCCCGGCTGGGCCGCAAGGACCTGATCGCCGCTCTGGATATACACGGTGCCAGCACCACCTTCCCTACCGGTCCCAGCGTCACCGCCGAAGGCTGTGAATGCGCCACCACTGTTCGTGAATGAGCTGAAGGTTGCCCCCGCCTCGGTCAACACGACTGCGATACGCCCACCACCACCCGAATTCGGTATATTCCATGCCCCATCACCACCGTTTGCCTCACACCGGCCTCCCCCGCTCAACGATGTCGTCTGCAGGTAGATGCTACCTCCGGCACCGGCACCACGTTCGTCGGTTCCACCTGTCCCCGTGACCACAATCTCGGCACCCTCCTCGAGCATCGTGCTGCCACTCACCACCAAGCAGACTGCACCACCGCCGTCAGCGGCAACGCCACCGCTACCGGGGAGCACAGGACGCACAATCGAACCGTATGTATCAGCCGTTGTCGCAACTCTGCCAATGCCCCCATGTGACCCCCCGCTGAAGGCAACAGAATCTGCCCCCGGGCCATCGCCTTTATCAAAGCCCTTGCCTATGGCGTTAATGGTGGCATTGGATCCAAGACTCAGGTTACCGCTGATCGTCGTCATGATGCGGTACTGCTCAGTGTCGATTGCGTCAGGGTGGGCCGGGTGTGTCCAGGTGCCGTTGCTGATCACGCAATCACCACCGATTGCAAAGTTCGTAAAAGTCGTCGAGTAACTCGCGAAGGTCGTTTCGAATGTGACCGTGCCGGTATAATCCGCATCCTGTATCCATTCCGCTACCGTATCGGATGCAGCAGCATCCCATGTCAGGTCTGCCGTGGAAACCGCCCCCATCAGCAGCACGACCTCACCAAAGGCCGGCGTATGGCCAAGACTCCAGCTCCCGTCCACGCTGGCATTACCCGCCGACAGCGATTGCCAGACATTGGTCAGACTGCCCAGAGGGACGTTGGTAATCGACATCAGCGCGTTGCTCTGCGTCCCAATCGCATATGGCCCCTCCAAGAGCGTCAGTTCGACCGTCCGGTCGTTCTGGTCCTGCCAGTAATTCAGCGGCGTCACCGTCACGTTGGTACTCGCATCCCCCTCGGCAAGTGTGACGCTCCCACCGAGATTGTCGACGTAGTGCACACCCCCGGTAGCCGTTCCCCCGACCGTGTAATCCACGCTAAAGGCTGCATTGGTGGCATCGGCGTGCCGATGCACGGTGAACTGGCCCGCGGAGCATCCTATTTCTGACGCGTGGCTGGCCACCTCAACCCACACCTCACTTGTCATGAACGTCTCAGACGGGGTTGACCAGATTCGCGCAACCGAATTGCTTGCGTTAAAGCGACTGTAATAGACCCGGTTGGAGGTCAGCCCTGTGGCCTGATAGGTGACCGTGCCAGTGGAGGCGTTGGCCGTGACCTCTGCGCTGCTGGCCCATGCATCACCTCCTGAAGTATTCGTCGTCCCATCTGCGACGCCCCAATGGGCGAAAACGGCCGTCTGCGCCATGCCCGTCGATGTCAGGTTGCCATTCAGATACGCCGTCTGTAAAAGCACATTCGTGGCAACAGCGTTCCCAATGCGGGGTGCACCGTCAGGTCCCGGGCTGGATGCAGCACCGTATACCGCGAGCACATCGTTCGACGACATCGTCATGAACTCTGCCCAGATCCAGTCGGCGGACCGGACAACAGAGGCGAAGCGGACCTCGTCGAGGATGCCGTCGATGGCCCTGTCGGTCGCATTGTTAATGCCAACAATATGGCTGGGTGTCAGCCAAGCGTCGGTGCACGTCACTGTGCTCCCGGCACTCCCGTTTAGGAATCCCTTCAGTGAATTGCCCGCATCATCGTAGACATACGCCAAGTGGTGCCACGCAGCGTTTCCCAGATTCCCACAGACGTTATAGTAGTTCCCGTTCAATCTCGCATCCAGACTATCCGTTTGGTGGTGCCGCAATCCCCAGTCGTAACCGTTGTTGAGACCGAGCAGGGTGCCGTAATCTCCGCCGCCTTGACTCCGCTTGTAGTACCAGAGCGTCACGGTTGACTCCGAGAGACCAGAGAGATCACCGGCGTTGCTAATGTCAACCCGCCCGTTATCGGAATAGTCGTAGCCGCAGCCGACTTTGGCCGACACGACCGTGGCGTCCATTCCTGTATCTGTACCAGAATTGTCGTTTAGAAGAAGGGCACTGTCGCTCGGGGCTTTACTCGCGTCCTGCATGTGCCAGACAGCTAAGTAGCCGTTCGACCATGTCGCGCCGTTCGTCGTATAGGAGGGAGCCGACTCTCCCAAACGTCCCCAATACGCGTAAATCGTCGTGTTGTTAGTCAAGAGATCGACCTGGACCCAGATCCACGAATTGCTGTCGGCATCGTTCCAAGTGTCAATCTCGTAGTTCAGCACCGTTGCTTCGTCCGAAGCCGTGAAACGCAGGTCAACGCCACCCGTCTCGAAATCGGCAAAATCGACACCGTTGCTTCCGTCTGTCAGAACAACCAACGCCGGAAAGTGGGTCAACACCTCACGTCCGGCCGTGTAGCCGGAGAACGTAATCTCCATACGATTTTCCCAAGTAGAGAAATCATCTCCCAACACAGACGAGCCAATCGCTCCTATCAATAGGAGTACAGACGATAGTGCAGCAAATCGAATTCGGTATGCCAGATTCCATCTCATAAGCGGATGTCGCTTCATTTTGCTCTGCTCCTTACTTACGTGCCTAACGCCTATTTTCGTAGCTTCAATATTCTCTATCTCATGATCAGGAGAAAACTCTTATCGGAAACAACGATACTGCCCGTAGCCGGAACCGCAGTGTCTATCACCTCTACGAAATCATCTGCCGTGTAGGTGCCAAACCGATAGCTCGCATCCCCCACGGTCAACAGGCTCCCCTTGACTTTGATCGTATGTCCAGCCAGGTCCAAAAGGACTCCGTCAGCGATATACAACTCGCCAATCTTAACATCCGCGGTTATGCGTACCTTGGCAAGACCCGCAATTTCAATTGTCGAGCTGCTTAAGTCATCGCCAAATTCGTATTCAGCGCCATACGTTCCGTTCGAAGTAGAGACAAAGGAAGGAGGAAGCTCCGTAATGACCAGGGCGTGTGTTTCCTCGATCGTATCGATGATGACCCTTCCGGTCTCATCTGCCTCCTGCAGATAAACACTGCCCGCAGCACCATCCTGGCTCGGGCCAACACCTCCTCTGGCGTGGATTTCGCCCGTAAAACTTGCGAAGCTCGCCCCGGCATCTGTCAACACAACGGCAACGCGCCCGCCACCGCCGGCATTCATTCTGTTAAATCCGCCTCCGCCGCCCTGCGCGTGAATCGTGCCACCACCACTCAACGTGCCCGTGTGAATATTGACAGAACCCCCGGAACCACCACCACGCCACGCGTCGCCCTTGGCTCCGATGAAGCCTCCCGTCTCTACGGTCGTTTCCCCGATCACCGACAATGCAATGGCCCCACCTCCACGTGCCTCATCGCCACCGCTACCCCAATGGGTTGGGAACAGATACGATCCATAGGTGGAGGACCCGGGAACACCGCTATCGCCCTGCGCACCAATACCACCGTAGCCCCCCCCGTTGAAGCCACCGGTAACGGACGCACCGGGCCCGGCGTCGGAGTCCCATCCACGGCCCTGAACGTCTATGCAGCCGTTGCTTTTGACAAGCAAGTTGCCGCTAAGCGAGAGGTCGACACGAGGCAAACCATGCGCCCCGACACCATAGATCGAGTGCGATATCCTGCCCGTGGCCGTACCACCTACTTGGAGATTGGCCATGACCACCGGATAGTTGATGGTGAGCTCATAGCCCTCGACGATGACCGTATCATTGAACGTGATGTTTCCACCGGAATCGGACGACAGTCGCACAATAGACGTCTCTGAACTCTCGACCGTCAGTCGTGCAGCCAGATTGGTATAGTCAAAGGCGACCTGGTGATCGGAAATCTCCATGATCCCTTCATTGCGAATGATGATTTCTGCAAACTGTGTCAGGTCGATCGTTTCGGGGATGCGCGTGCTATAGACATCAGAGACAGGCCAGTCATTGTTGTCGATGATCACGGTTCCTGGTTGGGCCGCAAGGACCTGATCGCCGCTCTGGATATACACGGTGCCAGCACCACCTTCCCTACCGGTCCCAGTGTCACCGCCGAAGGCTGTGAATGCACCACCACTGTTCGTAAATGAGCTGAAGGTTGCTCCCGCCTCGGTCAACACGACTGCGATACGCCCACCACCACCCGAATTGGGTATATTCCATGCCCCATCACCACCGTTTGCCTCAAACCGACCGCCCCCACTCAACGATGTCGTCTGCAGGTAGATGCTGCCCCCGGCACCGGCACCACGTTCGTCGGTACCGCCTGTCCCCGTGACCACAATCTCGGCACCCGCCTCGAGCATCGTGCTGCCACTCACCACCAAGCAGACTGCACCACCGCCGTCAGCGGCAACGCCACCGCTACCGGGGAGCACAGGACGCGCAATCGAACCGTATGTATCAGCCGTTGTTACAGCATTGCCAATGCCCCCATGCGACCCCCCGCTAAAGGCGACAGAATCTGCCCCCGGGCCATCGCCTTTATCAAAGCCCTTGCCTATGGCGTTAATGGTGGCATTGGATCCCATGCTCAGGTTACCGCTGATCGTTGTCATGATGCGGTACTGCTCAGTGTCGATTGCATCGGGGTGGGCCAGATGTGTCCACATGCCACCGTTGATTGTGCAGTCGCCACCAATCGTAAAGTTAGTGAAGGTGCCGCCGAAGTTCGTGTAGACGGTCTCGAACGTGACCGTACCGGTGTAGTCCGCCGTCTGGATCCATCCGGCAACCGTATCGGAAGCGGAAGAATCCCATGCAAGATCTGCCGTCGACACAACGCCCATGAGGAGGACTTTTTCACCGCTTGTCGGCGTGTGACCCAGACTCCAGGTGCCATCCACGCTGGCGTCCCCTGAGGCCGACGCCATCCAGACATTGGTCGGACTGCCAGGGAACGTCTCGTTGGCAATGGTCATGGTGGCATTGCTTTGCGTTCCCAGCAGGAAGGGCCCAGGCACCAGTGTCAGATCAACGGTGCGGTCGTTCTGATCCGCCCAATTCGCGATTGGAGTCACGGTGATATCCGCATCCGCATCGCCCTCGGTAAACGTCACGCTTCCACCCAGGGTGACATAATGCGTACCGCCCGTCGCGGTGCCGCCAACCGTGTAGTCGACAGTAAAGGCTGCGTTGGTGGCAAAGACGTCCCGATGGACAGTGAATGTCCCATTCGCAGTGCCGATCTCCGATGCATGAGAGGCCACCTCCACCCACACCTCACTTGTCATGAACGTCTCAGCAGGGCCTGACCAGGTTCGCGCAACCGAGTTGCTTGCGCTAAGGCGACTAAAGTAAACACGGTTTGGAGTGAGCCCCATAGCCTGGTAGAAGAGCGTACCGGTGGAGGCGTTGACCGTGATCTCTGCGCTGCTGGCCCATGCATTGTCTCCTGATGTGTTGGTAGTCCCGTCCGCGACGCCCCAATGGGCGAAAACGGCCGTCTGCGCCATGCCCGTCGATGACAGATTACCGTTCAGATACGCCGTCTGTAGAAGCACATTCGTGGCAACAGCATTCACAATGCGGGGTGCACCTTCGGGGACCTGACCGCCTGCAGTACCGTATACCGCAAGCACATCGTTCGACGACATTGTCATGAACTCCGCCCAGATCCAGTCGGCCGACCGGAGCACCGAGGCGAAGCGGACCTCGTCGAGGATGCCGTCGATGGACTTGTCATCCGTGCTGTTGCTTCCAACGAGATGGCTGGGCGTCAGCCAAGCATCGTTGCACGTCAATGTGCTCCCGGCACTCCCGTTAAGAAATCCCTTCAGCGAATTGCCCGCATCATCGTAGACATACGCCAAGTGGTGCCACGCGGCATTCGTCAGAGCCCCACAGACGTTGTAGTAGTTCCCATTCAATCTCGCGTCCAAGCTGTCCGTAAGGTGATGCCGCAAGCCCCAGTCCCAGCTGTTGTTTACTCCCAGCAGAGTGCCGTAACCGCCGCCGCCCTGGCTTCGCTTGTAGTACCAGAGCGTCACGGTTGACTCCGAGAGGCCAGAGAGATCATCGGCGTTTCCGATGTCCACCCGCCCGGTGGCGGCATAGTCGTAGCCGCGGCCAACTTTGGCCGACACAACCATGGCGTCCGTTCCTGCATCTGTCCCAGAATTATCGTTTAGAAGGAGGGCACTGTCGCTCGGGGCGTTACTCGCGTCCTGCATGTGCCAGACGGCCAGGTAGCCATTCGACCATGTCGCACCGTTCGTCGTATAGGAGGGTGCCGTCTCTCCCAAACGTCCCCAATACGCGTAAATCGTCGTGTCATTAGTCAAGGGATCGACCTGGACCCAGATCCACGAATTGCTGTCGGCATCGTTCCAAGTCTCGATCTCGTAGTTCAGTACCGTTGCTTCATCCGAAGCCATGAAACGCAGGTCAGCGCCACCCGTCTCGAAATCGGAAAAATCGACACCGTTGCTTCCGTCGGTCAGGACCACAAGTGCCGGAAAATCGGTCAACGCCTCACGTCCGGCCGTGTAGCCGGAGAACGTGATCTCCATTCGCTTTTCCCAGCCAGAAAAGTCAGATCCCAACGCCGAAAAACAGAGAACACTAGCGAGAAGAGCGGCACAATTCACCAGCAAGAATCGAGTTCAATGGGTGCATTGTCTTCGCATCCGTAGTGATAGTCTCATTCGATCCCTCCTACATAATACTGCGTAACGTCAATACCAGACAGCGCCCTGCATAACATGCCCCAGAACCAAGAAGCCGAGAGCAACGGGTGATAAACTCCGGTACGACATAGGAACCATCCATTAAGCTGCCCTCAGGTAAATAGCTTCCCGCCAACACCTCAATCCTACTCACCTACTATATAACTTTACAATAAAAGACTATCGCGGGACAAGTTTAAAACCAGTAAATTCAAAAGGAGGTGAATTGATAAAGTAAATGAGCCCCCCTTGCTGTTGGGGGTGTGCAGTTAGTTTGTCAAAAGGCTGGGTGTGCATTTAGTCTGCCAACGATTGACTTGCAGCGTGAGATGATTTTGGCCTGTTTGCGCCCCCCTCCTCCCCGGTATTCCGAGGAGCGCGTCCTCTCAACAACACGAATCAATCCACGAGATCATCATAATCCCCAGGGAAGCACGTCCCACACAACACCTAAACACACTCAACTCTTTGTTTATCAGCATGTTGCGACAATTATTCCGTTCTCCTCCATTTGCCTTCACTCCGAGCCCCGTTCAGATAAGGCCGGAGAAGCGTCTATTCCGGTTCATTACACCAAGTAGCCAGCGCCCGGGCTTCCGGCATTATCATATTTGAATTTTCCGGGATAAAAAGCACTCGGATGGTGATGGGATGTGCTCCCGATGTCAGAACGATAGCCAGCCGCTGATACCCGTTATTCTGATTTTCAATTGGCGATGGCGGCGTTGCATCGAGAATGGAAAAGAGGGCTTCGGCGGGCTCCGACAGTTCTATCTTCATGGTCTTTTTATGCAACTTAAGAACCGCCGTTTTCATATCTTTTGAAAGACGAATTTTTGCACAGGTCGTCATGTTCCAGAGGATTTCCTTGCCGGATTCTATCCCCTCTAGTTCATCCTGAATAAGGACCGCTTTTCGATCAACAAGTATGATACCGCGTTTGCTCTGTTTGGCCTGTCCGGCATACGCCTCAGTCAGATCACATACCACAAACGGTGACGTGCCAGCACCTGTGGCAATGATAGGAGCCTTACCGGTGACCCGCTGCAACTGACCGTCAATGGTCAACGTATTGTGACTACAATTGCCGGTCCGAAAAAAGTCCCAGCGATGTGAATCCTGCTGCAATCCCCAAGCATCATCTCGGTCGTATATTTCGTACTCCATGCCGAGATCGCTAGCCCACCGCTCTCCATCAGCTTCGATAATAAAGCATCCGGCATCGAGATGCCCATGACTGACCGTCAATGCGCCACCCTTAAGCGATGCAAAGAGTGCTTCCTGAGTATCCCAAGCACTACGCATGCAGGCCACGTGCACGTCCCCCTTACCGATGCCGCACCAGTCCAGGGGCACTTCTACCGTCTGCTCTTCCGGCGTATACCAGGCAACTGCCATGCCAAAAAAACGATTTATTTTCAGATCGAGTCCGTCGCCGCCCCGCTCAATAGCTTCTGAATCTGGGGTCATTGAGGTGAGGCCAAAGGATGCATATCCGGGCGTGCTCAAGTGTTGGGCCAAATAAAAATGCGGCGGCGAAGAGGAGGCCACCTCGCTGCTGTCAGCATAGTTGACCACACGTCCAGTCGGTCCCTGAACATGCATCCGATACGAAAAACTTTCGATGAAACCAGGCATGTCCAACAGTCCCCAATCGGTTTTAAGCGTTGATTGCAGGGCCGCGGCCATGAGCACACTGAATAAGGTGCCATAACTCCAGTAACTCGGACCTTCCGGATAAACGCCATCCGGAGCATACGCCCCCATTCCGGTTTTAAAATTCTGACGGGCGCTTTCCAGCAACGCTTGCGCATTGGACGGCATATCATGGGCTAATGCCAGAGCGGTCACAACCATCCCGCAATGACAGACCTGATTCCAGTTGTTTCGACTCGTTACCCACCAAGGATTTTCAGGGGCCACCCCCGCTTTCAACCCGTGCTTAATCAAACCATTGCGAATTTCATCTCGATCCACGTCTGACAGATCATTCGCCAGCCAGTCATATCCCAGAGCGACTGCCGTGGCCATCTCGGCGGTATCCAAAAAGTGCGTGGGATACCAATCCTTAAAGGCACAGACCGCTTTGAGTTCGGTTGTCAGCCGCTCACGCCATTTTGACTGGCTATCAAGGCGGCACAAGGTCCCCAATATCATGGTTCGGGATAGCATCTGGCGGCTGGTTGCCAGCAACCGAAAGCGTTTGATTCCATCAAGCCTGTAGACTAATGGCGGCTGAGTGCAGACATATTCACCGAGAACGGTTAATTGCGCGACCAAGTTCTGCAGGTTCTGATCCGTTTTCAGCAATTGCTGCAACTCTTCTATCCTCGATTGCGTCAGGATAATTCGTGGATGCGCTTGCGGAATCATGTCAATCATTTGGTCTTCCCCTTTGGCCTGAAGGTTGATGAAATTCAAAAAGAAACCATGTCGTGAGACTAGCCCGCTCGGGTGATTCAAGCCGGGCGATCTTGAGCAACTGCGAGTGCGTGGACGCAGGCAAGATCAGGCATCATAGGTTATTTTCCTTTTATTGTTTTCGAGACTTTTGTAGGTCCAGAATATGAACGCTGACGAAACTCGAGAGTCGTGCCATTCGGCACGTGAATGATCACATTCTGCAAATCTATCTCTACTCGAATATCCCCGTACGGAGTAGGGACAGAAGCGCAGGCTTGCTTTAAACCGGCGAGATTGGGCGCAACGGTGAAACGCTTCCAACCATCGACCGTAGGGCGAATGCCCATCAGGATAGAGGGCAGAAGAATTGTAGGCCCAGCGCTCCATGCATGACACAGACTTTTGGCGAAAGGCCGTCCATAAAAGGCATAGGCACTTTCATCCTTCTGTTCAGGGTTGTAGGCTTCCCAAAACGTTGTGGCATCGCGCTCAAGCATACCGCCCCAATAGGAGCGAATTTGAGAAAGAATTTCGCCAGCCTCCCCTAAACGTCCGAGGGCCATACATTGGAACCCTTTCATGTAGGGTGTACCGACAGCGGAAGCCTCAGGACTTAACAGCGTAGCTTTGATGCTTGAGCCCTGATTGATTTTGGTCAGGCCTGAGACAATCGCTAACAGATTGGCATGATGCGATATCTCCGCCGGTTCATCGGGATGGGCCCGCCACGCACCAGCCTCATTATCCCAGGCTTTGGAGTACAAGACTCCTGAAAGGGTTTCTGCACGTTTGCGCCATTCCGTTGCATCGGAAATGTCGTGCATGCGTTCAGCAAGAGCCGCTGCACTGATTTGCGCCCACCACCACAGGACTTGGAGGGCCGTGAGCTTCTCCACATCTAGCCAGTCGATAAACAACCATGTTTCAGCATCTGGACGGAGCAGACCGTCATCATCACAGCGCTCTTTCAAACATTCAAGAGCATCCTTCACTCTTGGCCATTCGCGGCGAAGATGTTCGGGGTCTGCAAAATAGAGCTGATACAAATCTTGCGCAATAACCCACCACAGGGAGTAATCAGCGATACCGTTTATATCCTTCTCAGAGATGCCGGCACGCCCAAGGGCGGTGAGGCTGCGACGAACGATGTCGGCATCAGCGAAACTGTATGCGTTGGCCATCATGCTCATTGCCAAGTCCCCTGCCCAAGGCAGCCGGTCGCGCTTGATACCATCGATTAAGAAATCGTGCATACAAAGCCGTAAGGTGTAAGTACTATTCATCCAAATGCGAGTCAGCATTTTATCGGAACATGCAAAGGCGCCGCGATACTGTGCGGGATGAAATATAGCACAGCATGTCACCTCCTTTGCATTGCCGCCACTGATACGAATATAGCGAAACGCCAGCAGATGCTTGCTCATCCATTGCCCATCGCTTGTTTTCACCAATTCAGTTGACTGTTCACGTGCTGCGGGAACGCTGCTCAGGGCCTCGGCTATTGACTCGCCAACGTGAAGTGATGGCTGACCTTTGCAAGAGAACACCACGCGCCCAAGCAGTTCTCGGCCAAAATCGACCACCTCACCGCTTTGGCTTTCGGGTCTCAGAGTCACCTCGGGCAGTTCCACTCTATGCGGCGTCACGCCGGAACGTGTTTGCGGAAAAGGCGTAGGAATTGACCAGTGTGTCCCATCGTCGCTCCATTTCCATTTGGCATGAGTTGTCGAAACGTTACCGCTCTCAATAAGGAGACTTGGCGGCTCTCCTTCGCTACTGAGCAGGTCCACATATAAACTCCATATTTTGACAGACAACCCCTTCGGCACTACAACGATGTGAGGCTCATTTGAAGCCATCCCGTGGTATATTTCACTATGATCGATGGTGACGGTTATATCTCCAACAGCGCGTATGCTGATCATGTCCCCCAATGACAACGTTGGCTCCATCTCACAACAGAATTTGACGTGATTCGCCGGCGTGTGCCATTTTCCGGGATATGCTACTTTGAGTTCCGCTGCTAGCATTCGCTTCTGCAATACTGAGAGTCGCCAACACTCCAGTTCCGATTCCCCATATAGCCAGGGGGCATGATGCTTATCAGTTAGGTTCGGTTCTGGAATAAGCGCGGTTGAAGAATAGAGAGGATCGATCACGGCAAAAGCTGATTGCTCATGTGCCACAGAGGGATGAGGGGGGGGGGCAAGCGCGACATTTCGACAAATAGAGTTCAACATGACACCAACTTATCCTATTTATAGACCGAACGATCGGGTTCACTTTCGGCGCGAATCAGCGGCGCGTCTTACCGCGTACGCTGGATTTGTCTGGTTGGATTGTCTCCACTTCATTGCGCAACGGAATGGAATCCGATGCACCAGTTCTCGTTACACAAAGCTCTGAGGCCCTACACCCTTGAGCCAGGGCCTTGGCCGGATCACTGCTCTGCATGAGTTCGGCAAGAAAGTAGCCGATGAATGTGTCGCCAGCTGCAGTGGTATCAATAGCGCTCACGGTTAGAGCTGACTCACGATACACCGCATTACCGTCAAAGTATACGGCACCTTTGTCCCCCAGCGTCAAAACAGTTGCGGATTTGGGATACTGCTCAAGCATCCTGACACGGATCTCATCCGGATCAGTGCTTCCCAGAAGACCTTCGGCCTCCGTCTCGTTGAGAATGAATAGGTCGACTCGCCCCAACGAATAGCTATGAATGTCAGAGGTCATTGGGGCGGGATTGAATATGATTTTCAATTCCCTTTCATGAGCTTTTCGGATTGCTTGCGCCACCAAATTGGTCTCGTTCTGAACAAGAAGATAGTCCCCCGGGGAACAGGAAGAAAGGGCATCCGCAAGGTCAGGTTCCGTGATCGCCTGATTTGCTCCGCCATACAGCACGATAGCATTCTCGCCGGACGGAACGACCTGGATCACAGCATGACCTGTCGGGACATCGTCTGCGTGCACGTGTGTCGTATCGACACCCTCTTCCTGAAGGCGTCGGAGAAGCCATTCCCCATTCTTTCCAACTCTTCCTGCGTGAAGCGTAACCGCGCCAGCCCGCGCCAAAGCAATCGACTGATTGAATCCCTTGCCCCCCGCAAAGACGTTATAACTAAAACCGCTGAGCGTCTCGCCGGGACGCACGAAATGCTCGACCTCATAGACATGATCAATGTTGATCGAACCGACGTTTAGTATCTGCATATTCTTTCTCAATCCCGCCATATGAACGTCTACGTTCAGGCGCACGGTTTACCGCGTCGCTGTGCAATGTATTATTGTGTGCCGAACTTGCCCGGTTGCTTTATGGTGCGCTCCGCGAGTGTACCAAACTTCGATATTGCGTCAAGTAAGTGGTTTGGGATTCAGCGGTTCCAAATAGGCGGCAATGCCGGGGGTCTGATCCTGTCGCGAGGAAACGCTCGGAGGATTTGGACAGCAAGAGGAGTCCGGTGCGTATGCATCGGTTGGCGGAACTGGGGTTGTCAATG
>Ga0307929_1001651_pt1 | contig 16170 bp, 19 predicted proteins | sample AceLakmetage1330_FD_203160 | JGI IMG/M metagenome (GOLD analysis project Ga0307929, IMG submission 203160) | Saline water microbial communities from Ace Lake, Antarctica - #1330 | ecosystem: Environmental > Aquatic > Non-marine Saline and Alkaline > Saline | place: Antarctica: Ace Lake...
CTCTGGATCAATTCCAAGTTCTCGCGTTTGTTGTGCTTCTTCTCTAGAAATATCCGCCGCCGCATCTACTGTCGCTCGGAAAGGAGTGTAGAACTCTGCAATCATTTTGTTCCATTTCTGTTTTCCGTGCGCAATCGAATCGAATTCTTCCTCTACTTGAACTGTAAAGTTGTAATCCACGATTTTTGGGAAGTGTTTCACCAAGAAATCAGTCACCACATTTCCAATATCCGTTGGAAGAAGTTTTGATTTATCTGCTCCCGTGACTTCCGTTTTAATTTCGTCTGTAATCGCATCATTTTTGAGGAGAAAAATTTGAAGGTTCCGTTCTCTTCCTTCCAAATCTCCTTTTTCAACATACCCTCGATCTTGGATTGTAGAGATTGTTGGCGCGTACGTTGACGGTCGACCAATCCCCATTTCCTCCATTTTCTTCACCAAGCTCGCCTCTGTGTATCTCGCTGGTGGACGAGAGAAAGTCTCCATCCCTTGCATGACATCAAGTTCCAAATCCTGCCCGACTTTAATCGGAGGCAGCATCTTTTTTGACAATGGATCGTCTCCATTTTCTTCATCCGTACCCTCGAAGTACACTTTCAAGAATCCTTCGAATTTCACGACTTCTCCTTTTGCAACCAGTTGTGTTTTGTTCGTTGAAATATCAATTTTCGCCGTTGTTTTTTCCAATTTCGCTTCCGCCATTTGCGAAGCAATCGTTCGTTTCCAGATCAAGCTGTACAATTTTTCTTGTCCTCCATCTCCAGAAACAGAATCCTGAGAAAGGTCTGTTGGACGAATCGCCTCATGCGCTTCTTGAGCACCTGATGATTTCGTTTTGTATTTCCGAATCTGAACAAATTCCTTTCCGTATCGACTTTCTATTTCATTTCCCGCTTGCCCGAGCGCAAGATCAGACAAATTCACCGAATCAGTACGCATGTAGGTGATTTTTCCTGCTTCGTAGAGTTTCTGTGCAACCGTCATCGTTTGTTTCACAGAGAATCCCAGTTTCCGACTGGCTTCCTGTTGCAATGTTGAAGTCGTAAATGGTGCGGATGGAGAACGTTTTCCCGGAGATTTTTCGAGGTCTGCAACCTTGAAGTCCGCTCCTTTGCATGATTCCAAGAACGCTTTCGCTTCGTCTGCCGTTTCAAATTTCTTTGGAAGTTCTGCTTTGAGAACCTTTCCTCCTCCAAGATCAAATTCTGCCGTAAGTTTAAATGATGAGCTTGTAGAAAACGCATCAATTTCTCGTTCTCGTTCAACAATAATTCGTACCGCCACTGACTGCACACGTCCAGCTGAGAGTCCTGTTCGGACCTTTTTCCAGAGCACTGGAGAGAGTTCGTATCCCACTAATCGGTCGAGCACTCGTCGTGCTTGTTGTGCATCAACAAGGTTTGTATCCAATTCCCGTGGATTTTCCACGGCGTGGAGAATCGCAGGTTTTGTAATTTCGTGAAATACGATTCGTTTTGTTTTCTTCGGATCTAGTTTTAAAGCTTCTTTCAAGTGCCACGCAATCGCTTCCCCTTCTCGATCTTCATCGGCAGCGAGCCAGACGATTGCATCTTTTGAAAGTTTCTTGAGCTCTGTGACTGTCTTTTTCTTATCAGTGGAAACCTCGTACGTTGGTTCAAACGTTCCCCCTTCGATATCAATCGACATCCCCTTCTTCGGTAAATCTCGGATATGCCCGAAACTTGATTTCACCGTAAAGTCTTTTCCAAGGAACTTCTCAATAGTTTTTGCTTTTGCCGGACTCTCCACGATCACTAGATTTTTTGTCATTTTAATAATGTGTATTTAAATTTTCGTCAGAACGGTAGCAGGAAAAAAATATTTTGTCCAAAAACCACTTCCAGCTTGACAAATCCTCGTTACCACGTTAAACATCATGCATTGTGACCATTTTCTGTCTCACGATAAATAAGAATTTATCTATGCGTGCGCAGGATTGTCGCATAATAGGATTTGTTCTTTTAAATTTTGAAATTAAATAATCATAAATAATTAAACGAAAAATTTTTAGCTATGAAAAAATCGAAAAAAAGTTACAAAAACCCAATTGGATCCTTGGTGATCGCAGGAATACTCGTCCTCATTGGCTGTATTCTTAAACAGCAGTGGGATTTGAAGTATGTAATTTTAGCATCCATAATAATTGGACTGCTATACATTGGATATTGGCATTGCTTGAACCAACCACCATTATTCAAAAAATGGAACTGGATTCTGAAAGGAGGTTCACCATGAAAAATTTATTCTATCGCTTCTTATTCGCAAGCACTATGATTTTTGTCAGCCTTTGCCTGTGTATTAAAAATGCATTTAAGAAACCATTTAAAATTAAACCATCTTTAAATACGTAGTCTTATGAAAAAAAAATCTCAGATGTACCGAGTATGGTTCGGTGTACTATTAATTGTTATTGGTCTCATGTTTTTATATTTGTCAGACCAAAAGATCTCTACCTGGCTTGGATATGGGGTATGTGCCTTGGGCATATTTCTTGTTTCTCTTGCAACCAATTTTGTTCAACAACTCGTAAGCAAAACTGCTCTTGTTATTGTACTTACTGTTCTAGGAATATTTCTTATTTATGCTCCAGATTCTCGTTTTTTTAACTGGCCAGAAGAGGTTATGTGGCACGGGATATCAACGTACATAGCGTTGGTTCTGATCTACTTAAGAATTGTTTTTAAAAAAGGCATTAGTCGATTCTTTGGACGAATTGATGACAAACTTTCAGATTCACGCCTTGCGCGTTGGTCTGAACAATTCACCGACAATGTCGGTACAAAGCTTCAAAAAAGTTTTTTGGGACGAATGGTGCAAAGGTGCAATAAATGGGGTAAAAAATTAGAAAATGAAACATTCGAATTTTTCATACTTCTTTTTATGATCCTCTTTGGACTTTTTTTAATTTTGGGAGATCTTGTTTTTAAGATTCCTAAATTAGAAGATGCCTGGATAATGGGAACCATCTTCACAATTGTTGGAACCCATGCCATTATTTCTTGGACTCGAACGCAAATTCAAAAAATAAAAGATATCCTTCAATTTTCACGATTACGAGGTTTCTTTTCTTTTTGATAAAAACAAATCCTATTTAAGCACCTGCTGATCAATTTCTATTGATTAGTAGGTGCTTTTTTACTATGTTTCATCTCGATGAAAATCCTCGCCTTTGAAACCTCCTGTGACGACACCGCGATTGCCGTGGTGGAGGATGGAGTGAAGGTTCTGGCGAATGTCCGTCAAACGCAAACTGAGCACCATGAGTACGGAGGTGTCGTTCCTGAAATCGCTGCCCGACTCCATGCGGAGAACTGGAGAGCCGTGCTCGAACAATGTTTAAGTGATGCGAAACTAACCATTGAAGATATTGATGCCATTGCGGTGACACAAGGACCAGGATTGCAGACTTCGTTGCTCACGGGAACAACCGCAAGCAGCTTCTTGTCATTGCTGAAAAATAAACCATTGATTCCTGTCCATCATATTCTCGGACACATGGCGTCAGTCGCACTCGATCGGAATATTGAAGACTTTGAATTCCCCTCTCTCACATTTACTGCATCTGGAGGACACTCTGATTTTTATATTTGTGAGAACTTTACGGACAGTCGGAAAGTTGGACAAACCATTGATGATGCAGCTGGAGAGGCCTTTGATAAATGCGCAAAGATGCTTGGACTCGGGTATCCTGGTGGACCAATTGTTTCTGAGTTAGCGGAAAAAGGAGACTCAACCGCGTTTGCCTTCCCTGTCATCATGCTCGAACCGGATTCCTTAAATTTCTCCTTCTCTGGGCTCAAAGCGGCGATTTATAGAACCGTTGAGGCCTGCGAAGATACAACTGATGAAACGTTTATCGCGAATGTTTGTGCGAGTTTTCAAGAAACCGTTGTGAAAACGTGCGTGAAGAAGTTAGAGCGCGCCTTTGAAAAACATCCTGAGGTGAGATCGTTCCACTTCGTGGGAGGCGTTTCGGCAAACAAACAACTCCGCGAGGCATTAAAAAACACCTGCGAGTCATGGGATAAGAAGTTCTTCACCACAAATCAATTTATCTATTCTACGGATAACGCCGCAATGATCGCAAGTGTGGCGTATTTCTTGTATGAGAAAAACCCAGAGATTGCAAAAATACAGTTTGTAGATGCGAATCCTCGACTGGTGATTTGACCACCCCTTGTCATTCTGGCTCTAGCCGTCGCCGTAGCACGATACCCAGAATCGGGTGAAAGCCATGTCCTCGACTTTGATCGGGGATTGGAATCTATTCAAATAAAACACTTCACTCCTGTCATTCCGACCAAGTGCAATTTACTGTTTACGGAGGAATCCCTTAATCTATCAATTCATTACTTAAATCATTCCATCGAGGATTTATTGAACGAATGAGAAATTCTTTCTTACTTCTTCGCCATCGTTTGATTTGTTTTTCTCTTTCCAAAGCTCCATATACTTCTGGTCCTTCTTCGTAATAAACAAGCTTCTTACATCCATATTTTTGTGAAAAGCCCTTTATTTTTCCCAATTTATGTTCCAAGATTCTTCGTGACACCTGTATAAATTGTTAGGTTCGAATTTCCCATGATATAAACACCAATCATTTTTCCGTCCATCAATCATATCTTGAACCTCAAGCGATTCCAGACAAGCTGGAATGACTGTAACGCTTTATATTTTTTTAAGATTTTTTAACTATATCAACTTCATTAGCAACTGAATCGCAAAAATACAGTTTGTGGATGCCAATCCTCGATTGGTAATTTAAAACTCCTCCTGTCATTCCGAGCCCCCGATTCCTCGAGGACCGGCTCCGCGGAGGAATTCCTTCCTTGGCACAAGATAAAATAAAGCGATTTCTCCACTTCGGTCGAAATGACAATAAAAAAATGGAAAATTGACAATTGGCAATCGAAAATTCTGTTACATCAACTTCAACAGCAACTCGACCGATATATTTCTCACAACGGCAAGAAGGATAATGAGAAGAATCGGTGAAAAATCGAACATCCCAATCCGCGCCCAGCGAAAAGGACGAAGGAGTGGAACAACAATCTGATCAAGCATCATTCCAAGTTTGCTTCTCTTTTCTGAAAACCATGACAACACGACACTTATAAATACTGCCCAAAACAAAAGTTGGGACAATATGGAAACAAAAGAAATCAGAAATTTTATAATCATCGTATGCCGTTTGTCGGCGCATAGATTTTAATCGCGTCAAGCATCTGCTCAAAGTATTCTCCAATCAGTGGGAAGTCTACAAGCTTTGTCAAAAACCATACTAAGAGAGCCACAACCACGGTCATTCCTATCAAAATTCCAAGACCTCGAAACACTCCTGCCCAGAAATTAACCCACATAATCCGCCATGGCGAACGAAGGTATCGCACGAAATCAGAAAAACCAGCTCCATCAAGAATTCTTTTAAGATTGTGAAGTTCTTTTTGAGCCGCTTCTATGTCTTTTGTGTTTTTTGGCGCCTTTTTGAAAGCTTTTATAATTTTATTCACGATGTGATTTTAATTTTTTCACTAAAAAAGTAAACTCCTTCCGTGAAAACAAAAGAAAAGAAGTTCTCGTTTCGATCTGCAAGGATTCCAACCGACCCCGGTTGTTATTTATTTTGGGATAAAAATGATCAACTCCTGTATGTTGGGAAGGCGAAACATTTACGAAAACGTGTATCGAGCTACTTTGGAAAAAAGACAACTTCTCCTCGCATAGAGCTGATGACGTCAAAGATTATGAAGATTGAGACTCGTACGGTAGGTTCTGATATGGAGGCTCTAATTTTGGAGAACAATCTCATTAAAGAATTTCAACCGCGGTTTAATGTTCGGCTCAAAGACGATAAAAATTTCGTATATTTGCGAATCACAAATGAAGATTTTCCGAAAATGGAGATCACTCGTCGCTTAGTTCGGGATGGAAGTACGTACATCGGACCCAAAACTTCAGCGAAAGAATTCCGAGAAACGGTTCGATTTTGTCAGAAGTTTTTCCGAATAAAAATGACCAAGGCCTCTCTCGATTATTATCCCCTTGTTATCACAGGAGGACTGGAAAACGACCAAGAATCGTACAACAAAAACGTAAAAATGATGACTCAATTTCTTCGCGGACAAACGAGCGAAGTGTTGAAAATTTTAACGGAAAAAATGAAGAAATTTGCTGTGGAAAAAAACTTTGAAGCGGCTGCAAAAACCCGTGATACTATTCAATCCATTGAAGCGTCCACACGGAAGCAAACGGTACAGTTTGATGACAATGTTAATCGTGATTTCGTACATTTCGTGAGACACGAGAACGCCGCCTATATCGTTCGTATCGCCTTCAGACAAGGGAAACTCTTGGATCAAAACGAGTTCAGTTTTCGCGCAGAAGAATTCCTCTCCGATCAAGAAATTTTGGAGTCTTTCCTCCTACAATTTTATGAAAAAGTACAAGAAATGCCGTCTGAAATTTTTGTTCCCGTCCAATTGGACGACGCCGAGAAAACAGCTCAATTTTTATCTGAACATTTCGGAAATAATGAAAAAATGACCATTCTCATCCCTCAACGTGGAGAGAAAAAAATCGTTCTCGATATGACCGGAAAAAATGCGAAACTTTTTACTGAACGAAAATTATTAGAAGAAGAATCCCATGCTCAGAATTTCGCAAAAGCCCTCCCTCGGCTCGCTGAAGCGTTGAATCTGAAAGAAGTTCCCCGTCGTATGGAATGTTTTGATATTTCACATTTAGGCGGAACTTCTACGGTCGCGAGCCAAGTAGTTTTCATCAGTGGAGAACCAAAGAAATCAGAATACCGACGATTCACCGTCAAAACATTACCCGATGGAAAAGTAGATGATTTTGCCGCCATGAATGAGATTCTTGCTCGCCGATTCGCAAGAAAAGATGATAAAAAGTTCGCGGAAAAATTCCCTGATCTCATCGTGATTGATGGAGGAAAAGGACAACTCTCAAGCGTTATGAAGGCAGTAGCGAGGTTTTCGAAAGCGAAATCGTTCCCAAAAAACTTCCGACCGACCAAGCAAATTATTGCACTGGCAAAACGCGAAGAAGAGATTTTTCTGCCCAATAAAAAAGAACCGATCGAACTTCCTTTTGATGATCCAGCGTTGAAGTTGTTGCAACGAATTAGAGATGAAGCACATCGATTTGCAATTTCATTTCACAGGTCAGTGCGAGACAAGAAAGCCATTAAGTCTGTCCTTGACGACATTCCACTCATTGGAGGGCTAACAAAAAAGAAACTATTACAAGCGTTTGGTTCTGTGGGAGAAATCAAAAAAGCAGATAAAAAAGACCTCCTCAAAGTTCTCAGCCCAAAACAATTAGAGAGCTTGAAAAAGAATTTATGATAACGACCCTGGGAAATCCTCCATCCCGATATCTTCAATGTGTTCGCAACGCTCTTCGCCTTTTTTTAGATGCACAATGACCGCATCCACACGGAAGAAAGGCAATTCTTCGAGATTTAATTCTTTTATGAAAAAGGCCTCGATAGCTGTTAGAATTTTTTCGAATTTCTGCTGTGTTATAGATTCTTCTCCGTGCCCGAAGGCTTCGTTCGTGCGTGTTTTTACTTCTACAAACACATATTCATCGTCCTGCTCATCCTTCATAATGAGATCAAGTTCTCCACCTTGCGCATGATAATTCTTTTGAAGGAATTCCAATCCTTTGCGTTCCAAAAACTCCCGGGCTATTTCTTCGCCGCGGTTTCCGATCTGTTTTTCCTTGGTCATCGCAAGGGATGTTAAGAACCCGGAGCGGTTTGTGACAGAATAATTTCCTCTGTTTTCTGAGTCATTTCATCTATCTCACCATGCTCCGACACCACAGTATAATCATAGTATTTTTCTTGTGCCAATTCTTTTTTCATCGATTCGATTCGTTTTGCTAATTCAATGTCTGCAATCGGGGCTCTGTCGCGTATTCGTTGGATGAGTGTTTCAATTCCGTCCCCTGGTTTGAGGAATATGGAAATATACAGTTCTTTGGGCAAAGTCTCACGTGCTTGTGAAAATCCCTGCACATCAAATTCCCGTACTACAGTTTTTCCTTTCTCTACTCCATCGAGCAATGGTTGTCGCAGTGTTCCATAGGATTCTCCTCCGTGCACAATCGCATGTTCGAGGAATTCCCCTTCGCTTATTTTTTGTCGAAATTTCTCTTGAGAAATAAAGAAATACGTCTCCCCATCAATCTCTCCTGGACGCGGTGCACGCGTCGTACAACTGGGCGGAAAGGACCATTCAGGATGCTTATCACGCAACTGATCAATGAGCGTTCCTTTCCCTACGCCTGAGGGTCCTGATATAAAAACAATTTTTCCTGTCATCACGAGAAGTGTACACTCAAAGCGATGAAATTTAAAATTCGAGACATCGAAATTTTACTCTCTCTGGGGATAACTCCAGAAGAACGATCCCTGCCACAGAAAATTCTTATTTCTCTCTTCTGGAACGCAGATACCGTGAAGGCAGAACAATCCGATAATCTCGCTGATACAACGGATTACTTCGTCGTCCGAGAGTTTGTAAAAACCTTTTTACAAGATAAGTCCTTTTCGTTATTGGAAAAACTCCACCATGAATTATTTCAGGCCGTAGGAAATTACTTCCCTGAATTACAGGATCTCAAAATCACCATCGAGAAGTTTCCTTTCGAAAGTGGAAGCATCGTGATTGAAAACTAAACCAGCAGATACACCCCGTACCCCAGAAATATCGCAACTCCATAAGGAATCGGTACTTTGAAAGGCTTTGGAACTTTTTTCCATTTGAAATACAAACCGCTCGTAAGGGCTTGGAGCCCCCCCATAATCGCAACAAAAAACAAGATTTGAGCAAATTCGGGAATGGAAGTTGATATCGCCATAACGAGAAGCATTTTTATATCGCCTCCTCCAAGGAGTTTAAGAAAGAACGATCCCCACAAAAGAATACTCGCCAAGATTAGTGTCAGTACATACACTGTTCGTTCATCGTCCGTAAAGAAATATCCAAAGAATATCACCCCTAGCAGGGCCGACATGGTAAGCCAATTTGGAATGGTGTATGTGCGCATATCCCATACGGCACCCACTCCTGCGACCAAGAGAATTGCCAGTTCCAGTCCATCAATATTCATACTCTCAGTATCCCGAAATTTTAAAAATTGGGAAGTGTGGAAGGTTAAAAAGGGCTCATTTCTTCATATAAATTTCACAATTGAGAATGGCATCTTCTTTCCTACGAATAGGATATCCGTAGTCATAGAGTTCGTTTTTCATATCTTTCAAGAAAAAAGAAGGAATTCAGAAAGGAGCAACACTCATCTTTCCATTTCATCAAAACATTGGCATTGCCAAAAAAGCTATGCCATCTTCACTGTACTTCTTAACCCCCCTTCTCATGAAAAAAGCTTTCATCAGAATGTTCACTAACAATTCCGGTCAAACAATGACCGAATATGCCCTCATTTTGGCAGTTGTCGCCGTGGTCGTAGTTGGCACAGTTACACTCCTCGGAAATGATATCCAGGCCATATTCCAAAGTGTTGTTGATGCCGTCTAACCTGTATCATCATGTTCCGTGTTCGGTCGCAACCCATTGGATAGAGAGAGTATTGGGGCTTATGGGGAAAAAACCTCCCTTTCGTCCACTATTTATCCCTCAGTGTTGGGGGGTTCATACCTATTTCCTCCGCGCCCCGATTTCTCTTATCTGGCTCGATCCTTTTTCTCAGATTGTTCGCATTGATCGTCATGTCCATCCGTGGAAAACAAGAACCTGCAAACAAGCGGTGAGTGTTTTGGAATTCCAAGATGATTGCTTTCCTGATGATATTCAACCGAAAGATACTATTCATATTTTCCCTCTCAAAAAATGAAAAAACTCTGGCAGGACCAACACGGTCAAGCTTTGGGGGAAACAGCACTTCTGCTCCCCCTTCTTTTTCTTATTGTTTTTGGGTTTTTACAATTGGGACTCGCTATTGCGGACAAACAAAAGCTTTTATATGTGACCAATTACGCCGTACAAGTCGGGTCTCTTTCTAATAATGATTTAAAAATTAGTGGTGCTATTGAAGAATTTTATGATGGAAATGACATCACATTTCAAATTGAAAGTCATGATGGAGAAACGGGAAACGTTATTCTCAATACCAATCGAAAATACAAAGATATTCTGACAGTCTCCATGCAAAAACCGTTTTTTCTCACGATCCCATTTTTGGATGTGGCGGTAAATGACACTCAAACCACAAGCTCTGCAAAAGTTCTCTGTACCAATCTCACCCCTCCCTACACATGCGAATAGTGCGAAATGAAGATGGATTCGTACTCCCATTTATAGCCATTCTTTTGATGGCTCTCTTTCTTGTGGGCGCGATTATTCTTGATGTTGGGAGTTTTTATCTTCGTCATGGAGAACTTCAGCCCTTGGCGAAACAAAGTGCAAATGCGGGGATTCTGAAATTTGTAGACGCAATGGAAGGAAAGGCGGAGCAAAATAAATCTGCCTTCTGTAATGTCGAAGAACCCCCTGCCGTGTGTAGTTCCGAAGATATGTTTGATTTTCTTACGAGCGGAGAAATTGTTGACCTCGTCAGTTCCCCAACCGTTCAAGAGGCCGTTTCTGATGCAAGCATTGCCTTTTTAACCATGTACGATCCCCAGTTAATCATTGGAAATGAAAATATACAGATAACCTTTCCCTATGAATACGAAGGCGTTTCCGAACTTCAAATACAAGTGATTATAAGTGATGCTCCCCAGCGATTTCTCGAAGGAATTTTCCCTGTCACCGATGATGAAATTCAGGTGCATGCCATTTCATATATCGCGACTCCATTTTGACACCCTCCACCCCTTGCTATGAAAGGATTTCTATGGTATACTTAAGAGAAAGGTTAACTTTCTCTTAATGAAAACAATGCTAAAAACCGTTACCGACATTCTTTCCCAACATAAGAAAGAACTTATCTTTTGGGGGACAATTACCCTCGTTATTCTTGCTGTTGCAAGCACGGCACTCTTTCTCTCGTCTCAGGTATTACCTGACTACGCAGAAGAAGAGGTGTTTCATTCCTCTGCTCCACGAATTGAAGTAGGCGAAAATTTGCCAACCGTACCCGTGCATTCTCCGGCTCAATATGTTGGAAAAGCAAATGATGCACTTGGAACGGTAAAATCATATTTCTCTGCATACAATAAACAGGATTTTACAAACGCTTGTCGTTTACTCGATCCAGCAAACTGTAATCCCGAAAGTCCATACGCTGTTAATCGTCTCTCTGACGAATACAACAAAATGTCGAACGGGTATGAAAACTGGAACTTTTGGATCCCAGAAGGAAACGAGGATTTCCACAGTGATGTTGTGTGTGTGAAATATTCATACCACTACAACGATGACGTGAAGAACAAACGAGTGCATGAACGACTCAGTTTCTACGTACGAAGAGATGAAAATGGAAATGACCGAATCTACAGTCGAGTTTGTGAAAAGAAATTCGCACAAGATTCTGGAGACATGCCCTGTCCAATTCTTTCACGAAGAGATTTTTGTTTGAACTAAGGATTCAGTAAACCATTTAAGCGGAAAGGCCATCACAGTGTGATGGCCTTTTTTTTTACTTGATTCAAAAACTTACTACAATCATCGCACAATGACTCTTACTTATATTTTACTGTTCACGTTCCTCGGAAGTATTGGATCAGTTCTAATCGCTTCGCTCTTTTTATTGTGCAAAGGAAATACACAAAAAAAACTTGTGCCAATCCTCATTACCTTCGCCACGGGGGCGTTGCTTGGAAGTGCCTTTTTGGGACTTATTCCCGAAAGTTTGGAACATTTATCTGCAGATAAAGTACTCCCAACTGTGCTTGGAGGAATTCTCTTTTTCTTCTTTCTAGAAAAAATTATCCGTGTGCACCACTGTCATAATGTTGATTGTCATTCTCACGATAAGAGCTTGGGGAAGATGATTTTCGTCGGTGATGCCCTTCATAATTTCATTGATGGACTTATGATCGCTGGAGCATTTTTAGTATCGATCCCTGCCGGAATCATGGTGGCAGTTGCTGTTATTATTCATGAAATTCCTCAAGAACTTGGTGATTTTGGTATCTTTCTTCACAGTGGATATTCCAAACGAAAAGCGATGGTGATGAATCTTCTCTCAAGTGCTACCGCTTTTATAGGAGCTGGTGTTGGGTATATTGCTTTTCAAAAAGCGCATGAATTTGTTCCTTATGTAATGGCCTTTGCAGCTGCTAGTTTCATTTATATTGCACTTGCAGATCTCTCACCAGAACTCCATAAACAAACCAAACTTTCTCATTCACTTCAGCAAATATTCCTCCTTCTTCTTGGAGTAGGAATCATCGCATTAGTAGGACATCTTCACTAACTTTCTTTTTTAAGAAAAATTGGTATCGTCGGGCTTCCATGAGATAATATTTTTGATGTACGAACGATTTATTTTTGAAAGCTACGACTTCTCTCCTGAGGAAAAAAAGCTGACTTTAAACTATTCACTCGACGGAAAAGTGAATTTTTCGGAAACAGTTGTCTTTGATTTTGATTTCACTGATTACAATCCGAATGCACTTGATAAAGCACTCTTTGGAGTATTCGTGATGTGTGGGATTTCCTATTTCAAAGCGTATCTCCCTGCGAAAATTGAATTTAAAAATGGTGGACTCACTGATAATCAGAAACTCTTCTTTGAAAAAATTTACACTTACGGACTGGGAGAATTTTTTTACAGAAATGAAATCGATCCAAATGGAAAAATAAATTTTGAACTGGATGAAAGCGTGGAAAGTCGACCTATTGATCTTCCAAACTCTACTGGTTCACTCGTCCCTATCGGAGGAGGAAAGGACTCGATCACGACCGCTGAAATTCTAAAGAAAAATAACGAAGATTTTGAAACATGGACGGTTGGTGATTATCCATTTTTCGCTCCGATGCTTGAAAAAATTGGAAAACAGCATATGAAAGTCCGACGCACGATCGATCCAAAACTATTCGAGCTCAATAACGATGGCGCCCTTAATGGTCACGTTCCTATCTCTGCTATTTTGGCATTCTTGGGAGTGACAAGTGCGATTTTGAGAGGGAAACAGAATGTCATTCTTTCAAATGAAAATTCCGCCAATGAACCGACATTGGAATTTAATGGAGTACCGGTAAATCATCAGTATTCCAAAAGTTTGGAATTTGAAACTGATTTTCAGAGCTATGTGCACACGCATATTTCTTCTGATGTAAATTATTTTTCTTTTCTTCGTCCGTTGTCTGAACTCAAGATTGCGGAACTGTTTTGTAAAAACTTTTTGGAAAAATATGAGAAAGATTTCTCAAGTTGTAATACAAATTTCCGTATCACCGATGGAACAAATGAGTGGCGATGGTGCAAAAAATGCCCGAAATGTGCTTTTGTGTTTATCCTCTTCGCTCCTTTTGTAGAAAGAGATAAACTTATTGAAATATTCGGAGGCAACCTTTTTACTGACGAATCACTCTATCCAACGTTTGCTCAACTACTCGGGCAAACCGAAAGCAAACCGTTTGAATGTGTTGGTGAAATTGAAGAAGTAAAACGAGCGCTCCAACTCGCAAAAGAAACGGGGCATTGGCCGGAATTAGAAAAATTCACCACTGAAATTTCGGATTACAACGAACACGAATGGCATGCGAATCTCATGCCTCAATATTTTGAATACATGCTCAAGGACTTCCGCCCATGAAATTCAAAACACTCTCGAATGCGAAGAATATCCTCATCTACGGCTACGGCGTGGAAGGAAAGTCGACTGAAAATTTTCTTAAAGCTCGTTTCCCAGATAGCTCTATACGTTTACGTGATGATGCGTGGGAAACAAATCCCGAATTCGCAGAATTCGACGTCATCATCCGTAGTCCAGGGATTCCTCGAAGCAATATTACCGGAGTGGATGAAGAAAAAATAACGAGTCAGACGGAACTCTTTTTTGGAAATCTGACCGAAGAAGAACGAAGAAAAATCATTGGAATAACGGGAACAAAAGGAAAATCAACGACGACACAGTTTTGCAAAGATCTCCTCACAAATGCAGGGAAAAAGGTAAAGATTGCGGGGAACTTTGGAATCCCTCCATTGGGATTATTAGATGATCTACAAAGAGGAACTATGGATTTCATTGTGTTTGAAATTTCCAGTTTCCAACTCGAACACCTGCAAGAATCGCCTCACATTGCGATTTTTCTCAATCTCTTTGGAGATCATTTAGAAAGACACGGAACTGTGGAAGAATATTTTCTCTCTAAATCTAATATCTTTCGGTATCAGAGAAATGAAGATTTCCTTGTCGTTCCTGAGGTATCAGGAAAATTACTCGAATTTTCTCGAGGAATTGGACGATTTATTCTCTCGAGAGAGTTGAGTGAAGAATTGTTTCATGAAGATTCCGTCTTCCGAGCACATCACTTCCTACAGAACCTAGGAACGATGCGCACATTGTGTGATATTTTGAACATTCCTTTGGAAATGCTGGAAAAAACGGCAAAAGAATTCCAGGGACTCGAACACCGAATGGAACTTTTTGTGGAAAGAAGTGGAATCCGATTCGTAAACGATTCGATTGCCAGCAATCCGACCGCCGCAATAGCAGCCGTACGATTCTTTAAGAACGATCTTGGAAGTATTATCCTTGGTGGAAGACCATCAGGAGACTCCTGGGAGGAGCTTCTGACACTCCTTCGGGATGAAACCGAAGCTTCCATCCTTTTACCGAATGGAGAGAGCCTAGACGACATTCTGAAGGCTGCTGCAAATATTCAATTCCCTCCTGATCGAATCATACAAGCAGAGGCTTTGAAAGATATTGTTGTTCTCGCTAAAAAACAAACTCCACAAGGAAAAGTATGCCTTCTTTCTCCAGGGGCAAAAAGCTTTGATTGTTTCAAAAACTACCGCGAAAAAGGCGAGGTGTTTAAACGATTGGTTATCGAATAAAAAACTAATCTTCCTTCAACAACTGAATCTTAATTGGTTCTTCTTGAATGACCTCGATTTCCGCTCCACAAAGCACACATTCCAAAATATCACCTTCAATAATATCCGATGTTTCCACATCAAATCGTCCTCGACAATCTGGACAATGGATATAAATTTCTTGTGTAATCATGGTGGGGTAAGTGGGTTTTCCTCCGAATGCTTTTTACCGATTTCTGGTGAAAAATCAACCTTTCTTTCGAATTTCTTTAAGCTTATAAATAAGTGCTAAAGCTTCACGCGGGGAGAGATCTTCGGGGGTAATTTCGTCAATAATTTTGTCTGCGGCTGACCGCGCAGAGGGGGTACTACTGGCTGTGCGGAAATTGGAAAATAGATTCTCTTTCCCTGACAGCAAATTTTCTGATTCCAGTCGTGCAAGAACATTTTTTGCGTCATCAATAACGCTCTTTGGAACGCCAGCATTTTCTGCAACATCAATCCCGAATGAATCCGATACGCCCCCCTTCGCAATTCGATGAAGGAATGTAATTCCGTCTTCGTTTTGAGTGGCAGAGACATGGAAATTCGCAGCTGATGGCAGATCCTCAATAAGGTCTACCAGTTCGTGAAAATGTGTGGCGAATAAGGCTTTTGCTTTTGTCTTATTGTGGAGGAATTCGGTAATCGCCCATGCCAGTGATATCCCATCAAAGGTTGATGTTCCTCGTCCGATTTCATCCAAGATTACGAAGCTGTGCTCCGTAGCGCAACGCAGTATCCGAGCGGTCTCTGACATTTCTACAAAGAAAGTCGACTTCCCTCCTGCCAAGTTATCTGAGGCTCCAACTCTGGTAAAAATCCGATCAAAAATTCCCGTTTCCATTTTCTTTGCGGGTACAAATGATCCGATTTGAGCGAGGAGAATGAGAATTGCATTTTGCCTGAGGAACGTAGATTTCCCGGACATATTCGGTCCTGTGATTAGGTGAAATCGTGAACTTTCCGTATCCATTTCCAAATCGTTCGCGATGAATCGCTCCGTGGATATTTTTTCCACGACTGGATGTCGTCCCTTTTCTATTGCAAGAACTGATGAGTTCTCGAGAATGATCGGTTTATTCCATCGCCATTTAGAAGCCGTTCTCGATAAGGTTAGAATGGCATCTA
>Ga0307929_1001655_pt1 | contig 16140 bp, 34 predicted proteins | sample AceLakmetage1330_FD_203160 | JGI IMG/M metagenome (GOLD analysis project Ga0307929, IMG submission 203160) | Saline water microbial communities from Ace Lake, Antarctica - #1330 | ecosystem: Environmental > Aquatic > Non-marine Saline and Alkaline > Saline | place: Antarctica: Ace Lake...
GTACGAAAAAAATTATTAGTGTTGTGTACATGGGTTTTGGGGGTTTGGGGTTTAAGGTTTATTCGTCTTTTTCCTTTTTGGATTTTTCTAAATTGTCTAATCTAAATTCGTGGTTTTCGAGGCGGTCAGAAAATGCTAGTTTGATTTTTTTGGCGTACACAAAAAACACAATTAATAAAAGGTTCATATATGGTGGTATGTTCCAATTATATTCTTGTGATACGTCGCCGAATGCTTCCTCAAGGTCGTTTAATTCGCTTGGGTCGGCTTGGTACTTTTTAGCGTCTTTGCTGTGTGCAATTGTGCTACCTACTAAACCGAAAGCACTATCGACGGTTTTTGCAATGTAGCGGCCTGATCGGCGGGCGGTTTCCGGGTCAATTGCTGCGGCGGGTTCGTCGCTTAGAAAACCTGCGCTGAATGCTTCGGGGGTGTTGGGTTCGCTGTGATTGCTTTCAGGGGGTGTAAAATCTTGCTTGGGCGTGTTGTACTCGCTTAGTAGATCGTCGAGGGATTTGGGTTTTATAATGTCGTTAAATTCGCCGGGGCTTTCGGGTGCTTTTGCCTGGATTGGTGGCGTGGTTGGGGTTTTTTGTGGTGTTGGGAATGGCATTTTACATATTTTTTATTAGGTTTTCAACTAAATCATCAAGCGGCCAGGCATTAACTGACCTTACTATTATTGGAGGCGTCGCCGTATCGTCGATTGTGAAGATTCCGGCGTATGATATGCCGGAATTTTCGTATAAAATTAAAACTGCGTCGCTTTCGCTGTCGGTTAATTCAACTAATTTTTTTTGATTTACTGCGGCCTGTATGATCGAAATTAGGGCAAATTTTATGTTTTCAGTTCCAATTAACCCAACGGCCATTTTTAAAACTTTAGGATTCATTGGCTTGTTTACAACTTTAGGATTCATTGGCTTGCTGAATTTTGTTTTTATAATCGTTAATATTTTGGGCGTAGTTGCGGCGGTGGCGGTCTTTCAAATGTAGGTAGTCGCCTGTTTGAATGAAGGAGCTTTGGAATAGGTTTAAAAGAATTTCGGCCTTTGCAAGTTTTTTGCCGGTGGCTTCGTTTATTGCTGTCTCGGTAATTTCGAGGGCGAAAAATTGCTTGTAGTTTGGCGAAACAATAAATTCGTTTTCCTTAAGCTGGGCGGGAATTTCTTTGATTACTTCTTTGGTTACGGGTTCTGACTGCTTTTGATTTAAAGCGGTTTCGAGTTCCGAAATTTCGTGTTTCAGGTTTTCAGTTAGGTTTTCGAGTTGTGTTAACTTTTCTGAATTGCCTGTATTTACGGGGTTTTCGCTGTTTTTGTAGGCTGCGAAAATGTGTTCTAGCACTTCTTTTGTGGTGCTTAAACCGTTTTCCATACCGATTTTGAAAAAATCTTCGTGGAATTGGTCTGTTACGCGGGCGGTAATTTGTTTGCTCATTGTTGTAGGGGTTTAAGGGTTTGAGGGTTTACGGGTTAATTCTTTGAATTCTATTTTTTTTGACTTTAAATATTTATTTATTTCAAAAAGTAAAAGGGTTTTTAATGTATCTCACAAAAATAATTTTGAAATCAGATAGCTATGAATTATTTGAATAATATGAATGATTTGGAAGTGAATGTGTTTTTTTTGTGTTTAGTGTCTCTAAAAGTGAAAATCTAGTTGTTTAGTGTCTCTAGGGCTGTAAATTATTGATTGTTAGTTTATTATTGGAGACACTAGTTAAATTTTTAGTGTACTTTGACAATATTTAGAGACACTAGAGACACTAAGAGACACTAAGAGACACTAGAATTATTTTTAAAAAAGCGGTGTTAACTAATTGATATAAAATATTTTAACAGTGATTTAGAGACACTAAACAACTAAAATCGGTGTTTTTCAGTTTGAAAAAAGCGAAAAAAAACAAAAAAGGCATAAAAAAACCGCGTTTTAAGGCGGTTTTTGATGGTGGATTTAGGTATGGTAAAATTTTACCCGGATTTATAATCCTTTTGATTTTCAAAAAGTAGTTGAAAATGATAAATTTGTTGCCAAATAGTATATTTTGTTTTGTCAGGTATTAATAATTTTTCTTCAAATTCAGTTTTATGTAAATCACATTCAATACTATTTAAAATTCTGCCAACTTCGCATAATTTTTCGGCTATAATTGCCGCTTTTTCTTCTGTAATGCCGCTTTCAATCAGGTCTTTGTAGGTTATCTTTTTCATTGTGTTTAGATTTTATTCATTATTAAAAATGTCGATTTGTCCTTCTTCTTCTAGTTCTTGCTGGGGTTTGAATTTTGAGCTGGATACGGGATTTTTGTAGCCTGCAATTTCTTTCATGTATTCTTGCGCCTGGCTGGTGTATTTTAGAAAATAGCCTTTTTGGTTTTTTATGGAGCTATCGGGGTGGTTCTTTTTCTCGAAGCCTAAAGCGCGTAGTACTTTGCCGACGGGTGTAGGGTAAAATTTTAGGCTTGAATCGCTTATTTTGGTCAAAAATTTAACCATATCGGATGCCGTTATAAATACATTATAATGACTGCTTGTACCTTCCTCAAAATAGCGGCTTATCATTTCAAACTCTGGCGGCAAGTTCATAAATTCCTGATTGGCGCGTTCGTTTTCTTCAATTTCTGGCCTTGTTAATTTGTAAGCAAAGTTTTTTTGTAAAAGGCCGAAAGCCTGTGACCAAATTTGATCGGGGTGCATATCTTTTGAATATTTCCAGTCGATTGGGTTTGTGCGGTGTAGTTTGAAAGCTATCCAGCGCACATTTCCGGTAAGGTCGTTTAAAAATGTTGCCTCGTTGGTACTGCCGAAAAATGAGGCGCGGCGCGGCAATACAGAAAATCGCTTATCATAAGGTAAGCGGACATTTATTTTATCTTTGCTCATAATAGCTTTTAGTTCGGCAAGTTCTTTTTTGCCAAAGTTTGCCAGTTCGTCCAGGTTTATCATAAAATTAGCTGATAGCGTTGTGAGCGTGTCTTTGTCGCCTATTAAATCCTCGGCATAATAATCTTTTAACTCTGGCGGACAAAGCCAGCGTACAAGGCTAGTTTTGCCGCTATTTTGGTTGTTTTTGCCTTCGCTGCCTACAAAAATAAAAGCTTGTTTGTTAAAATCCTTTTCCAGCGCACAAGCTACGGTTCTAACAAGGTGCTTTTTTAGTTGCATAATGAAGCGCGTTTGATCGGTGGTGTTTATATAGGTTGCCAGTTTGCTAATGTGGTCGGTTCCATCCCATACAGGCAGATTATTAAAATACTGCTCAAATGGGTTTATTTTTGGCGTGAATGGGGATTTTAAAATCTCTATCAGGGTGTTAATTGCTACTTTTATGTTGTTTTTTCGCATGGTGCGCAATATTGCAAATTCGTCTATTTCATCGTTTTGCGTTTCCTGTTCAATCATTAAAAATTTGTTGCTGACTACATTGTATCGGACGGTAAAATTCCGGCTTATAAATAGCTCCATCCGGTCAAGCTCATTCATTCCGACGCTGCTTTCCCTGTCGGCTGCCTTTATGGCCTTAATCGCGTTTTTTAGGTCGGATTTGGTTGTTGTGGTGGTTTTTTTTATCTGGTCAATGATGATATTTTGCTCAATTGGCGTTAAATCAATGATTTTTGAGGCTACATTTTGCAGATTTTCGGGATATTCTGACGGATCGCAATTTAAAAGGCTTGCGAATTGTTCAGCCAAATTATAGACGTTAATTTTTTCGGCTGGTTTTTTTATGTTTACTGTGATCGGGTTCATATTTTGGGCGGTCTATGGGTTCACGGGTTTACGGGTTTATTTTTTCAGTAAATCAATCAGGTGTATATAAATTTTAATAATCATTTCAAGCTCTTTTATTCTTTTTTCATTGTTTTTTTGAGTTGAATTGAATGATTCAGAAAAAAAAAGTGCAATATCAACATCTAAAATTTTAGCAATAAGTTCCAGGTTATCGACTGTTATAGTTTTATTGTTAAACATGTAGTAAATAGATGTTTTACTTACGCCCATTTTTTCGGCTAATTTTGGCAAGCTTAAACCTTTGTTTATTGCAATTTTCTTTATAAGTGTATAATCCATTTGTGGGAGTTTAGGGGTTTATTCGATTTTAGTAATGATCTGCCCAAATTGTCCGGGCTTCGCTTATGCTTCTGTTTCTTAAAATTTCCTTTTGATCGGGTTTAAAATGCGGTATGTCGCCCGCGTTTATTCCTCTGGCGCCTAATATGTCTTCTAGGTATCGCACTCTTTCGGAAAGCCATTTTATACGGCGGCTTTGCTGTTCGTGCTTGTCGTATCTGTCTTTATAATCGTTTAGCGCCTGATTTAAAAAGGTGCTAAAGTCAATAAGTTCCTGCTCACGTTCTTTTATTAATTCGGGTTTTGCATCCGGTTTGTTTGCCCATGCTTGTAATCTGTTAACCCATTTTTGAAGTGTAGCTACGGCGGCTAATTTTACGTGTTCATCTATCATTTTTGAATTTATTTGTATAGAATCGTTCTCGTTGTTCTATGCGTTCCTTTAATCGTCCTAAATGTTCTCTGAAATAGCCTTTTTTGCTGGCTTTTATGTATCGTTCAACTTGTTCGAGGTTGTTGAATAGTTCTTGAAATTCACTCATTAAATACGGTTTTATCAATGTCCCAAAGTTTGCAATATTGTTCAATGCTGACGGGTTGCCACTTTGTGCCGATTTTCTTTTTATTGAGGCAATCTCTTGAAAGCTGCAAAATTCGCCATGCTGTTGACTGGCTTACATTTTCGGCTTCCATAATTGCCGGAATTGTTATAAATTTTGATTTCATTTTACTACGCCTTTATTTATTTCATCAATACGGATTAACATTTTATCAATCAGCTCTTTTAGCTCCATGATAGTATTTGTTTCTTCTGATAAAATAATGCCGCGTGGTGCGTTGTCCGGCTCTATTCTTATGCTTATTTCGTATTTCATAACTAGGCAATATTTACGGTGTAACCTGTGATTTTTTTGACTGCTTTGATAACCTTAGCGCGGTTTTTGGCGGCAATTGGTCGGCCTGAAAGGTATTTATATACCTGTGTGCGCTTTAGTCCAGTTTCACGGGCTAATTCATTTCTTAAAATTTGGCGTTTGTAAGGCGGCAATTCTTCGTAAATTGCTGAAAGCTTTAGGGTTAAAAATTCATTTTCCATTTGTAGCATGATTTTTGATTGTTTAAAGTGTACATTTGTACATTAATTAAAGCACAAAGATATTATCATTTGTAAATTAAACAAGACAAAATGATACTATTTGTAAATCATATTTTTTTATGAAATATGATAACTTAATAAATAAAAGTTATGTACTGGAAAAATCAGATGCGGGAAATGATTGAAAAACACGGCATGACCATGAAGGATTTAGCGCAAGCTATTGATATAAATTATCAAACCTTTTATAAGGCGGTAAGGCGAAATAAAGATATTAAAATGGAGCTTTTACAGCGTATGGCAGACTTTTTTAACGTGCCGATTCAGTTTTTTACTGATCCAAATTATGTCGCCGAAAGCCGCGGCGTTTATATGCGTGCGCTTAATGAAAGTGAACGGCTGGCACTTGTCGAAAAGAAAGTAAATGAGCTGGAAAGTAAATTTGAGGCATTGCGGCAAAGTGTACAAAAGTACGATTTATAAGCGACTGTTTGTCTATTGCTTGGATTGCCAGATTTGACGGGGTGGGGGTTTGTTTTGTTTGTGTACTACAAAAGCCTGAAAAACAGGCTTTTGGGTGTGTGGATAATATAAATTATAACACAAACAAATAATGGACAATTATGCTATTTGTCTGCGGTTTAAATAGATAAAAAAGATATTGAAGTGTACATTTGTACTATTATTTATAAAAATGTAGATTATCTAAAATATCCGATTATGGAGTATATTTGGTTTTATCAGTATCCGGTTGCGGATAGTTTTAAGGATTACGACAAAAATTATTTTAAGGTTTATTTTTCTGATACTATTTTTTTGTTTAAAAATATTACGGCGGCGAAGCGCTTTATTAAGGTGTGTAATTTGTATTTGTCTGATTTGGTTAGTGAGCTTCAGATGTTCTATTTTGAGGCTTATAGGGTGTTTTTGTTTGATGTGCTGGATTATGAGCATAAAAAAAAGCTGAATGACCTTGCTATAAGGATTCAGCATTGTTTTATAGGTATCAATAAGCCTTTTTTAAAGCATTATATTTTAGCGGCTTACATTAATAGTTTGTTTGAATTGCTGCGGGATTTCGTTTTGTTTTTGCAGAAAAATAGGTACAAAATTTATGCAGATTATTTGTTGCGGCGGCTGGTGGATGCTGAATTGATCTTTTTGAATTTTGGCGAAGGCCGGAAAGCTGTTGTTTATGTGTTTGGTGCGCCTACCGTTTCCGAAAAACTGCACCAATCACCAAAAAAAGACTTATAAACATGGCAAAATAAACCCAATCCGGTGTGGGGCGGCGGGGTTCTGGCTGGATTATGGTTTGCGGGGTGGTTGTTTCTTTTATGAATGTTTCTTTTATGCTGTCGCGGGCTAAAAATATTTTATGAATTTGAAGGCTGTCAACATCTGCAAATATTTTTAATGTATCTGTTTTGAACATGGTTTTTATTTGCGTCCTTACCCCTCTTTTATTGGTTAGCTCTGTATATAGCACATTATTTAAGCTATCGCATTCAAGTAGTGCGGTAATACTTGCGCTATCAGCGTCGACGCTTATATCAAAATTAATTTCTCTCGGTGGTGCTAGTTTGGTTTTGCGCGTGGTGTCGCTGGTGGTGGTGGCTGTTTCGATTTTGTGATAAACAGGCCGGGCGCAACTGAAAGCGAAAAATAAGAGTAGGAAAATGAGTTTTTTCATTATTTGGCGTACTTTTTATAAAGTAGGTATGCGACAAGGCCGATAATGACGGCGGCCAAAACTCGCGGCCAAACCATTTTCGCAGATATTACGACTTCCGGGAGTGTGAATGTGTCGCGTTCTAGCGTGAAGTTTAGAACGGGGGCGGCTGGTTTTGTTTGTGGTTTGTAGCCTGTAAAGCTTGCGGTTATGTGTGTGCCGTTGCCTTCGAGGCTGTAATATCCTTGCAAGTCGGATGCCGTGCCGCCTGTTGTCTTTTTTCCTGTGGCGTCTGAAAAATAGATATTTGCATAGGGCAATGTTTCTATTTTGTCGCGTACTATTCCGGTTGTTTTCATTATATGCCTGCTTTAAATTTTTTTAATTGCGCTCTTAGATTTTGTATTTCGATCTCTTGCGCCTCAATTACAAGTAATTGCGCTTGTAACCGTGCTTCCAGATTATCAAGTATTTTCTCGTAAATTTCTAAGGATTTAGACACGTTTTCTAATTCTGTTCCTTGGGCGGTGGCGTTTGCTCCACGGCGGCCAAATAGGTAGCCTGCTACGCCTGTGGATAGACTAATAATTGCACTTATTATGATTGTGATGTCCATGTTTGTTTTAAAAATATTTATTTGTTTTATTATTATCTATCGTAATTTTCCCAATATCTGTTTCACCTAGTGTATATCTGCCTTTAAGTTTGTTGAGGGCATATTTCATGATTTAAAATTTGCGGAAAGTGTATGTATAACTGGCGTGATTGTCTAAAACCAAATTGTATGATTTTTGGCCGCCTGCCCATTTTCTTAGGGTTGTTCCGGTGGTGGTGCTTAGTTTGCAAATTGCCCAGGTGGCGGCGTCGGTTCCGGTGGTGCCTGGTAGGCAGTAGCCTAAAACTGTGTTGTCTTCGTCTATTTCGATAATGGCGTCGGCTTCGGTTAAAAGCTGACTTAGTGTGTTATAAAATATTGGATTCATGGCGGTTATTTTACGAGTTTGTAAATTGCGATAAATAGAGCTACTGCCCAGGCTGCGGCCTGTATGTAATCGAGGTTTTTAGGTGTCATGAGGTCTTTTTTTTTAATTGTTCTTGAATTATTGATGGAAAGCCTGAAAGGGCGTAATTTTCTACTTCCTGTTTGGTTATCGCATAATCGCGGTTTGTGTCTAAAGCTTGGTTTTGTGAAGCGATTAGTTCGGCGCTTAGTGTGCTGGTGCGTAAAATGTAGCCGGGTTCTTTGCCTATGGCGGCGGGAAAAAATACGGCTAAATAGGTGTCGGTGTAGCTTGTGAGGCGACCGGAATAGGGTTTGAAGTATTTGTACACATAATCGAGTTGCTCTACTGCTGTCATGCTTAGGAGCGCGGCGGTGCTGGTGCCTAAGCCTAAAGCGGTGAACGGCATAAACTGTATTAATCCGGTTGCGCCGCTTCGCTGGTTAACGGCTTTGTGGTTTATGGTGGATTCTTTGAACATGATAGCCATAAGCCAGTCAGGCGAAATTTGTAGGCTGTAAGCTATTTCTTTTACGCGGCCAATGAATTGCGCGCGCTCGGCGGTTGTGCCTTGTATGTATTCGGTTAGTATCATTATTTTGTGAGGTTGTATGTTTTGATTGACCAATAAATAGCGAATAAAATTAGAACGGCTGGAATTGCCCATTTTAGACCGGATAAGAGCGCGGAAAGTGCGGCGTTTGCTTGGTCGGTAAGGCTAGGCGCGTTTAAGGTTTCTACGTCGATTGCGCCTTGGTCGGTTAGTTTTTTGATGTCGAAAAGGCCGGGTTCGTGCTTGCAATAGGTAAAATCTGCCATTTGCCACCATAGCGCGCCGCCTCGCATTATGTAGCTGTAAACTACGCCGACTACTCCGCCCGGGCTGATTGTTGCCATTAGCTGACTGTTGGTGTCGGCTAATTTATAGAGTTTTACGGCTTTTTTGGCGTAAAGGGTTTTTCCTATTATTTGGTCTGCTGTGAAGTTCATTGTTTTGGGTTTATGGGTTGACGGGTTTACGGGTTTACGGGTTTATGGGTTTAAAAGGGTAAATCTTTGTTAGCGTTTTTTCATGTTAATAGAGTTGTGAGGTTTTGCCTACGTTGTTAATGTCGCCGTTTGGGTACCAATAACAGGGTTTACGACCTGTTGTGTAGTCGGTTGCGGCTGCCCATTCGGATGTATTATTTATTTTTAGAAGCGGTGTGCCATCATTAAAGCGCGTTACGGCTAAATTGCTTGTCAATACTACATAGTCTCCTATTTTTGACGTGCCGTAGATATTACCGTCTATATCTTTTACGGTCATACCTTCATACCAATTCGCCGGATTATCCATTATTGCACAAATTGAATTTCCCATTTGAATTGGTGTAAATTGTGAAATTGTAGTACTGCCGTTGCTCTGTACAGCCTTTACACTAACTGCATTTATGTTAGCGTTATTTTTTTGGCCTAAAATAGCTAAAGTTATTTTATATTCTCTGGGGTTATCTGTTAATCCAATTAAGCCTGAAGCGGCATAATGTATATTATTTTCAATTGCATCATTGTTTGGCGGGTCGAATAAATCTGCATTTTTTGATTTTAATAATTTTATGTTTATCGAAGATAGATCTGAATAAGTTGGAATATGAAAGCCAACCGGGCAAATGTTTTTTCCTGATTCTAAAATAAAACCGCTATAAAGCAATCCAAAGCCCGTGGGTTCAAATTTGTTTTCGGCGCGTTTGCGTTTTATGGCAATGCCGCCTATTCCTGCTCCGGGGCTTGCTGCTTTTTCTTTTTCTAGTTCCTCAATTATTTTTTGTTGTACTTCGGGGAGTAGGTAATCAAAAAGCGGCTCGAACTTTGATTTTTGGTCGTCGGTGTCGGGCTGGTTTATGTCAATTGGTGGTTGATCGTTGCCGTGAGCGGGGGTTTCGGGCTGTTGAAAGTCAAACAGGGGATTGAATTTTGAGTTTTGGAAATCGTCGGCGGTTGGCGTTGGTGCGCCGGTTTTAGAATAATTTTTCGCTTTGCCGCGTGCCGACTTTTTCCATTTTAGCAAAAAAAGGAGTAGTAAAAGTAAAAATATGTAGTGTTTGCTTTTCAATTTTGATTTGTTTTTAAACCATTGACCAGGCGGCGGCTTTTTTGGCTTGTAAAAGTGCTACGGGTTTGTAATTTGGGTTTTGTGCATTGATGTGTGCGCGGGCTTCGTCGTCTTTTTGGGTTTGGATTTCGGCGCGGGCTAATGCTTCGGCTTTTAAGCGAATGCGGCGCTCGGTGTCGGCTTGTATTTTTAAATCATTGGTGGAAATCGGTGCAGGTGGTACGCCAAAGGCTGGCATTGCGGGCGTGCCGGGCTGTGTGTAGCCTGGGCGTTCTTCCATTTCATTTTTGCTTATCGGGTTTGTTATGTTGAAGCTAGGCGGCGCGCTTTCTTGTGGTTTTTCGGGTTCGATTATGAAGGTTGGCGGCTTTACGTCGTGCATTGGCGGTTTTTGAACTGGTTTTACGGGGATTATTTCCTCCTCGGCAAAACTTGGTACCGGCTGGTTTTGGCTTGCTGCTATTTCGGCCTGTTTTTTCTTCCACTCGGCGCAAGCTTGGGCGGTTCTGATATAATCGGGACAACCTGATGGCACTCCGGGGCTTTCGTAGGTGGGCGGCTGTTGGTTGATTGGTGGTTTTACGGGGTTGATGCCGTTGGCTGGTGGCGTTGCTTGTGTGGTTTTTTTGCGAAAAAATAAATACCAGGTTGCAACTGCTGCAATAATGTAATAAATGTAGTTTTTCATGTTATTTGATTGGGTCGTTTTCGTGTATAAATTCCTTAAAGTTTTTTTGTTTTGCGCTAAAACCTGAATGTACTTTGTCTGGTTTTTCCTTATCGGATGAAGATTTTTTTGTGGATTGTTCCGATTTTGGCTTTTTTGGCGCGATTTTAGTTAAATTTACAACTGTATAAATTATTGCAATTATCGCGACGGCGAAAAATCCGTAAAATAGTTTGTTTTTCATTTTTTAACCTAAATAATTATAGTTATGAGAAAATTGATGTTTTTGTTAATGGCTTTCAGTTTGTTAGCTGTTGTTAGTTGTACTAAGGATGAAGCTGTTGAGCCTACTCCGTTGCCTGATCGGTGCGACGCTTTTAATTTTGGCTTTGTTACTGTTTTTAATCAATCTGATAATATTTACAATTTGTTTGTAGATGGCAGTTTTGAAAAGGCAGTAAATGGCGGCGCTTCGATTGAGGTTGAGATTTTTACGGGTAGTAAATCTTTTTCGCTTGTGCAGGCTGAAGGGTTTTTGTTTTCGCCTACGGTTTACGAAACAGTTTTAAGCGTAAAAAAATGTGAGCGTTATAGCTGGAATCCTTAACAGTTTATCAAAGAGCGTTTTGAGTAATAACCGGATTTTGTCCGGTTATTTTTTTGTCATTTTTACAACAAGCGAAACAATCCAAAGCAATACAAGGCCAATCGCTCCGTATATAATTGTTTTGTTTTCCAGTACGTTACTAACCAATTCTTTTAGTTTTGCTTCAACTGGGGCTTTTTCGTAAAAAGAAAACCCATTAGATTTTTCTGGTTCTGCTATAAAAGTATCAATTGATAATTTATTTGCTTCATAAAAACCTTGCCATGTTTTTTCTTGATCGCGAAAAATAAAAGGTTGTACCATTTGCCAAAAATAATCTCGGGGCGAATAATTTGCTCCCTCTTTTGTTTTTGAAAATTTAAAACCCTTTTCAATCCCATCAACCATAAAAGCGTTTTTTTCGGCAGATGTCCAGCCGTGCCAACCGTCGGTAGTAAACTTAGTACCGTTGAAAATCTCGCCCCACGGCATTCCTGCGACCGTGGGGGCTAAGGCGATTAGGGCGGATATTGTTAGTGGGTCCATGTTTTAACCTTTCTTTATATTAACCATGCCCACATTTTGTATTTTGGGTCATTTTTTACGCTGTATTGCGTATCGGCTAAAAGTTGTTGCTCAAATGTTATGTTGTTTTTTTTCGATTTGGCCATGATTTCGTTTTTCCAATCTGGACTGGCTTTAAGAATGTACGCGGCTAAATTTGCCACGGCTTTTTGAAGGCGGCGGCGCTGATACATTACAAAAACAACGGCTGAAATGAGTACTATTAATATGGTGGTTTGCTTGTTTTTCATCGTATTACTTTGTTATGGAATAAACTAAATAGATTGCAATAATGGCAATGCCGGCGTAAATTGCATAGGTAACGGCATTGGATTGCGTTGTTTCTGGCGTTGGGCTTGGCGTTGGGGTTGGCGGGGTTGGATTGTTTGGGTTAGGTGGCCGGTCATAATCTGGGCGTTGCGTTTGTGTGCCTCTGTTGTCGTAATATGCTGGCGTATATCCTGGGTTTGGATTTGGTAGGTCTGTTTGTTCGCCTGTGTAGGCGCTTGCTGGTGGTTTGCTTCCTCGTTTTGTTGCCATTTTAGATTATTTTTTTTGTAAGTAATTAAAATAATATCTACCTGTTGAACCGTTCGCGTTTTTTGGTTTTCTATAACCTTGTAACTTAGCTATTGCAGCTAGTTCACTTCCAAAAGATTGTGAATGAAAATCTTTGTTAAAATCAACTCCAATTTTTTTAGCCATTGTTTTGGCTTCGCTTTTACTTATTTTTTTCTTTGCCATTTTAGATCATTTTTTTAATTAGGTAAAAGGCGATAACGCCGAAAATTGCTAAAATTCCAATATTTAGCATCAGGTTTTGGCTGTTTTCTGGTGCTGGCGTTGGCGTTGGAACTGGGTTTGGGCTTGGCGTTTCGGGGGTGTCGAATAAGCCTATCAAGTCAGGTACTACACCGAAAAGTGATTGCCACCATTTAGGTTGGCCTTGGCTTGCCCATTCGTCGTACGTCGGCGGACCGTAAGTGTTTGCCGTTGGGTTGTTGATTTGTTCCCAACTATTATTTGTGTTTGTTGCCATTTTGTTTGTTTTGTTTGAGTTAAGGCATAAAAAAAGCCCGCCCGGTGTATGGGCGGGCTTTTGTTAACCAATTTTAATAATTAACCACTAATCGGGGTGAGTTCGTAGGTCATGGTAATGGTGCGTCCTGCCGGGATGTTCATGTACATGATCGTTTCATCTGTGATAGGTAGGTTGCCCAATGGAATTTCAACTTTGGTGTCAATATTCTGCATGGTGCCTAAATAGTCTGACAAGTTGATACTGCGTAAAGGTGTACCGTTCAATGGGTTGTCTTGCCTGATGAATAGTGTTTCCTGGAATACATCGGAGTTGCTGGCCTCAATAATGAGCTTGGTCATATATTGTGGGTTATTCTTAATGTAATTTTTGAAATGGTCGATTTTGTACTGTGAGTTTGCGGCGGAGCAAACTAAAGCGGTGGCGACTGTTCCGTCAGCTAAAACTGCGTCGGCGGGGATGCCGTATGCTACTAGGTTGGCGGGGTTGTCCTCGGTGAGTGTAACTGCTGATACTGCGAAAGGTGTAGTTCCGGATTGTGTTACATTTGCTTTTGTAACTTTAAGATTTCCGGACAAAAGAGCTAAAATGTAGGCGGCGCTATGTCCGTTTACTACTTTGTACTTGAATTTGTTGCCTGTGGCTGCCATTGTGTTGGGGTTTTTGTTTGTTTTGTAAATTTTTTATTTCTTGGCTAAATACTTGGATGCATCAAACCAATTGTACTGCTGGGCAAACATGATCGCTACTAGAGCAAACATAATGAAGACGTATACGCCTAATTGTCCAACTGTTGACGGGAGAATTTTGTTCATTTTACGTTAGTTTTGTTATTTTTTTAAACTTTGCCGCAAACATAAGCCACAAAAAGTTGGGGGTTGTTGATTTGTGGCGGTTTGTGGTGATTTGTGTAGATAAATGGCGGATGGTGTAAATAAAAAAAGCTACTAGTAAAAAAGTAGCTTTTCAATTTTCTCGGTTATGTCCTCGGTGGTGGTTGTGAGGGCTTGGCCGCTACCTTTGCACGTGGGGCAAGGGGTTTGTTCTACGCGGTTGTGGTATGCGCTTTGCCATATATGGCCGCTTCCGGTGCAGCGCGTGCAGGTGTTGAGGGTTTGGATTGTGCGGGTGTAGGTGATTTTTTTATTCAAAATTCAAAAAGTTTAAGATTCAAAGATTCAAAATTCAAAGATTCAAAGATTGGTTATAACGGTGTGTATATTTCATTGCTCGTGCCTCACAACGTAACATACACGGGCGTTAGGCACAATACTACGACTGTCACGCATTTAGCATTTCTCGTAATTCATTGTGCATATTTCGCCATCTAAAAATAGCCATATTCAATGTGTCCCACCTAACAAGAGTAATTCGTTTTTCTTCATCTAAATTGTGCTGTGTGCAAAATTCAATTTTTGATTCTAATTTGCGTACAATTTCCTCTTGTCGGTGTATCTGATCTTCGTAATTGTTTAGTATTTCCCGCAATCTTTCTTCCATAATAATCCGTACTGTGCCTAACAACACCTAAAAAGCATAGCCTTTGGAGCGTCAGCGGTTAAATGAAGCGTAATTTATAGGCTACGCTTCTTAGCCTTACCGTTATTCACTCAATCCGATTTTATCACGTAAAAAATTTAGTTGTTTGGGGTTTAGGTGTTTTTGGTTTTTGCGGTATCCGATTGCTTGCATTTCTTTGAAGTAACGGCGGTTTATGTAATAGTCTAGCGTGGTTCGGCTTTGGTTTAGGAGCGCGCAAACTTCGTATTTATAGAGTGATTTGGTGAATTTTTGTTCTTCCATTATTGCAGGGGGATTACTTCATAATAATGTGGGTTTGTTTGGGCGGCTTTGTTGATGCGTATTTGTGCGGCTTGCATTTGCTCGAAATTGCGGATTACTGGTTTGCGCTTGTCGATGTTGTCAATGGTGCGGAATAGTATTATTTCGCTGGCAAATGTGAAAAATTTGGGTGGTACTTCGGTAAATCCGTGGCCGACGGCGATAATATCCATCATTTTTTGGCGGCGGCGTATCATTATATTATGTAGGTCGCTGTCTAATGAAGCTGTAAGGTATGCCCTACAATCGTCAAATATTAATATGCCGTTTCGGTAGTTGTTGCTGATTATTGGTAATATACCGGGTTCGTAAATGATTTTTCGGGCGCCTACATATTCACGGATTCGCTCCGGAAAGCGCGGGTGTACTATTTCAATAGTCGGCCATTCAATGTCGTCCGGGGTAATTATGAGGGCGCGGCGCTTGTGCCTAAGCTCGTGCATCACTATTTTTTTGGTGAGCGTGGTTTTGCCCGTTCCGTTGTAGCCTAAAATTATTGATAGTTTGGTGGCGCGGTTCATTGTTGGGGGTTTGAGGGTTTAAGGGTTTGAGGGTTTAAGGGTTTACGGGTTGACGGGTTCACGGGTTCACGGGTTCAGGGGTTGGAATGGGTCGAGGCTTCGGCGTAGTGGCGTTATGCTGGTTACAAATAGGGCGTTGCCGTTGGTGGATTTTTTGTAAATGTTATAAAATCCGGTGTGTGGGCATTGTTCTATTATTTTGTTTTTGCGTCGTAATGAGCGCGAAAGGCTTTGCGGTTTTTTCATTTTAAAAGAGGTTTATAAATGATTGTACGGCGTTCAAATTGGGGTCGATTGCGGTGTAAATGGTCATTAATAAAAGAAAAATATATAGGGTGTAGTGTACTGAATGCGGGATAAGGCGGTCAATGTAGGCGGTTCGGCCTATGTAGAAAAATTCTTTGTCTAGGTATAGATTTATTATGCCATTGTAAATTGGATAAGACAAAAAACAGTATGCGAATATCTGCCAAAGTTCGCCGTTTAGAATTATTGGTATAAATAGCAAAGCGCGGACTATAAATCCGGTGCGATGCCAGGCTTTTGACCATTTTATATGTTCATAAGGGAATACGGATTGTTTCCAGTTTATTACTTGGCCGTTCCAGATGGCGGTAAAAATGAGTACGAAAAAAATTATTAGTGTTGTGTACATGGGTTTTGGGGGTTTGGGGTTTAAGGTTTATTCGTCTTTTTCCTTTTTGGATTTTTCTAAATTGTCTAATCTAAATTCGTGGTTTTCGAGGCGGTCGGAAAATGCTAGTTTGATTTTTTTGGCGTACACAAAAAATACAATTAATAAAAGGTTCATATATGGTGGTATGTTCCAATTATATTCTTGTGATACGTCGCCGAATGCTTCCTCAAGGTCGTTTAATTCGGTGGGGTCGGCTTGGTACTTTTTAGCGTCTTTGCTTTGTGCAATTGTGCTACCTACTAAACCGAAAGCACTATCGACGGTTTTTGCAATGTAGCGGCCTGATC
>Ga0307929_1001656_pt1 | contig 16120 bp, 10 predicted proteins | sample AceLakmetage1330_FD_203160 | JGI IMG/M metagenome (GOLD analysis project Ga0307929, IMG submission 203160) | Saline water microbial communities from Ace Lake, Antarctica - #1330 | ecosystem: Environmental > Aquatic > Non-marine Saline and Alkaline > Saline | place: Antarctica: Ace Lake...
CGCCAACGCTTGGCGCAGGCTGGTGCCGGGTCAGCCCGCAAAGCGGCTTCCAAGGTGTGGCCCTCGGCCACCTCAACGCCGCCTCCGGCGGCTTCTTCTTCACACGCGCGCTCCCTCTTTCTCTTTCTGGCATTTTCTAGCAAGGTCATCACTTGCCATTTGCGCATAAGTCTGCAAAACTGCGCATAGTTTCGGAATGATAGAGAATTCCAGAGGTAACATATGAAACCAGAGCCATGGATAACGCTGGAGGACATTGCCCTGCATTTGAGCGTCAGCCAGGACACTGTCCACCGTTGGATTCGTAATCGGAAGATGCCCGCCCACCAGATCGGACGCCTGTGGAAATTCAAGGTGTCCGAGGTTGACAATTGGGTTAGGCGAGGTGAAACCGATGATAAGGATGTCTATGAGTGAGGTCGGGACAAATTTTGAGGCACTTAAGCCGAACGCAATAGTCAGAGGGGCAATCTTTCCCGAACCGGTAAAGATTATCGCCACTGTTCCTATGGGCGATTCGCTCAAATTGATTTGCGAAGGGCTCGACAGCGGAAAGGTGCATCAGCCTGTTCTGCGTGCCGATCAAATTGACGCACTGGAAATCTCGCCTGATACCAAGCCGTACGATGGCGATGCACTCAAGTTCCGCCTAGGCATTGAGGCTATGCGCCTTGGGCTGGCCTATGAGTACGATCCCTATTTCAGCCTTTCGATTGCTCGTGTGGACCCGTTGCCCCATCAGCTAGAGGCTGTGTATGACTATTTCCTAAAGCTTCCCCGCATCCGGTTTCTGCTGGCAGACGACCCTGGTGCCGGCAAAACAATCATGGCGGGACTTCTTATCAAGGAGCTGAAGGCACGCGGACTCATCCGGCGGATTCTGATCGTGACACCCGCCAATCTCTCGTTCCAGTGGCAACGTGAGTTAAAGGACAAGTTTCGTGAGGATTTCACCGTCGTGCGTAGTGATGTGCTTCGGGCAAACTACGGAGCCAATCCGTGGCAGGACATGAATCAGGTCATCACCTCCGTGTCATGGGTGTCGCGAGTCGAGGATGCCAAAGACAGCCTGATGCGAAGTCATTGGGATCTGGTCATTGTTGATGAGGCCCACAAAATGAGCGCGTATAGCGAGGACAAGAAGACGCTGGCCTACCAGCTTGGTGAAGCCCTGTCCACGATGACCGACCACTTCCTGCTGATGACGGCGACACCGCACAAAGGGGACACCAAGAACTTTGCCCTATTCCTGCGGCTGCTGGATGCCGACGTTTACGCCGATGTATCGAGTCTAGAGCAAGCCATGAAGAACGGAATTGCTCCCTTTTACCTGCGCCGCGTGAAGGAAGCTCTGGTTTCATTTCCAGACCCGAAGACAGGCAAATCGCAGAGCTTGTTCACCAAGCGGATTGTGCATACCGCCGGATTTACTATTGATGATGAAGAATTGGATTTCTATGACGCATTAACGCACTACGTTGAGGAACAGTCCATCCGGGCCGCCGAGACCGACACGGCCGCCGCCCGAGCCGTAGGCTTCACAATGGCAATGCTTCAGCGCCGCTTCGCATCGAGTATGTACGCCGTGCGCCGCACACTCGAAAGAATGTGCGCCAAGCGAGAGAAGATCCTCGACGATCCCGAGGCCTATCGGCAGGAACAGATTGCCAAACGCATTCCCGATGACTACGAGGATCTCCCGGAGGAGATGCAACAGATTGTTGCGGATGCCGCAGAGGCATATGTGGTGTCAATCGACCCGGAGGCCCTACGAGAAGAGATCGTGGAACTCAATAATCTAGTCAACAAAGCCAAGATGCTCGAAACCCGTGAGATTGAGTCGAAACTGGTGAAGCTGAAGGAACTCATTACACAGGAAGGTTTTTTCAAAGACCCGAGGATGAAGCTCCTCATTTTCACTGAACACAAAGATACACTCGACTACCTGGCCGGTGACGGGAAGGATGGCCGTCCTCTCGGCAAGTTGCGGGAATGGGGCCTAGATGTAACGAAGATTCATGGCAGCATGAAAATCGGTGACCGGGATACGCCGGGCAGTAGAATCTATGCCGAACGCGAGTTTCGGGAATCTGCGCAGGTTCTGGTTGCAACAGAAGCAGCCGGTGAAGGCATCAACCTGCAATTCTGCTGGTACATGATAAATTACGATATTCCCTGGAATCCCAATCGACTCGAACAGCGCATGGGGCGAATCCATCGGTATGGCCAGGAGAAAGACTGCTACATTCAGAACTTCGTTGCCAAGAACACGCGGGAAGGCAGAGTCTTCCAGAAACTGTTTGATCGTATCGAACAGATCGAAATGGATCTGGATCCCAACCACACAGGAAAAGTGTTCAACGTTCTGGGCGAAGTATTCCCTGCGAACCAGATTGAGCGTTGGTTGCGAGAGATGTACGCACACAACCAGACGCTGGATAGCATCGAGTCCCGAATCGTCGAGAACGTAGACCTTGCGCGAATGCGTCAGATTACCGAATCGACCTTAGAAGGTCTGGCAAAACGCGAGTTGAACCTCTCCTCCATCATTGGGCGCTCCGAAGAAGCCAAGGAGCGCAGGCTCGTGCCGGAGGTAATCGAGGATTTCTTCCTAGGAGCTGCTCCGTTTGCGGGGATCGCCCCTAAGGCCACGAAAAAAGACGGTCACATTTACCGCGTTGGGCGGCTTCCGCGTTCCGTGATGCCACTGGGTGATGAGCTGGAACCGCGTTACGGCCGACTTGGGCGCGAGTACAGCCAGATCGTTTTTGATAAGGCCGAGTTATTGGGCAATGCCACCCTCGAATGGGTCACACCCGGACACCCCTTATTTGAGTGCGTACGTGTATTTGTGGAGCGTGACGTGCGCGACGACCTCACACGGGGAGTTGTATTCTACGACCTACAGGCTCCTTCACCGTACCACTTGGATGTGTACTCTGCTGAGGTGCGAGATGGCAGAAGCAATGTGCTTCACAAACGCCTTGTTGTCGTCGAGTCCGATGGCGATGGAAAACTGCGTGTTCGACAACCCACCTTGTTTCTGGACTTGGCTCTCGCACCCAAGGGCACTGCTGTGCCCGCCAATGCGGGCAAGCCAGACTATGAGGCCATGGAATCGGTGTTGTTCAAAGACGCCCTGACTCCCCTCGTGAATGATGTCCGTAGTCAACGTGAAACAGAGATACAACGAATCTCCGAACATATGGATATTAGCCTCAACGCGGTCATTGACCGCGTACAGTGTCAGTTTGCCGATCTCATGGAACAGAAGGAGAATGGTTCCGGCAGTGCGGGACTGGATGGCCGCATTCGTATCAAAGAGGACAAGCTGGACGAGCTAAACAACCGACTTGAAACGCGGCGAGATCAATTAGATAAAGAGCGTGAGTGCACAGTCAGCAACATTCAACACGTCGGTGCTGCTTGGGTCTTACCGCATCCAGAACGGGAGACTCCGAAAATCAGACAGATGGTCAGCGATCCAGAGATTGAGCGAATCGCCGTTGAGACCGTGACAAAGATGGAAGAAGCCCGTGGATGGACAGTACAGACCGTCGAGGCGGAAAACCGGGGATTCGATCTAATTTCGAGGAAACCACACCCCGAAGACCCCGAGACTTCGATGGAAGTCCGTTTCATCGAGGTGAAGGGGCGGTCACATGTTGGCGAGGTCGCGCTGACATCCAACGAATTCAAAACTGCAGAGCGATTAAAAGACGACTTCTGGCTCTATGTGGTTTTCAATTGCGCGACCGCCCCCGAATGCCATGTCGTGAGGAATCCAGCTAAAATGGGATGGAAGCCGGTTCGTGTCGTCGAACACTACCATGTCGGCCCACAGGCAATTCTAAAGGCAGAGGAGGAGTAAGAGATGTCGATACCCGACAACCACAAGCATCGTCACATATACCAGTTCACGCACCTGAACAACCTGGCGGGAATCCTCGAGCATGGCTTGCTTTCGTACAACGAGAAGGAACGACTCGGGTTGCCGCACCTATCCATAGCAGCCGATTCCATCCAGGAGCGGCGGGCGTCGATGGCAGTGCCGACAGGCCCCGGTGGGATTGTGCATGACTACGTCCCGTTCTACTTCTGTTCAAGGTCCCCAATGCTCTTGTCGGTAATTAACGCAAAGAATGTCGATCAGCTGTACCTTCTCTATCTGGGCGTCCGTATCGAGGTACTAGAAGCGGACGATGTTGTCTTCACTAGCGCATCAGCGAACACCGTGGAGCCGCCGACCTTCTATTCTGACCCTGCAGACTTGGAGCAGTTGGCCTGGACAGACATCGACTCTCAGAAATGGGGTAGCCCCTCGGAGGAAGCAAGGCATGCACGGATGGCCGAAGCCCTAGTGCACGAAAGTCTCGATGTGTCAGATATTGACCACATCATTGTATGGAATGAGCACATCAAGAAGAAGGTTGAGGAAATCTACGCGGAGGCGGGGATTGCCCCGCCAGCGATAGAATTCGACGGACACCTTCGACGTCACTTCTATTACACGAATTTCTATGAGGCCGGGAAAGCATCAATCCTCACTGGCCCCATGTGCCTCCGGTCGGAGTACGAGAACGCTGTAGACGAATCAGTCAGTGCCCGTGAACAAGAGGAACCAAATGAACCTGTGTTCGGTGACTTAGAGAGCGCAGTGGAGGTCCTCGACGGAGACTTCTGCGCCATTCTTGAGCTTGAAGCAGTTGATGAGCTTGAAACTGCAAACCCGGCGCACCGTGAAGGAGGCGGCGCACACACGCGCACGGTAGTTGCGAAATTGCGTGAGTCTGATGCATACGCCGAATTCAGCGGACACCAGAAGAATCTGGCGAGCTTGGCTGCGTATCTTCATGACATCGGTAAGGGGGAGAGCCCGAAGGATGATGATGGTAAACAGCGAGTTGACCCCAATCATCCTGCTAGGGCGATTCCCATGGTTCAGCGTATATTGTCGGAGGAGTTCGAAGAGCTTGAAGACGAGGACATCCGGCAAATCCTTTTACTAGTGTCCTACCACGATATTATCGGCGACGTCGTTGGTAAAGGGCGGGACCGAGAGCAGCTTCTGGAAGTGATCACAAGCGAAGAGGATTTCGACATGCTCGCTGCGTTGAGTTGCGCAGATGTTGCGAGCCTCATTCCCTCAGGGGACTTTGCTCGGATGATATCCCCGCATTTAGGTTGGCTTGCCAAAATCAAAGCGGCGTTGCCGGAGTTGCGGGAATGGGTTCTGGAGAATCGGGAGGATGACGAATAGATGATTCGGTACGCACAAGGCGACATGTTTGACACCCCAGCGGACATCCGCATCAACACGGTGAACTGTGTTGGCGTGATGGGTGCTGGCGTTGCTCTGGCGTTCAAGAATCGCTATCCGGATATGTTCAAGGTCTATGCCAAGGCATGCAAGGCGGGTGAAGTTCGTCCAGGGACGCCGCATGTTTGGGAGAAGAGAGAGTTCGACGAGTCTGTGACCGTCGTTAACCTGCCAACCAAAGATCACTGGCGGCAGCCTTCTGAGTACGAATATATTGAGAAGGCTCTCGTGTGGCTCCGTGATTTCGTGGCAAGCCGAGGAAACGCACGCGTCACCATCCCTGCTTTGGGATGTGGCCATGGCGGACTGGACTGGTCTCGTGTCCAGACAATGATGGAACAGGCCCTCGACGGCCTAGCGGCTGAGATCGTGATCTTCAGCCCAGCATCATCACATGTGGCCGGAGAACGAGTGGACGACGCGACGCTTGCCCGCCTTGACGATCTAGGCATCAAACGACTGCAGTCCGGCGACATCGGGTATCCTGCGGCGTTACGCGGCAAGTCGGCTGCGGCCGTCTATATGAAGGGCGATGTAGAGGTACCAAACGGGCGCATCGTCGCAGTTCTTCCATCCATAAAACCGTCCGAGAGAGAAATGCAAGGTGTCCTGGCGTGTGTGGAGGAACTTGCAGGCCCAAACGTGTGCATTCTGACTGGATACTCAGCCAAGGCTGACCGCCCTGTAATTCGTGCCGCCCTGGAACAGGGAGCGCACGTCATCATTTGCCTTGTTGAAGGCATTTTGCAATTCAGCATTCGCCGCGACCTTCAGGACGTGTGGGATGAACACCGAGTAACCGTTATCTCAGCGGCTAAGCCGCAGGAAAAGTGGTACTCGGGCGGTGTGGGGAAGGCTACAGCGGTAAAGCTCTCTCTTGCGAACGTCGCCCTGGTGTCCGATCCGGCTCCCAGTTGGCTTCGGGGTTTTGCACAAAATGGGACAGCGGGAGTCAGCAAGCTTTTCTACCTTGATTATGGGAACATACAGGAAGACGTGAAGACGGTTTTGCTACAGTTGCAGGCTACTCCGCTAGGTCGGAGCCGGGAGTCCGGCAAACCAAACGTCGCAGCCGTACTTGCAGCTCTGACGCCCTGTCAACAATCACAGAACGAAACTGGAGACCTCGCCCACGTTGCAGAGGAACAGAGCAATTATCAAACAGGACATTCTATGGCAGAGAAACCGGAAACAGGAGCAGCATTGAAATACCCCAAACGCCTGATTGAAGTTGACCTACCGATACGCCGTATCTCTGCGCATGCACGACGAGAGAAGAACGTTCGTCGTGCCCATATTTCTGCCCTTCACATTTGGTGGGCACGAAGACCCCTTGCTGCATGTCGCGCCGTATTGTGTGCGGCTCTATGGCCAGATCCTTTGGACAAGAGGTGCCCAACCGTGTTCTGTGAGGACGTGCGCCGCATCATGACCTATTGGAGCCAGAATCACTTGGTAAAGTGCAGCAAGGAGAGCTTTCCTCTTTTCAACAGGATTGGTCAGGATGCCGTGCTCTTGAAAGACTGTCCTGTTCAGCGCGACGCGCTGTTGGCATTCCTGGCAGACTTCGCGGATTGGGATAACACAACAGATCTGGACTACATATCTGTGGCAAGGGCGTTAACAGTGGCTGCCCATGCGGCATTGGGGGGGGCACCCGAGAGTTGCCTTCCTATGCAGATGAACCGAAATAATCTGGAGGAGGCCTTCGAGGCATCGCCACATCCTTTGGTTGTTGATCCGTTTGCGGGCGGAGGTGCGATACCTCTGGAAGCACTACGTTGCGGGGCAGACAGTTTTTCGTCGGATCTGAATCCGTTGGCCGTCGCATTGAACCGTGTGGTATGCAGTTATGGTCCAACTGGGGGGGTGGCGCTTGCGCAAGAGGTTAGAAGCTGGGGAAAACGGGTCATGGACAAGGCGCGTGAGGAACTCGCTCATCTGTACGTGCCCAGCAAAGAGGATCGTCATGTGTTGGCAACAATCTGGTCGAGGACTGTCCAATGTGAGGGCCCTGGGTGCGGAGTTGACGTGCCTCTTATCCGATGTCATGCATTACATCAGAAGGGAAAAAGAAAGGCCTATCTGGCCTTTGATGATGAGAAGCTGAAGAATGGTTTGGTCTCATTGCATGTTGTAGGCAAGGCACCCTCACCCTTCAACACGGTGAAAAACGGGTCAGTTCTCTGCCCCGTGTGTGGATATGCGATGGGCTCAACTTCTTTACGGGCGCAAGTATCACAGAAACGCGGAGGCAGCACCGGGTGCAGGATGATCGCTGTGGTCGAGCAAGACTCGACGGGCCGACGGTATTATTCGGATGGCGTGCAGGATGGCGTGGACGAAGAGAACATTGCGACACGCATAAAGGCTTTGAATGCCGAGGGTTATTGGGCACCAGATGATGCGGTGAATCCAAGCCGACCATCACCAAACGCGCGCGGACTTTCAGCAGTGACGCGTTACGGCGCGACATCTTTTCGAGATTTGTACACCCCGCGGCAACAACTTGTTCTTCTGACTTTTCAGAAATATGTGTGCCTTGCGGTAGGCGAACTGCCTGTCGAGTCGCGGGAGGCAGTGGGAGTGCTTCTGACTTTGGCCCTGGGACGACTTGTCGACAGAAACTCCTCCTTGTGTAGGTGGATCCCGCAAACAGGAGCCATTGGCTACACTTTCGGGCGGCAAGCTCTCGGAATGGTATGGGATTTCGCTGAAATGAATCCATTTGAGCACTCTGGTGGATGGCTTGGCGCGTGTGAAGGCATTGCCGCAGCACTGGAGGGATTGGCTTCTGTTTGTCACGCAGGTGATGTCGCAATGTGCTCGGCTACGCAGCACGTCCTTCCCGATGCGTCGGCGTCGGCGCTGTTTACGGATCCACCGTATTATGACGCAATACCCTACGCTGACCTGTCGGACTTCTTCTACGTATGGTTGCGCAAACCGCTTTCGCTGACTGCCCCCGAACTATGCCGCGAAAGCCTCACTCCAAAGGACGAGGAAGCAATTTGGAATCCTGGGCGAACGCTACCGAATGGCAAGATAAAGGACGAGCGCTTCTACGAACAGCAAATGCATAAGGCTCTCGCAGAAGGCCGAAGAATTCTAAATAATGATGGTATTGGTATTGTTGTGTTCGCACACAAGGCGACTGCGGGATGGGAGGTTCTGCTACAGTCTCTCATGTCTGCCGGATGGGTGATAACAGCATCTTGGCCTATTGACACTGAAAGGGCGGGCAGAACAAATGCGATAGGAACGGCATCTCTTGCGTCTTCGGTACACTTAATTTGTCGACCACGGCCCAACGGCATGGAAACCGGTCAGGAACAGATCGGAGATTGGCGGGACGTACTTTCTGAGCTGCCTGCACGAATTGGGTCATGGCTCCCTCGTCTTGCAGCTGAAGGTGTCGTTGGGGCTGATGCGATCTTCGCCTGTCTCGGACCGGCGTTAGAGATCTTCTCGCGTTATTCCTCGGTGGAGACAACCAGTGGCGAGAAGGTCGAACTGCGCGAATACCTTGAGGCCGTGTGGGCGGAAGTAGCCAAGCAGGCGCTCAATATGATTTTCGAAGGTGCTGACGCGAGCGGGTTGGAAGAAGATGCCCGACTCACAGCTATGTGGCTTTGGACAATGAGGACAGACGCGGAAACCGATACTATCGCAGAGGGCAAGGCAGAGCGGATTTCAGGATACACGCTTGAATACGATGCTGCGCGCAAGATTGCACAAGGACTTGGATGCCATCTGGAAAAGCTGAGTCATCTGGTTGAAGTGAACGGCGAGAAAGCCGTGTTACTTTCGGCCGCATCTAGGGCCCGCTATCTGTTTGGCAAGGAAGATGTAGATGTGCAAAACAAACGCGGAAAGAAAAAATCGGATCAGGGCGATTTGTTCGCCGCACTGGAATTGCCGACGGATGTAGAGATGACAAATGAACAAGCGGAGTTGGAACGACCTGTCGCTGGAAAGACGGTGTTGGATCAGCTGCATCAGGCAATGATTCTCTTCGGGGCAAGTCGTGGGCAAGCCTTGAAACGATTCCTGGTGGATGATGGAATCGGCAACAGTCCACAGTTGTGGAGCCTGGCACAGTCGTTGTCTGCTCTCTATCCCCCACAATCTGAGGAGAAGCGCTGGGTTGACGGTGTATTGGCACGAAAGAAGGGGTTGGGATTCTAAGATGCAATACGTGATTTACTGCGATGAGAGTAGGCACGACGGAGCTCCTGAACACCCGTTCATGGCCATTGGGGGGCTGTGGGTACCCCGAGAGCGTAAACTGGAAATATCACGAAGGTTCCGTGACCTTCGGCAAGAGCTGGGCCTACGCGCGGAAGTGAAATGGTCGAAGACAAGTGCCAAGTGCCTTGAAGCTTACAGCCGCCTTGTAGATTACTTCTTCGATGAGAATGACCTATCATTCCGAGTTATCGTCGTAGATCAACAGAAGGTCGACCTAAACATACATCACGGTGGCGATCGCGAACTTGGTTTCTATAAGTTCTACTACGAAATGCTGATCAAGTGGATCACGGATGGGAATGAGTACCTGGTCCTCCTGGATTTCAAGCAGAACAAGGGGGCTGATCGGTACGGCATGCTGAATCGTGTTCTGAACAATGCGCTGGTGGGGAAAGCATGGATTTCCGACCTGACGGTGATTGACTCGCATCAGACGCCGCTTGCGCAACTGTGCGATTTGCTGACGGGAGCGACGGCCGCGACCTGGTGCGGTTGCCGCGAGGGCTCACCAAAGGAGGCGTTGGCACGGCATGTGGGCGAACGCAGGGGACACGCACTGACAATTCCAACAGCGGGGCCAGGCATATCCAAGTTCAATGTGTTCAAGATTGAGTTGAATCAGCAGTGAGGGCGTGATGGGGCTAACTGAACTGCTGGTCGACTTGGAAGATTTGTCCGATGATGAGGCGGAAGAGCGCGGGCGTGAGTTGTATGCTGAGTTGTACCTGACGAAAGGGCGTGTGGGAGTCCTGTCGCTGCACAAGGGCGGCGAGGTCGTATTCTTCGAGGATAGGTATTATCATGCATTTCGGACGTCCTCCGACCGTATTCGGAATCCGTACAGCAAGGCCAAGGTTGCGCGTGATCGGATAGAGAGGATTCGATGGATAAAGGCAATTTTGGAGGGGGATGTGCCCAAGACAGAGTGCTGGCTTGTCCCCAGCCAATCGGGGCGTAGAACCAGGGATCGGCTGTACGTTGTTTGGGAGAATCGGTACGTTATCTGGTTGTCGCCCCGGAACGATGGCGGATGGAAGTTCTCCTCGTGTTACAGCGCCACGAGACAGGACATTCGGCGATATACGCAACAAGGAGCGAAGATTTGGACAGTGCCAGAAAAGAAAAAAGCCCCGTGATTAGCTGGTTCACGGGGCCAGAAACCTTGTCCACAGCCATAAGGCGTGGAGTGTCTGCCCACGAATGGACATCAGTGGTAATATACGATACGTGAGGATCGGTGTGAAGACTTTTTTGCGCTTTTTCCTAGTGTCATTTTTCGAGCGGGATAAGTAATTGATTGTGAGGATATTATGCCCAAACTGAAGCCTTGGTACAAAGTAGTGACGCCACGGGAAGACCTGCGTGAAGGTCGCCCGTTGGACGCGTCGGAGTTTGCAGTCCATTTGGATCATATTCGCGACGGGCAAGCGCACGTTGACTATCAGGATCCCGTCCGCTTCTTCGAACGGACCTTCCTCACCAAGAACCTGCTGGCCGTTACGGTGGAGGTAGTGCGCCGGTTGAGCGGCATCAATACGGCCGCCTCGGCTATCTACAACATGACAACGCAGTTCGGCGGCGGCAAGACGCACGCATTGGCCCTTCTGTACCATCTGGCAAAGAGCGGTGATGCAGCAAAGGGCTATGCGGGCGTTACGAACATCCTTCAGAAAGCAGATATTGGCGATGTGCCGGAAGCGAATATCGGTGTTTTTGTTGGCACGCGATTCTCTTTGCTCAAAGGGGTGCCAGGGAAGGATGGCGAACCTGACAGAAAGACCCCTTGGGGCGAGATGGCATGGCAAATCGGTGGCAAGGTGTCCTATGAAGCGATACGAGAATATGACGAACAAGGCATTGCTCCATCCGGGGCCGACATCCGGGCGATGGTGCCCGAGGACAAGCCGTGCCTCTTTCTGATTGATGAGGTAATGAACTACATCTGCGGTGAACGGAAGACCAAACGCGCGGGCGAGATGTATCGGTTCCTGATGAATCTCTCGGAGGAGATCACGGGCATGACAAATGTCGTGGCTGTGGTATCCATTCCAGCATCCGAATTGGAAATGACCGCAGAGGACGAGGCAGATTACGCCAGATTGAAGAAAATGCTGGATCGCAAGGGCAAGGCAGTGATCATGTCCTCCGAAAATGAGATGGCCGAGATTATTCGGCGTCGGCTATTTGAATGGGACATGCGTGCAGTTGGTGCTGATGGTCGAGTAATGCTAAACCAAGATGCCATTGCCGCCTGCAAGGAATATGCGGACTGGATTCAAGATAACCGAAATCAGGTGCCGAACTGGTTTACGGACCATGCACTTGAAGCTATCCAAAGTACATACCCGTTCCACCCGGCCGTGATATCTGTATTTGAGCGTAAGTGGCGGGAACTTCCCCGATTTCAACAGACACGCGGTGTGTTGCGCCTGTTGGCTCTATGGGTCTCGAATGCCTACCAGAGTGGATTTAAGGGCGCACAGAATGATCTCCTTATCACGATGGGCACCGCTCCCCTGGATGAATCTCAGTTTCGTACAGCAGTATTGGAGCAGCTTGGTCAAGATCGGCTGGAGGGCGCTGTCACCACGGATATAGCTGGGAAGAAGGAATCCCATGCAGTATTGCTGGACAACGAAGCAGAGGAGACATTGAGGAAGGCGCTTGTTCACAGGCGAACCGCCACAGCGGTTTTCTTTGAATCCAACGGTGGGCAGGGACAGAATCGTCAGGTGGCCACCGTACCCGAGCTGCGGCTTTCGGTGGCTGGACCTGGGCTAGACATCGGCAACGTAGAAACTGCGCTGGATGGGCTAGTTGACCGTTGCTACTACATGACCCTCGATCAAAACACCTATTATTTCAGTCTCAAAGAAAACCTAAACAAGCGATACTCTGACCGCCGCGCAAGTGTAAAACCGGTTGTTGTGAACCAGTTGGTACGGGAAGAGGTCGAGAACGTCTTTGGCACTATGGATGGAGTCGAGCGTGTGTTCTTCCCCGAGAAGAGCGGACAGATTCCGAACCGTCCCGTGGTCACACTTGTGGTTAGCGCACCTGAACAGTCAATAAAGGACGAACCCGAATTGGAATCGCGATTGCTGGCAATGACGAAGGAGTGCGGTAGTTCCATGCGAACGTTCAAGAGTGCACTCGTTTGGGTTGTGGCCGATAATGCCGACGCTATGCGCGATGAGGCCCGGAAACTGTTGGCCTGGGAATCAATCCAAGCGGAGGTGAAACCGGAGCAGTTGGAAGACTCTCAACGACGCCAGCTTTCCGAGAACATCAAGCGTGCCAAGCTGGGGCTGAAGGAAGCTGCGTGGCGCAGCTATAACAAAGTGATGTTGCTAGGAAAAGACAACGCCCTGAAGACCGTAGATCTGGGCTTGGTCACTTCCAGCGCCGCGGAATCCATGACAAAGCTCGTCGTGTCCGTACTGCGACAGAATGATGAGCTTGTGAAAGCCGTTAGCCCTCGTTTCCTTCTGAAGAACTGGCCTCCTGCCAAGAGCGAATGGAGCACGCGAGACGTGCGCGATGCCTTCTTTGCATCTCCGTTGTTCCCACGCCTGCTGACGGCGGACGCCGTCTGCGCTTCAATCGCCAAGGGCGTCTCTGAAGGACAGATGGCTTATGTTGGGAAGGATATGGGTGGCTACGATCCATTCGTCTTCCGGCAGAGTCTTTCCGAGACGAATGTGGATATATCTGAAGACATGTATATCATTACGTCGGAAGACGCGGAGCGGCATATCAAACCGCCGGAGCTCACGCAAATTCTTGTTACGCCAAGCCAAGTGACCATGAAACCCGGCACAAAGCAGTCCTTTACCACCAAAGGAATCGACCAGTTCGGCAAGGACTTTGATTTCGGAACGGCAGCGTGGACATCGACCGGGGGCACGGTCGATGAGAGCGGCGTCTATGAGGCCGGGGAAGATGAAGGCAGCTTTTTGGTACACGCGTTTGCCGCTGGCGTTACCGGCACCGCAGGAGTGACGATAGCAGAGGAGTCGACCGCCCCTGTTACAGGTGAAGGCGAACCCGGTGGTGCCGAGAAGGCTCTCAAGTGGACCGGCGAGATCCCTCCGCAGAAGTGGATGAACTTCTATACGAAAGTTCTATCGAAACTGGTGGCAGCAGGCGGGCTGAAAGTAACGGTCAGCATTCAATCATCACCAGACGGCGGCGTGGCCGACCGGCAGGCTGAAGACGTAAAGACAGCCCTGCGAGGGCTGGGCCTCAACGACAGTGTGGATGTGTCATAGGGTGTGAATTACGACGACGCGATGTGTCTGCAGAATATAGGTTTTCGGAATTTAGGACGGAGGGAGCTTCGTGTATTTAGATCGGCTGTCAATTACGGGGTATAAGTGCTTTGATGCAGAGTTCTCTATCGACTTGTCCCCAGGAGTGAACGTTCTCGTCGGCGAGAATGCCGTTGGCAAGTCGGCCATAATTGACGCAATTCGATTGGTCCTTAGAGAAGATGAGTTTGGTCACAGGGGCATTCGAGATACAGACTTCCATTGTGCATTCACGAAAGGTGCTCACAGCGTAGGGTCACTCCGTATTAAGGCTCATCTCGACAAACTCACAGAGGAGCAACGGGTGGCCTTCCTCCCTTGGTCGGACGCTGCTGGCAAAGCAACACTCACCATGCATGTGGATAACAAACTGACAGCTCAAGACCGGTATCGTCCCGTTGTGTGGGGTGGTGCATCTCGCGCTAGCGCATTTGAATGGGAATTGTTCGACACGATAAAGTGTATCTATTTGCCGCCATTGCGGGACGCGGAGGCGAAGCTTAGCGATGGGCGTGGATCTCGCCTTGCTCGCTTTATTCGCAATCTGAACACGAAAGAGTTGGGCACCGCCAAGAAGGCCAATACGAAGCATCCCCTCGAAGAGCATATGCGCAAATTTAACGAGGACTTGGCCTCCGATAAGGGGCAGACGATTCACCAAGCGAATGAGCTGATTAGATCAAGGCTGAAAGACGCTTTGGGCCCTGTGTTCGGACAAGATACGTCAATTCAGTTTTCGGAGGTGTCCTTTTCTCGGATAGTTGAGAGTCTGAGATTGCTATTTTTTCCGAAAGCCATGTCGAAAGTAGATACAGACGTCTTCAGAGGTCTTGAGGAAAACAGTCTTGGATACAACAACCTGCTCTATCTTGCTACAGTGCTCGCAGAGTTGACGCTTCCTCACACACAGACGGAGTATCTCAAGGTTCTTCTGATTGAAGAGCCGGAAGCTCATTTGCACCCCCAGATTCAAGTACGCCTTCTCCGCTACCTTCAGTCCACGGCGAAAGAGGCGGGCGTCCAAGTTATCGTGAGCACTCATTCCCCCGTGCTCGCTGCCTCCGCATCATTAGATTCTCTCATCCATATTGTGGGTCCAGGGACAGAACCCGCGAGTGCAACAGGGCTTAAGTCCTGTGGTTTCTCCATAACAAGTAAACCCTTCGTAACAAGATGGCTCGATGCCACCAAATCAACACTATTCTTCTCAAGAGGAGTTCTTCTCGTAGAGGGCATAGCCGAATCATTAGTGATCCCGGAACTGGCGAAGCTGGTACTTGCAACACATAATGATTGCGCAAAGAAAAATAAGAAGGAAGCACTTCCAGAAACACTCGAAGATGCGGGCGTTTCTGTGATTAACATGAATGGCATCTACTTCCGACACTTCATGCAAGCGTTCTGCGATCTAAAGGAGGCCGAAACAACAGCGTGCATACCTGTACGATGTGCGGGAATCACGGATCAAGATCCAGTAAAAACGATCAAGTACGCTGCGGATCCAAAAAAAGGCATTCCTTATCGACCAACCCCAAAAGATATTGAGACGCGAAAGGACGTGATGCTGCAACGCTTAAGAAGCCTGAGGCATTTACCGGAACCAATCATGATCTGCCTCTGTGCAAGACAATCAACGCTTCAAAGTGGGCGCGCCTCTTTTCCAATTCGTTACGTACACTTGAATACGATTTGGCAATGGAAAAGAACAACTTGCCCGCCATGTGCAAGATCTTGGCCGAACTTTGTGATGATACACCCCAAGTAAAGGACAAGCTGGTCAAGTACTCTGTTCACGACTGGTCAGAGGAAACTGAAACCCACAAAGCAATGGCATCCCATTACCTACTCGAGCATATTGACAAAGGCGAGTTTGCGCAGTCGCTAGCAGAGGCACTCTCGTCTAAGTCCATAGAGCTATCTGTGCCCGAGTATATCAACAAGGCAGTAATGTGGGCCTGCGGAGGCGATCTCGATGGCTAACGAGATGCCATCAGGAGCAAACCAAGTCGCGCGTGCAATCTGCGGAAAGCCGGAAAGCCTGCCGTTTGATGAATGCCTTCAAGAGCAGAAACAATCGGTCAAGATCTGCCAGTCGGGCGGCATGTGTCGAATCAAGGAAAAGACTGTACAGCGACAATTACATTTCCCGTCTAGCGACAATTAGACTTCCCGTCTGAACAGGGTTACCGAATGCTCTCCTAATGCAATAGGGAGGGCTGCAAATGGTGACATCAGACAG
>Ga0307929_1001657_pt1 | contig 16120 bp, 10 predicted proteins | sample AceLakmetage1330_FD_203160 | JGI IMG/M metagenome (GOLD analysis project Ga0307929, IMG submission 203160) | Saline water microbial communities from Ace Lake, Antarctica - #1330 | ecosystem: Environmental > Aquatic > Non-marine Saline and Alkaline > Saline | place: Antarctica: Ace Lake...
GGCTAATGGTACACCTATAAAGTTAACCAGGTCGTTGCCGGCAAAAGCCATAGCCAGGGCAAAAGTACCAACCAGCACAATCACTTTTGGGATGTTTATCTTGAATAGCCAGATGAGTATTTGAAGGATTATCGTCCAGCCAAGAAAGCCATAAACAATGATTAAAAAGGTGTTTTCCTTGATCATTGCCAAATCTTCGGGCTGCATCAACGAATTTCCCTTCAGTCCTTTAATTAGCATAAAATATGTGATGGCAGTAATGGCCATCCCGCCCCACACCGAACCAAAATACTTAAGCGATTTATTGTATTTGAAACTGAAAAGCAACCTGGACAAATATTGAATGATGGCACCCACAATAAAAGCCACAAATACCGAAAGCAGGATGCCGGATATAATGGCAAGGGCCTTTTCGGAATTGATGTACTTTCCAATATTAGCAAGCGTTTCGGTCGAAGACTGACTGATTTTTATGACGGAAACCGCCACCGCTGATCCCAATAACTCAAATACAATAGACACTGTGGTGGATGTTGGCATCCCCATGGTATTAAAGGCATCAAGAAGGATGATGTCAGTTACCATTACTGCCAGGAAAATTACCATAATCTCGGCAAACACAAATTGATCGGGATGAAAAATCCCCTTTCTGGCTACCTCCATCATACCGCTCGAAAAAGTAGCACCAATCAAAACACCGGCACTGGCAATTACCATTATCACCCACATTGGAGCTACTTTGGAACCAATAGCAGAGTTCAAAAAATTAACAGCATCGTTGCTTACGCCAACTACCAGATCGGAAACTGCAAGTGCAAGAAGAACGATTACAATAATTAGATAAATGTCCATTACTTTGGGTATTTATTATTCAGCTAAATAATTTTGTGAAGATACTTTTTTTTGGATTTCCCTAAAATAGCTTATGTTAAATATCAATGAGCCTGGTCTAAAAACTGGATTTTTGCCACTAAAGCACAAAGTCACTAAATTCCACTAAAACTAATGCTTTGATATTCAGCGTCGTGAAATTTTGTGTTTTAGCGTTTTTGTGGCATTTTATAGCTGGTTAGGCTTTTTAGACTGGACTCATCAAAGCAAACAATAAGATTATACAAATGGCCAGAAATACTTCCATTTACATTTACAAAGCAAATGAATTTATTTAGAATAATAACTAATGAATCTAGATAATTTTAGCCTGATTAATTCATGAATAAATTATTTCGTTGAATCCATAGCACCGTCTTTTCCCAAAGGGATGCCTATGGCATAAGGCGGGGATCGAAATAAGCGACTTAAAGCCCCCTGAAAATTTGAAAAAGTTTACATTTTTAGTTTAAAACTTTTTCAAATTTTCAGGGGAGGGTATTTGGTGTCAATCATAGCCCCCGCCCTGAAGGACGGGGCTATGGATGTGTTTATTGTCAATTTTTATGAATTATTTAGGTTAGGTTTCCGGCTAACCTTCGTTTAAAATTAGTGTAACTTGTTGTTTTCGTACGCCAGGTTTTTGATTGTCCGAAGGTATCTTTTTAGCTGCTATGGAAATGAAGTGAATCTTTTGTTTAAATAAATGACTACGAATGACCATAAATGACTTTCAATTGGAAAAAGGTTTTCGTTTTAACAAATCTCTCAACCACCTAAACAATAACGTCTGAAGTTATTCTTCTCTCTCCTTAAAAAAACTTAATATCCAAAACCTGTTTGCAAAACATCTTACTTTTGCAAAAAAAATATTTCTTAATCAAAATCATTTAATGATGAGCGTTTTAGTTGACAAGAATTCCAAGATTGTAGTGCAGGGCTTTACCGGTAACGAAGGTACTTTCCATGCAGGACAAATGATTGCTTATGGTACGAATGTAGTTGGTGGGGTAACGCCCGGTAAAGGTGGACAACTTCATTTAAACCTGCCTGTATATAATACCGTTTCGGAATCTGTAAAAGAAGCTGGTGCCGATGTTTCGGTAATTTTTGTACCACCGGCCTTTGCAGCAGATGCCATCATGGAAGCTGCTGAAGCAGGAATTAAAGTTATTATTTGTATTACCGAAGGAATTCCAACAAAGGATATGGTCAAGGTTAAAGAATACCTTGCAGGGAAAGATACACGATTGGTTGGCCCAAACTGTCCCGGAGTTATAACTCCGGGTGAAGCTAAGGTTGGTATCCAGCCGGGATTCATCCACATGCCGGGCAAAGTTGGTATTGTTTCCCGTTCAGGCACCCTCACCTACGAAGCTGTTGATCAATTGACAAAAGTTGGCCTGGGACAGACTACAGCCATTGGAATTGGTGGCGACCCCATTATTGGGACCACAACCAAAGATGCTGTTGAACTGCTGATGAATGATCCAAAAACCGAAGGCATCGTAATGATTGGCGAAATTGGTGGAACCATGGAAGCGGAAGCGTCATATTACATTAAGGAACATGGCAATAAGCCTGTTGTAGGTTTTATTGCCGGTGCTACTGCTCCCAAGGGAAGGACAATGGGGCATGCCGGGGCGATCATTGGCGGAACTGAAGATACAGCAGAAGCCAAGAAAAAGATCATGCGTGAATGTGGAATCCACGTGGTGGATTCACCAGCGGATATTGGAAGAAAAATGGCCGAGCTATTGAAATAAGAATTTTAACCTGAAATACAAAACGGTTGGCCCTGAAAAGCCAGCCGTTTTTGCTTTAAAAACAATATGTAGGTGCCATCACAAAATTGATCCCGTACATATAGGGGATGACGATATGCAAATTGGAAAATTAAAACCTTGCCTCGCGGCCCAACATTGACCTATCCTGAATAATTCATGAATAAATAATGCTTTTGGATCAATAGCCCCGTCTTTTAAGGCGGGGATTGAAATATGCGACCTGGCGACCCTTGAAAATTTGAAAAAGTTTAAAAATAAAAAAATAAACTTTTTCAAATTTTCAAGGGAGGGTGTCTGGTGTCAATCATAGACCCCGACCTGAAGGACGGGGCTATTGATATTTATAATATCAGTTTTCATGAATAATTCAGGCTAGTTTCAGCAGGGCGGCAAGGCAGATGCTACGTGAGAATAATTTCATATCTTAAACATGTATAAAGTGGATTTTAGTAGGCTAATAATAGGACTTCAATTTTAGATGGGAAGGCCACACAAATGGGAAGAACTGACGCAGATCAGCACGGATATAACGGATAAAAACATCCGTTCAACCAGTAAAAATCAGCGTCTAGTTTACGAAATTGACATCAAAAAAGCATTCGATTCTTTAATAGTTTACACCCCTACTTACGTGAGAAATTCTGATGTATTCGAGATTAATGCCTATCTGAATTTGATGCGGAAGAATAAGCAACTTGAATTTGTGGCTTCTTTCAAATAGCAATCAGTATAATTTATATTTTTGCACCTCTTTTAAAAATCAGATAAATCACTATAAAAATGCAAATTCCTTCAAAATACGACCCTTCACAAATCGAAGATAAATGGTATAAATGCTGGACAGACAAAGGTTATTTTAAGTCGGTACCCGACGATAGGGAACCTTACTGTATTGTAATTCCGCCACCAAATGTTACCGGTGTTTTACACATGGGCCATATCTTGAATAACACTTTACAGGATGTGTTGGTCCGTCGTGCCAGGATGCAGGGAAAGAATGCCCTTTGGCTTCCAGGGACTGATCATGCTTCAATTGCTACCGAGGCTAAAGTTGTGGCTAAATTGAAGGATGAAGGAATTGATAAGAGCGATCTTACCCGCGATGAATTTCTTGAACATGCCTGGGAATGGAAAGAAAAGCACGGTGGAATTATCCTTGAGCAACTTAAAAAATTAGGTGCTTCCTGCGATTGGGAGCGTACAAAATTTACCATGGACGAGAGCATGTATGAATCGGTGATTGATGTATTTATTGATTTGTACAACAAAGGCCTGATCTATCGTGGAGTTCGTATGGTGAACTGGGATCCAAGTGCGTTAACTGCACTTTCTGACGAAGAGGTGATTCACCGCGAGGAAGATTCAAAGCTGTATTACCTCCGTTACAAAGTTGAAGGATCAGAAGATGAATGGGTAACCATAGCAACTACACGCCCTGAAACCATTTTGGGCGATACCGCAGTTTGTATAAATCCCAATGATGAACGATTTAGGAATTTGCGTGGTAAGCAGGTAATCGTACCACTTGTAAACCGTATCGTTCCTATCATCGAAGATGAATATGTGGATATGGAGTTTGGAACAGGCTGCCTTAAAATTACACCTGCCCACGACATAAACGACTATGAAATTGGAATCCGCCATAAGCTGGATACCATCGATATTTTTAATGATAACGGAACACTCAACGAATCGGCTGAACTTTACATTGGCGAAGACCGCGATGTTGTAAGGAAGAAAATCGTAAAGGACCTGGAAGCTGCCGGAAACCTTGTTAAGATTGAAGACTACAAAAACAAGGTCGGCTATTCTGAAAGGACCCATGTTGCCATCGAACCTAAGTTATCGCTACAATGGTTCCTGAAAATGACTGAATTGGCCAAGCCTGCCCTTGAAGTGGTAATGGATGACACCATCCAGTTCCATCCGAAAAAGTTTAAAAACACTTACCGTCATTGGATGGAAAATGTCCGCGATTGGTGCATTTCGAGGCAATTATGGTGGGGACAGAGGATACCGGTTTATTACCTGCCCAACAAGGAAATGGTGATTGCCAAATCCATTGGGGAAGCTTACAAAAAAGCTATTGACACATATCCTGATCTTGCTGATTTAAAGATGGAAGATGTCAAGCAGGACGAAGATGTTTTGGATACCTGGTTTTCATCATGGCTGTGGCCGATATCAGTATTTGATGGGATCCGCAACCCTGACAATCCCGACATCAATTATTACTACCCAACTAACGACCTTGTTACTGCTCCCGAAATTCTTTTCTTTTGGGTGGCACGTATGATTATGGCCGGCAAAGAATACAGGAACGAAATTCCATTCAAAAATGTTTATCTCACCGGTATCGTTCGCGATAAGCAAGGCCGTAAAATGTCGAAGTCGCTTGGAAATTCCCCCGACCCTATAAAATTGATGAAGATATATGGCGCCGACGGTGCAAGGGTTGGAATGTTACTTACTTCGCCAGCCGGTAACGACCTCCCATTTGATGAATCATTGTGCGAACAGGGAAGGAATTTCAGCAACAAAATCTGGAATGCCTTAAGGCTTGTTAATATGTGGGAGGTGGACGAAACACTTAAACAACCCGACACAAGCAAAGTTGCCATCGAATGGTTTGATGCAAAGCTAAATGCAGCCTTAAAAGTAATCGACGATCAATATGCCAAATACCGTATTTCGGATGCCTTGATGGCCACCTACAAATTGATCTGGGATGATTTCTGCTCCTGGTATCTTGAAATGATAAAGCCGGCCTACCAACAGCCGATCGATAAAAAGACACTGGACCAAACCATTGTACTTTTCGAAAAACTCATGAAAATACTGCATCCTTTTATGCCCTTCCTTACCGAAGAGATATGGCATTTACTTAGGGACAGAAATGATGATGAACATATCATGATTGCCCCATGGCCGGAAAGAAAGCGCATCCACCATAAGATCCTCGATCAATTTGAATTTGCAAAAGAAGTAATCATTGCAATCAGGGGAGTTCGCGCAAGCAAGAATATTCCACATAAAGAAGCCCTTGAATTTTTCGTAAAGAAAAATATGAATGAAGTCCCTGATACTACCTGGGATGGACTGATTGCCAAGCTTTGTAATTTGTCAGTCATCGACTACGTTGACACAAAGGTGGACAATGCCATGTCGTTTGTCGTGAAATCAACTGAGTTTTATATTCCAATGGGAACACTGGTGGATGTGGAAGCTGAAATAAAGAAGATGGAAGAAGATATTGCTTATGCCAAAGGGTTTTTGAATTCAGTAATGAAAAAGCTTTCGAATGAACGCTTTGTTAGCGGGGCACCGGCGGCTGTTGTTGAAAATGAGCGGAAGAAACAATCTGATGCTGAGAACAAAATAAAAGTTTTACAGGAGCAAATTGATGCGCTGAAAGGTTAATAAATTCACCGAGAAATTCACCCGGTGACTTCGAGTCACCCGGTGAATCAACATGCCTTAGTCACCCGGTGAATCAAACATTATTTCGTAAAAACATATTCAACCAGGTTTGCCCCCATCTTCAATGCTTTGGTACGGGTTTCTTCGGAGTCTTTATGCACATCCCAATCTTCCCAACCATCACCCAAATCGCACTCAAACGAATAAAAACAAACAAGGCGGCCTTCGTAAATTAAGCCAAAACCCTGCGGGGGTTTATCGTCGTGTAAATGAATTTTTGGTAATCCATTTTTAAATGAATATTTCTGATGATAAACCGGGTGGTCGAAGGGCAGTTCGATAAAATCCAATTCAGGAAAAACCTTTTTCATCTGCGGCCTAACAAACTTATCCATTCCATAATTATCATCAATGTGTAGAAAGCCTCCTGCCAAAAGGTAATTCCTGAGATTTTTAGCCTCCTGTGTAGAAAAAACAACATTGCCATGGCCGGTCATGTGGAGTAAGGGATAATTAAAAATTTCGGGACTTCCAACTTCTACGGTTGCCGGATCAGGATTTATAGCCGTCCCAATATTTGTATTACAAAAGGATATGAGATTAGGCAATGAGGTCGGGTTGGCATACCAATCGCCACCACCATTGTATTTCAACAATGCAATTTGAACACTTCCTGCGGGCTGAAAAGCGACAAGCAACAGCACGGGAATAATAAAAATTAATACGGTATTTTTTATCGGATTACGTTTCATGCTTGATTCAATAGATTTATGGTATGGCATGCCACCAGGGCTGCTGTTTCGGTTCTTAAACGATTTTTGCCCAAACTTATTTGAAGATATGCCGATGAAATAGCAGCATCGACCTCCCGCTCACTAAAGTCCCCTTCGGGCCCAATGAGGACAATAGAATCCTTAGCCGGTAAACACAACGACTTTAAGGTTACAGTATTTTCCCGGTCAACATAGGCTATAAATTTTTGTCCATCGAAGTCATCTTCCATAAGGCCTCCAAAAGTAGTAAGCTGATTGAGCTTTGGCAGCCAGCATTGTTGCGATTGTTTGATGGCTGCAATCAGCACTTTATTTAACCTGTCCAAATTGATATGCAAACGTTCCGAATGATCACATTTTAAGGGCGTAATTTCATCAATGCCTATTTCGGTAGCCTTCTCAAGGAACCATTCAAAACGGCTGATATTTTTGGTTGGCGCTACTGCAAGATGTACTTTAAAAGGCCTTGGTTTAGGAATATGCCTGGTATTAATAATCTCTACCATGCACTTTTGTGGATGGGCATCAGATATCCTACATGAAAATAAGACACCTTTTCCATTGGTCAGAGAAAGGCTATCACCAGTTTTCTTTCGCAATACCTTTGTAATATGCCTGCTCTCCTCCCGGCTGAATAAAAAATCACCGGGCTGAACATCCGGAGAATAAAACAAGTCCATGCTACAATATTTTATTTGGGTCAATCATAAAAAAAACCTGCCCTAAACTGGGGCAGGTTTTTTACTGTCAAAATGTAATATTATTTCAAAACAATTTTCTCAATTTTTACCGAATTCTCTGTCCTTAACTCAATGAAGTAAATGCCTTTTGCATGTGATGACAAATCAAGCAGGGTGTTTTGCCCTAGAGAATTTGTATAAACAACCTGGCCATGGGTATTGGTAACCACCAAAGCAACAGTGTTGCTAATTCCATCAATATTAAATATCCCTGTTGATGGGTTAGGATAGATATTGAGTGATGACAATTCACCTTCACCTATTGCTGTTGGCCCTAATTTGAATTCTACAATCATAGACATCCCGCCAGCAACAAATTCTCCGTTGCTACTTGGCATCTCAGTACTATAAGTTGCTGTAAGTTTATAAACAATACCATTCCTATTGAGTTTAAAGTTCAGGTAATCGCCTTCAAGCAATCCATCTATCACATCAGTATATTCATCGTTACCATAGGCAGGAAGGAATAAATTCGAGCCATCTCCTTTAAATTCAGTAAGACCTACACAAGTTCCTTCGGTATTAAATACGCCAATAACATCACCATTTTCAAAATTCTTCTGCGCATCAGTAGTAAGCGAAATGAAATGAACGACACCGGTATTTACCACATCATTCCATCCATCTACTCTTGTAACTTGTGGTTGTGGTGGAATTACGGGTGCAGGGCTCATGATAGGCATGTCAAAAGTATATGAACTTGGGTTAATCATGCTGATCACATATGCATAATCAGGGTACAACCATTCAAGGTCATTTAATCCCCCACCAGGCCAAATCAAGTGGTTAGTATGAATATCAAATATCAGGAGCATATCATTGCCCAAAGCAGTTGCAACATCCTGAGCACTTACGGGTACAGTTACCCTAACAGGCAGGTAGCTTGCGCCAAGCGGCAGGTTAACAGTTTTGTTTGGGGTTTCTGTTCCATAAATGATGGTGGTGTCTGCAATATCCATTTTAGTTTTGTATCCAAAAATGGTATTCATGTCGCCAATTGTATTGATGGTTTGTGATGGCCACCAAATTCCATAAGGGTTCTGCCTTACAGCGATGGTCATGTTTGGCTCAAATTTACTAAATACATCTTCAATATTAGCACTTCCACTTGGATCCATATAGAGTGAAGCACCACTCCAACTGTCGCGGATATCGAAAACTTGTACTTGTTGGATCAAAATTTCCAGGTTGCCAAATTCACCATCGTTTCCATAAACTGCAGCGTAATAAGTTCCTCCAGGGATATATTCGAATAATAAACCAGACTGCAGTAACATCGGGGTACATAGTTCTGAGTCGTCATTGTATGCAATAGCTCCCTGTAAGAAAACGTCGTCAATGGGCAGTGTTCCATTAAAATTGGCACAATCCTCATAAATGGCCAATTGTGTATTGAAATCGGAGTTACAAACATCAACAATAATATCCATGGTATAGGGCACGTCAAATTCAAACCACCGTACATCAGTTTCACGCACTAAAGCATTAGCAAGTGCAGGATCGTTAACAGCACCATAATCAATTGCATTCTCACATAATGAACCTGGACGGATCAATGGTGTCGCGCACAAGATGTTTGAAGCTGGCGATTCTTCCCCATTTTCAAGAATTTGGGTAACATAATAGCACCACTCATCCCCACCGGGATAGATTTCATCAACATACTCATTTCCAATAATCCCTTTAGCAATCCAGATAAACTGGGTGCCTGGTGTATCCATCCTGCGATACATGTTGTAGGTAGGAACATATGTTCCACCGTTCTGGTAAGCTGTAACAAAACCTTCGAAGAAGTGTGGGTCCAGGCCATAACCATCACCTTCAACGTAGTAATCCAGCATGTATGGTCCGATAGCTCCCCCAGCAATTGTAACTTCTACTGTGAAATTGATTTCTTCAGGTGTAGTAGAAGAGTAGAAATACTTACCACCTTCTTCCCAATAAACTTTTTGTCCATCAAATTGTGCAGCTATTTCGAAGCTGGGACCAGGAAATAGTCCCGGAAAATTAGAAGCACTAACAATTGTAAATTCCGGAGGGAAGACAATTTCGCAATACCTGCCCCATTCAACATCTGGAGAGAAAATAGATAGCGTAAACTCCATATCCATAGTTGTCCCTGGTATGTATTCGTTGTTTATGAGAATCTCACCCATTAAAGTCCTTTCACCTTTTGGTGGTGCAATTGGATCCCAGGTTAAGGATACTTCTTCAACATCAACAACAGCAGTTAGTAATACTGGTGCATCAAGTGGGTCAATCACAAACTGGACATCAGTAATATTTCCATCGGTAACAACAATGTTATTTTTTGTTGCTGAAGAATAGTTAACATCAAAGCCATCAGCAGTAACACTGTAGGTTCCCACGGGAACTTCAATCAGGCAAAGGCCCAAAGCATTTGTGGTTTTTGAATAATAATCGCCAGCAGTAACTTTTACCCCCGCAATTCCAACAGCAACATCACTACCAAGCACTTCAGCACTAATGAACCCGGTTTCAATATCAATAACTTCTACAGTAGCAATATAATCAAATCCCCCACCCGTACATGGATAGTTATCATAATCATTTGGTGCCACCATGAAATAATAGATACCTATCGGGAGTAATGCACTTTCAATAAATCCATCGGTGCATTGTACTAATTCATCCCAGTTGCTAAAGAATGAAACTACATTATTACAACCAGGTACACCAAGTTCAATTTGTCCAACAAGGCCAAAAACAGTTGGCCCTTCTGTATTCACACTAAAGCGGATATTTGCCGGGCTGGTAAGGACAACCTTAAACCAATCAGTATCCCGTGTACCATCAAATGACCATAAATTCCCACAAACTACATCGCCATCATTCATATTTGTAAATGCAGGAGTAGGCATGTTACATCCACCATTGATGTCATCGCCGCATGGCTCGTTTTCAGGAGTGCTGCCTGGTGGGCAAGGAATATCACACATAACGTTTTCGTAAATTGTGAGGTATCCTTCACCGGATTCACCAAACCATCCACCGATCTCAATTTTATAAACATTGCCCTGAATAACAGGTACAGATGCTTGTGATTGTAGGTCGCAATAATCGTCATTACATTCAAGCATGGTTACGGGAGGGCAGGTAGCACCATCAAAAACACCAAGCTGGGTGTCAAATTCACTTCCGCATAAACTTATAAGAGCATCACCAGTGAATGTAGGCGTATAGTCATACCAAATGTTTGCTCCATCTGTACAATCTCCATCGTCGGTAGCCAATACTGTGGAGAATGGCATGTTTGTAACCTCTTCAATTGCGATGGCATCGGCACAGTTATCATTTGCAACTGCTGTAACTTCCGTAATGCTAAGGTCAAAATTAGGAATTGATTCAGGCATTGGCCAGGTATCAACGATAATGTAATAAACACCCGGGTCAAGATCAACAGTAAATCCAATGGGGCTGGCACCACCATTATAAAGGTCATAGGCCAGGCCGAGACAAACGCCCTCGAAGCCACAATCATCAGACAATGCCATGCCCGTGTGTGCTGTTCCCTTAGGATCCATTTCAACATAAAGGCTCATTCCTGTTAAAAGTGTCAATTCGTAGATAATGTCTTCACCACCGTCAAAATCATTTAAACAAGTTTGATCGTAATTATTTCCTCTTCCAGTGGTAAACTGAGCTACAACACTGTAAGGGATAGAAGGGATAAGGATTGGCGCGCTGCAATCATCACCAACTGCACGCGTCCCTCCCTCAAGTTGATGGGGAACATGAATGGTTGGTCCATGCAACTGCTGGATCAGCTCCATTTTGTCAATTTTGGTTGTTCCGGTTTGGTTAACCATGCTTTGTTGCGCAATCAGCGATGATGCAAACACCATCACGGTTGCAAGAAGAAAGAACTTTGTAAAGGTTTTCATATGATCTTAATTTAATTAATGATTTAAGTTTCAGTATTTTATTTTTTTCGTTCTTAAAGAACTGTATCTCTAAAGTAGAAATAGAAGATGCACTCCTTATAAAAACATTTGCAATTATAAGGAATAAAATCAGTTTTTCAAAGGCATTTTATTGATTTTTACAAGTTTTTACTAATAAGCGTCAATAATACTGAGAATACGAATGTAGGCCACACCAATCATTTGTTGGTGATAACAACAAAAAACCTCACCAAATTTATTTATATTTCCAGTGAGGTTTCTTTATGGGGTGTACGACAAATCCCCACCACGACCCCTAAATCCCAAAGGGATTTTCCAAAATTTCTATTTTTCGCATTCCTTTCAGGCCAACCTCGCCGGCAAGGCAGGGAATTAAAAAGTCAAGTGAAAAATTGAAATTTTGGAATCTGTGCAATTTGTCGTGTACCCTTCTTTATTAAAAGGTACAAAAAACCAATACTTAATCTAAATTTTCCTGTAACTAATCAATTTGTTAAAACGCTTAATCAAATCGTTTATCCCCTACGGGGAATCCCAGATTGCATACACAATTGGTTTTGCTACAATACTCAATCACCTACGGCGAAACCGCTTCGCAGCGAGGCGAGTTCCACGTAGTGGATTCAGTATTGTAGTTTAAATTTACACAACACCTCACTATTCCCCGTAGGGGATCAACTGATTAGTTACATTTTCCTTAGGCAAGAATTCAGGTTCCTGAACAAATATTTTTTCAAAAAGCTTTGCTTTGGCCCCATCAAACTCGGCACCTGTATTGAGGGACGAAGTAATTACATATTGAGTAGTAGAATCTGAGGGATAGGCATGTAAATCAATTGGGGTGAAATTATTTCCTTCGATGCGCAGGGTATATGCTGCACCACCGGTTTTTACGGTTGCAGGATCGACAAAATTAGAACTTGTCAGCTTGAAAATCTTATTGATATAAGCAACGGCACTGGCAGAGTCAGCCATTTGTCCGTTAATCAGCCATTGTTCGTTGTTCCTTGTCAAGCTAAAGGTTTGATTGTCCGGATATTGAAAAACCATTCTGGAAATATCTTCTTTATTTACGTTTACCAGGTTCTTATCCCTGTATGAATTCACATCATTCTGGTACGACATTTTCAAAAAGCCATCAACTGCATACACTTCGTTTTCATCTTCAAGCCTGACAAAAGAAGTCATTTTCCCGCGTTGTTGCTGATAAGGATTTTGTTGTGCACCCTGGGGTGGTTGTGCATACGAAAATTTACCAACGTAAAGATCAGCCACCTCGGTATTGCCATCTTTCAATATAACACGTGTCCCCGTAGAATCAGAAACTTCAAACTGGTCCCATTTATCCTTGCTCGTTGCAGCAACACGTTCGGCCTTAATATCGTTAAGTTGCGATAAAATATTCTTAACAACCGAAATATCGGCCGGGTATTTATTGCCTTCTGACATAACTATCCAATCGGAACTACTACCGGTCCTCGAAAGGACAATCTCCACCTGGTCTTTTGGGATATTTATGACCACTGAAGTGATACTGGCAGTATCAACCTCAATGATTTCGCTCCTGAACGAACGCTCCTTGTCACCCATCATATCAATGATGAATATAACTGCCACCAGAATGACAAGGATTATTACCAATACTTTAATATTCAATTTATGAAACATAACCTGCCTCCATTCTTTTAATTCTTTTGTTTCTTCTAATCTGCATCCTGATAATACCATAGATAAGCACTAGCAAAAGCGGTAACAGGAAGTTCACCCATTTTAACAATGCACTTTTACCTTCATCAATTTCATCCAAAGGGCGCGAAGTAACCTCTTTGGTCCTCAAATCAATCAGGCCGGTATCATCCGAAAGCCAGTCGATTGAATTGACCAGCAAACTTACATTGTCGGCGCGCTGCTGCTGTGCATTCTGGCCTTCTCCATTAATGGCAAAATCACCATCGGTAATCAACACAATCTTCGAATCAAGTGCACCGACAATTGGCCCTTCCAAAACTGCTCCAATGGTGAGGTTGGACAATGGAAAATCTGAATCGCCCCATTGTTTTTGCAGGTTAAAATATGTGGGTGTCGAAAGGGTCCCCGACTTACCGGAACTTTGCAGGAAAGGAATGAATTGTAAAGTAGTGTCGCCGGTAAAATTGATTGAACTGGCAAATTGAAGGATAACTTGTTCCAATCCTTTGGTAATGGGAAATTCAGTAGGGAAGCTCTTAAGCATTGGCCAGTAATAGAAAGGAATTTGACGTGTAAAAGTCATCATTCCCGCTTGTTGCCTCACACCTACCGTTCCGGCACTCTGGTCAACCACAAAATTGTTTTCGACGGTAAGGCCTTTACGGGCAAGCCAGCTTGCAAGATTGGAATTTACTACTGTGCCCTGCATGGTTTGAAAATCTCCTGAAACATGGTTATAAGCCAAAAACAGGTTTCCACCATTCGACAAGTACTCATCTAACTTTCTTAGTTGTGTATCGCTGAAAGAATCGGCAGGTGCCACAATGGCCAGCGTTTTGAAGCTGGAAAGGTTGTTCACTGTATCAGTAAGGTTTACAGGCTGAACATTGTACAAAACCATAAGTTGCTGAAGGGCCTGCTGATAATTACCCAAAGGCGGTTCGCCCTGACCCTGGATAAAACCAACCAGTGGTTTATCGATAACAGAGATTTTTTTAATGGCCGATGACAGCGCATACTCCATGGCAGCCCCTGGCTGGATAACCGGGATGATATCAGTTTGCTCACCAATTTGGATTTTTGCACCGAGGTAAACCTTCTGCTGCTTTACCTGATCTTTTTCGCGTACGTTGAGTATCAAGGGCTGGATGCCAGACTGCATTGCTGCCTGCTCGGTTTGCTCGTCTTTGGCCGGATCGATAAATTCATAATTGACCATTCCTCCCGATACACTCGAATACTCGATTAGAAGGTCTTTAAAATCTTTTCTTGTTTTTTCGATTTCCGGTTGGCTACCCTTTGTAAAATACGCTGTAACCGTAACAGGCTCGTTCAGCGATTCCAGAATGTCTTCGGTGGCATTGCTTAAGGTATAGATCCTGTCTTCAGTAAAATCTAAACGAACAAAGAAGCGTTCGGAAGCTATATTGAGCAATACCAACGCAACCACGATTAATATCAACTGTGAGGCTATGGATTTTCTTTTTTTCATTGTCCAGTAATTTTTTGATTAATTCCTGTTTTTCTGTAAAACGGCTTCAGTACTAACCAGCCCGAGGAAGATCAGTGAGAAGAAAAAGATAATGTCCCTGCTATCAATCACTCCCCTTGAAATGGATTCGAAGTGTGTGCTGATGCTTAAATAGTAGAGGACTTCGCTGAGGATTCCACTGGTGGCACCTGCAATTAATGAGAATAAAAACTGAAACATTATGCCTATGGCCAGCGCAAGTAAAAAACCGATGATCTGGTTATTCGAAACGCTACTGGTAAAAATACCGATACTTATGTAAGCTGCACTCATAAAGATCAATCCGAGATACCCGGTAATTACCGCACCGTGGTCGATGTTACCAAGGCTAGCCACAGTAAAGTAATAAGGAAGTGTAAATGCCAATGCAATAACGATTAGCATCAGTGTGGCAAAAAATTTCCCAAACACTACCTGCCAGTCAGTAATCGGCCGGGTTAATAGTAGTTCGATGGTACCGGTTTTGTTTTCCTCAGCAAACAGGCGCATGGTTAATGCCGGTATGAAAAAAAACAGTGTCCAGTATGCTACACCAAAAAATGCCTGGAGGCTTGCCTGCTTAACGAAGAACACATCAGAGCCGTAAAGCCAGGTAAAAAATCCACTAAATCCCAGGAATGCAATCAGCATGATGTAGGCAGTCAACGAATCGAAAAACGATTGCAACTCCCGCCTGCTTATTACCCAAATTTGTCTCATACAATGAAATTTTGAATGTTGAATTATAAATTTTTAATTTTTGTTTGGGAGGTTTTGACTATGGCTGTTAAGATGTTAATAATATCGTCAACATCCTTCAAATACTCCGTATAATCAAGGTTAACCAATTTACTGGCATCATATAATCTCAGCCAATAACGTGTTTCCCTGGCTTCTTTTGAGGCTATCGACATTTTTGCAGTAAAGTCTTTTTTCGAAAATCCTGCAAGTGCTTCTTCAACGTTCGCCCCGATACTAGTAGCGCTCCTCAATAATTGTTTTGATAAAATGTATTCCTTGTGTTTCGTTAACTGTTGGTAAAGGCCGATAATTTTTAATGCAAAATTGAAAGACTTTACCTGAATTATGTTCTCTTTTTCCATTGCAATCGTTTTTTATTAAATTCAACATTCACAATACAACATTCATAATTTTTAACTCAGTGTAAGTTCCCGGAAAATATCTTCCAGCTTAGTTTCAATCGGATTCATTTCTGTGAGTACCCAATTGTTCGCTACACAAAGTTTAAATATATCTTTTCTGGAACTCTGATCAATTTTACTTTGAATCTCAAAAAGGAATGCCTCTTTATCAATGAAATCAACCAATTCAACAGAAGCGAGTTCCTGGATTTTCTCGAAGGCATCATCCAGTTCAGCCTCTTCAATTTTCACCCGAAGGATTT
>Ga0307929_1001663_pt1 | contig 16039 bp, 14 predicted proteins | sample AceLakmetage1330_FD_203160 | JGI IMG/M metagenome (GOLD analysis project Ga0307929, IMG submission 203160) | Saline water microbial communities from Ace Lake, Antarctica - #1330 | ecosystem: Environmental > Aquatic > Non-marine Saline and Alkaline > Saline | place: Antarctica: Ace Lake...
TCGTCTCCGGGTCCGGGTTTGGCGAGTAGCTGCATTCCCTGGACCGCCACTCCATCGGAGCAGGAAATGAATCCGGTTGAAAAATCCCTGAGAATCTCCCAGGCAAAGGGATTGGCTTCACCACAGGCAAGTCCGGCCATGATGGTATTGAGCTGCCCCCCCACGGCCCTTGGCCTGCCGTCATCGGCCAGAGCGGATTTGTACATGCAGTCGGCCTGGTCCGACTCCATGATAAAGAACAAAGGACAGTTCTGGTTCAGCTGGTTGGCATAATGCCCCACCACAGCCGCCGCCATGGATCCCACCCCTGCCTGGACAAACACATGGGTGGGGAGATCAAATCCAGCGTTCCGGATCTGTTCCAAACTTTCCCCTGCCATGGTGGCATATCCCTGGACAATCCAGGCCGGTATCTGTTCATACCCCTCCCAGGCCGTATCCTGAACGATTATCCAGCCATTGTCCCTGGCAACATCGGCCGCCAGGCGTACGGTATCATCGTAATTCATATCGGTCACACACACCCGGGCGCCCTCTTTTTCTATATTTTTCACCCGACTCTTAACGGTGCCGGCCGGCATATAAATAACCGCCCGGCAGCCCAATTGCCCGGCTGCCCAGGCAAGCCCCCTGCCATGGTTGCCATCCGTGGCCGTCACAAAAACCAAATCCCGTATCTTTTCTCTGATGGCTGGCTGTTTAAAGTAAGAAAAATCAAGAAGGGAAACCGGCTGTTCCAATCGTTCGCCCAAAATCCGTGCCAGGGCCCAGGTCGCCCCAAGAGATTTGAATGCATTCAGTCCAAACCGGAAGGATTCATCCTTTACATAAAGATTTTTAAGGCCCAGGCGGCCAGCAAGTTCTGGCAGACGGCACAGAGGGGTAACCGCATAGCCATCCACGGATTCATGAAAGGTCCGGACCTGTTTTACCCGGTCCGGCGTGAGATCCTCTGGATAGTGTGGAAACCTTTTTTTCGGAAAGACTGCTTTGATGGAATTATCTCTTATCATTCCTTTTTTTCCCTCTTTTTTTTTCTCTCTTTTTATCTTGTATGGAATCAGAATAACATGATTCTTTGCCAGAGGCCAAAACAAAAATGTTTACATTCTACTCCAATACCAGGCGTCAAAATAACCCTGCTGCACTTTCCCTCTTTTCTCCCGGCGTTGAATATGATAATTATTTAGGGTTATATTCACATCCAACTACAAGAGGGACAAATGGAAGAAGAGAATAAAAAAGGGCATTTCATAGAATCCATCATCAAACAAGATTTTGAAACCAATAAAAATGACGGCCGGGTGACCACCCGGTTTCCACCGGAACCCAATGGGTATCTCCACCTCGGACATGCAAAATCCATTTGCCTTAATTTTAATATGGCCAAACAATTCAACGGCACCTGCAATTTAAGATTTGATGATTCCAATCCGGCCAAGGAAAAACGAATCTACATAGACTCCATAAAAAACACGGTCAATTGGCTGGGCTTTGAATTTAAAACCCCATTTTTTGCCTCGGACTATTTTGATGACCTCTATGGATTTGCAGTGGAATTGATCCGCAGTGGAAAGGCCTATGTCTGCAGCCTATCTCCGGAAAAGATGCGGGAATACCGGGGAACCCTGACGGAAAAAGGAAAAAACAGCCCCTTTCGGTCAAGGTCAATTGAAGAAAACCTGAGCCTGTTCGAACAGATGAAAAACGGTGATTTCAAAGAAGGAGAGCATACCCTCAGGGCCAAGATTGATATGGGGTCCCCCAATATCAACCTTCGGGATCCCATCATCTACCGGGTCAAAAAAGCCAGTCACCCTAGAACAGGCGACCGATGGTGCATCTACCCCATGTACGATTTCACCCATTCTTTGTCTGATTCCCTGGAAGGCATTACCCATAGCTTGTGCAGTCTTGAGTTTGAGGATCACCGCCCCTTGTACGACTGGGTTCTGGACACCTTGGAAACCCCCTGTCATCCCCAGCAGATTGAATTTGCCCGGATGAATATCAATTATACCGTTCTGAGCAAACGAAAACTTCAGCTTCTGGTGGATCAAAACCAGGTCGCAGGATGGGATGATCCCAGACTCCCCACCCTGGAAGGAATGCGAAGAAGGGGCTATACCCCCGAGGCTATTCGCAATTTTTGCAATATCATCGGGGTCTCCAAAAAAGACAGCCGCATTGACATGGGGTTGCTCGAATCCTGCCTCAGGGATGACCTCAATGAACGATCCCCCCGGGTAATGGGTGTTCTAAAGCCGCTGAAAGTAACCATTGAAAATTATCCCGACGGCCAGACAGAGGATCTGACAGCCATGAACCACCCCCAGCAAGAAGAAATGGGCAAGCGGTCCATAACCTTTTCCAAAGAGATCTATGTAGAACAGGATGATTTCATGGAAGATCCGCCCAAAAAATTCTTCCGTCTGGGACCGGGAAGAGAAGTCCGCCTCAGGTATGCCTATTTTATAACCTGCAAAAAGGTAATCAAAAATGATCAAGGAGAGGTGATTGAGCTGATCTGCACCTATGATCCCCAGACAAAGGGAGGCAACGCCCCGGACGGCAGAAAGGTCAAGGGCACCATCCACTGGGTCAATGCCAATGACTGCCTGGATGCAAAGGTCCGTCTCTATGACAGATTGTTCAAGGATGAGAACCCGGAACAGGGAGACCAGGATTTCATGGAGAATATAAACCCGGATTCCCTTAAGGTTCTCACGGGCTGCAAGCTTGAACGAAGCCTTGAAACCGATACCCGGGAAATTACCTACCAGTTTGAACGTCTGGGTTATTTCTGCCGGGATTCAAAAGACAGCCAGAAAAATGCCCCGGTATTCAACCGGACGGTCACCCTGCGGGATGCCTGGGCAAAAATGGCCAAAAAACAGCCGCCGAAAAAACCGGTCAATCCCAACAAAAAGCAAAAGATTAAGCCACAAAATTAAACCGAAAAGAAAAAAGGGCCTCCGGCATCATTTGCCGGCGGCCCTTTTTTGGGTATCGCTATTTTTTTTGTACCGGTTTAGCCAACTATCCAACTAGCCAGCTACCCAACGGTCCAGGTGGTTCCCTGGGGTCCGTCCTCCAAAAGAATATTCATCTCTTGAAGTTGATCCCTGATCTCATCGGCCCTGGCAAAATTTTTGTCCTTCCTTGCTGTCATCCGCTGTTCAATCAAATCATCCACCATGGCCGGATCAATGGCCATATCCGCCACGCCCTTGTCTTTCTTGGTTTTAAAATAATCCCCGGGGGGCACAAGGAAGATGCCCATAATTCCGGAGATGGACTGGATATCGGCATAAACCTGGGCCAGGGTCTCACACCCATCCGGTTCTGGATTGTTATGGGTGCGATCCAGTAGTTTGTTCCCTTTTTTCACGGCCTCAAATACCAGTCCCAGGGCCTTTGCCGAATTAAAATCGTCGTTCATGGCACGGGCAAATCCCGCCCACAACTCACCGGGTTTTTGGGTTTCCAAAACCATGTTGGTCCCTTCAAGTCTTTCTAGGAAGGCATAAATCCGATCCAGTCCCAGGGAAATTTCGTGCATGGAATCCTCATTATAATCAATGGGGCTTCGATAATGTTTGGACAATAAAAACAACCGGATCACTTCAGGGGAATAATTGGCCAACACTTCTTTAATCATGGTAAAATTGCCAAGGGACTTTGACATTTTTTCGTTGTTAATATCCACAAACCCGTTGTGGATCCAGTATTTCACAAACTGGCAGCCAAAGACGGCCTCACTCTGAGCAATCTCGTTTTCATGATGGGGAAATATCAGATCCTTACCTCCGCCGTGAATGTCAAAACTTTCCCCCAGATACTCATAGCTCATGGCCGAACATTCAATATGCCAACCGGGGCGGCCCTTGCCCCAGGGGCTTTCCCAATAGGGCTCTCCGGGTTTTGCCGGTTTCCAAAGCGTAAAATCCAATGGGCTTTGTTTTCGTTCATCCACGGCAATTCTGGCACCGGCCCGCATGTCATCGGGATTCCGGCCGGACAATTTGCCATATTCCTTAAAGGAATCAATGGAGAAATAAACATCCCCGCCTTCCACATGGTAGGCCTTGCCCTTGTCAATGAGCATCTGGATAAAATCGATGATGTGCCGGATATGTTCCGTGGCCTTGGGTGCCATGGTGGGCCGAAGCACATTCAAAGCATCCATTTCATTGTGGAACTCATCAATATATTTTTCCGTAATATCCGTACACGAGTCCCCGGTCTCATTGGCTTTTTTAATGATCTTGTCGTCCACGTCCGTAAAATTTCTCACATAGGTGACCTCATAATCAAGCCGGGTCAGCCACCGGTAAACCATATCAAAGACCACCACAGACCGGGCATGACCGATATGACTGGTGTCATAGACCGTGGGGCCGCATACATACATACCGACCTTGCCTTCATGGAGGGGAATAAATTCTTCTTTTTTACCCTTCAAGGTATTATAAACTTTTAAACTCATTTTTCTTTCCCTATGGGATGCGCATACTATCCAATGGCGCGTATTAATAATGTTGTTTGGGCAACAATGCCCTCTTTTTTTCCGACAAACCCAAGCGTCTCCGTTGTGGTTGCCTTTATATTCACAAGATCCGGTTCCAAATTAAGCACCCGGGCGATGTTTTCTGCCATCGCTCGCTTGTGGGGGCTCAGTTTGGGTGCCTGGGCAAAGAGGATACAATCCATATTGACAATTTCATATCCTTTCCCCCTGAGAAGATCCCTGCATTTCCCAAGAAGGATGCGACTGGAAATCCCCTTGTACTGGGGGTCTGTGTCAGGGAAATGGTCTCCAATATCCCCAAGGCCAGCAGCCCCTAAAATGGCATCACAGACCGAATGAATCAACACATCTGCATCAGAGTGACCCTTCAGCCCCTTTTCATGGTCAATCTTCACGCCGCCGATGATCAGATCCCGGCCGAAAACCAATTGGTGGATATCCATTCCTGACCCTATTTTTATATCCGGTCTTGTCATGTATAGAATATCTATCCTTTTTTTAATCCTGCAAGCAAAAAAATAATAAATACTATATTTGTCTTTTCTTTAAAAGTCAAAGTGTTGCCAAGCTGTCTGGTTTCTGGTACCAGGAGGGATTATAGTGGTAAAAACCGGAAATAAAAGGAAGTTACATGAAAAAAATTATGCTGGCCCTTGTCTTGATTCTATTGATAGCAGGAATCGGAGCCCCTATTTTCAACGGAATGATGATCGAACGGGTGGTCAAAAATGCGGTTGATAATATCAATACACACTATGCAGACACAGGCGCTGATATAGCCCTTAGGATTGTTCAATATGATCGAAATTTTTTATCTTCTAAAATCCAATGGGAGATTTGTACGGGCGCCCTTGGCAGAGTTTACGGCATTGAAAACATTGTCTTGATTGAGCGTGCCAAACACGGAATTTTAGGGATTACATCCACCACAAGTCTGGAGAAAAACAAATGGTTTTCAACCGTTGTTGAAAATGAGCTGGAGGGGAAAAACCCCCTGGATATCCAAACCCGGTATAATGTTCTGGGCAACATAAAATCAAGTCTTACCCTGGATGGATTTTCAATCAAAGAACGAGCTGGGCTTGTGGATGTCCTACCGGCACATTTTTTTATCCAGAGTGACAAAGAGGTTAAAAACCTCATTTTAAAAGGCAATTGGGAAGGGATAATAGCCCCCGGAAAAATCAAATTGGCCGGGATTTCCCTTGATTCAACCCAGGATAAAATAACACCCTATATCTGGCAGGGGAAGACTTCAATTTCAGCCGACCACATCTCCTTGGATAACGGCCAGAAACTTATTGAAATCGAAGGGTTCACATCCGACACCACCGTGGCCTATGATAAAAAAACAAATTCAATATCCCTTGAAATGGCCCCTGGAATCACCCGCATCAAATTCCAGGGGAACACGGGTCGTGATCTCTTTGTCCGATTGGGCATCAACAAGGTAGATGCCCAGGGGTATGAAGAGATTGTAAAAATCTATTCCAGGGCAGTTAACGACACCATAAAAAGTATTGGGTCACAACAACCTGCCGAAGATATGGCCGATTCTATAAAAGGAATGATGGAACAACAGATTTCCAGAACGGCGCCCCAATTGATCCCGGCCTGTGAAAAGCTATTGAAAAAAGGACTTGAAATCAAGATAGCAGATCTCAGGGCCCAGCTGCCCCAGGGAAAAATCAAGGCAGATATATCATTGAGCCTGAAGCAGGACATGACAATGATCCAGTTCATCCCCATTGCCCTGCAGCCTTCGGCAGCCCTTAATATATTTTCCTTGAAATCCGACATTAGTATTCCCCATAGGCTCACAGGGGACAACCCCAACCTGCTTTCGCCGGTGTATCCCGGGATGCAGACCGGCCTCTTCCTGAAAATAAAGGATAATTTGATCCACAGCGCAGAAACAAGGGAGGGCAAGCTTTTTGTCAATGGACAGCAAGTGCGGTTCAATTAAAACAGGGACAAATCATATCTCATCCACGGGATGGGCTAGGTCAGGAAAAGATTACCGGGAGGACGCTCCTTGGTTTTTATATTGGTAAATTATCAGTCAATACTGTATATATTTTCCATGGACACACAAACAAATAAAGGGCAAAAGAAAATGGAAAGATGCAATTGGGTGACCCATGATCCGGTGTATATCCATTACCATGACCATGAATGGGGGGTTCCGGTTCACGACGACAAGACATTGTTTGAATTTCTTATTCTTGAGGGAGCCCAGGCAGGCCTCTCCTGGATCACCATCCTGAAAAGAAGAGAGGGGTATCAAAAGGCATTTGCTAATTTTGACCCGGAACAAGTGGCGGGGTTCACCCCAAAAAAAATTGAACTGCTTCTCCAGAACCCGGAAATTATCCGCAACAAACTCAAGGTCAATTCAGCCGTCAGCAATGCCCGGGCCTTTTTAAAGATACAAGAGGAGTTTGGATCATTTGACACCTATGCCTGGCAGTTTGTGGACGGAAAGCAAAAGGTTAACGCCCTTACCCGGACGGATCAGATGCCTGCCACCTCAAAGGAATCAGAGACCTTTTCAAAGGACCTGAAACAACGAGGATTTAAATTTGCCGGGTCCACCATTGTCTATGCCTACATGCAGGCCACGGGCATGGTCAACGACCATTTGGTGTCCTGTTTCCGATACCATGACGTGATGGAGAACCAGATATGATCCTTGTAACAGCCAGTCAAATGCAGCGAATGGACCATAAAACCATCAATTCCTTTGGCATCCCCGGGGTGGTATTGATGGAAAATGCCGGACGGGGTGCGGTGGACATGTTCCTTAAAAAATTTGGCATCCTATCTAAACAAAATCCGGCTAACCAAAATCCGGCCAGACAAAAGGTAGGGGTCATTGCCGGGCGGGGAAATAACGGTGGAGACGGGTTTGTCATGGGCCGCTATCTCATGGAAAAAGGGATTCCCACCACGATTTTTCTCTTGTCCACCCGGGACAAATTAACCGGGGATGCCAGGACCAACATGGGCCTGACCCAAAAAATTATCGAACAAAACCCAACCGCAAACCTCATAGAAATCCCGGATGCCAAGGAGCTTGCCCGGCAAACGAGCCATCTCCTCGATCAGGATCTCTTTGTGGATGCCATCTTTGGTATCGGCCTTAACGCTGATGTCAGGGGCTTTTACAAAGAGGTGATTGAACTTTTAAACGGATCTGAAAAACCTATTTTTTCCGTTGACATCCCCTCGGGCCTGAATGCAAACACAGGAGCAGTATGCGGCGTCGCCATACAAGCTGCTGCCACTGCCACCTTTGCCTTTGCCAAGGCCGGCCAGATTCTCTCTCCGGGAAACCAGTACACCGGAGACCTTGAAGTCATTGACATCGGCATCCCTGATTTCATTGTACGAGATGAAAACCCCCAACTGTTTTTGATGGAGCCAAAGGATATAGCACCCCTGTTTGTGCCCAGGAAATTTGAAAGCCACAAGGGCAGTTTTGGCCACCTTTTGGTCATTGCTGGCTCCCCGGGAAAAACAGGTGCTGCCGCCCTTTGTGCCAATGCCGCCATGCGAAGCGGTACCGGCCTTGTCACCCTGGGAGTGGCCAAGGGCCTGAACCCCAGTCTTGAATCACAGGTAATTGAGCCCATGACCGTGCCCCTGGCACAAACCCCGGAAGGATATTTATCCGACCAAAGTCTGGCAGCCATCCAAGCCCTTTTAAAGGGTAAGCAGGCATTGGCCCTGGGACCCGGAATTGGAACCCAAGGCCCCACCCAAACCCTGGTCAAACGGCTGGTCGCGGACACCCGAGTACCCATCATCCTTGATGCCGATGGGATCAATTGTATTGCCGGCCACCTGGAACTGATCAAAGCAAGAAAAGATCCCACTGTCCTGACCCCCCACCCCGGTGAAATGGCAAGGCTCACCCAAAAAACAACCCAGGAAATCCAGGCCGACCGGAGGGAAATTGGCACCCAATTTGCCCGGGAATACCAGGTCGTTCTTGTCCTGAAAGGCGCCCAGACCCTTGTCTGCTGTCCAGATGGCAGAACCTTGATCTGTCCCACAGGAAACCCGGGCATGGCCTCGGGGGGCATGGGAGATGTTCTCACCGGACTGATTGCCGGATTCATCGCCCAGGGATTTCCCGTTGAAAAAGCTGCCATGACAGGGGTTTTCATCCATGGGCTTTGCGGAGATTTTTTGGCAGGAAAAACCCCATTTGGATTTCTTGCTTCTGACATGATCCCTGCCATTCCCAGAACCATCCATGATCTTCTAAGACGAGAAAAAAGTTGACGGGGAAAAAAATTAAGGGAAAAAATTGCTAAAAAGATTACTATCCCACACCGCTGAACAAACCCTGGACCTGGGCAAGCAAATCGGACAGGCTATATCCGGCCAGTTTTCCATTGCCTTGAAGGGAGAGCTCGGAGCAGGCAAGACCACCCTGGTACAGGGCCTGGCAAAGGGCATGGGTGTCGATGACGGTTATTATATCACCAGTCCCACCTTTAATATTATAAATGAATACCCCGCCCGGGACCTTCGCCTGTGTCATTTAGATCTTTACCGGCTGGGCAGTGCAGATGAACTGGAATATATCGGGTTTGACGACATGATGGGAACCGATGCCGTCATTGTGGTGGAATGGCCCGGTTTCCTGGAAGAGATGCAGTTTGAATTTGACCTTGAGATCAAATTTGAATTTGATGGGGATTACAACCGAGTCATATCCCTTTCCCCCTCTGGACAACCCGGTGCAAATCTGGTAAGCAAACTATTTTTATAGATATTAACGAACCTAAACTTCTGGAGTTATCATGGCGTTACGAGTACAAAAATATGGCGGCACTTCCGTGGCAGATATCGAGCGGATCTCCAAGGTTGCCGACCGGGTACAAAAAGCCTATGACAAAGGAGACCAAGTGGTGGTGGTCCTCTCTGCCATGTCAGGTGTCACCGACAAATTGATCGCCCTTGCACACCAGGCCTCCAAAATCCCCGACAAACGAGAACTGGATGTGCTGCTGGCCACAGGAGAACAGACAACCGCAGCGCTTCTTTCCATGCTCCTCAAATCAAAGGGATACAAAGCCAAATCCTTCCTGGGCTTCCAGGCAGGTATCCACACGGACAAGTCTTCGGGCAAAGCAAGAATTATGAACATTGATTGCAACAAAATTCAATTGGCCCTTGATAACGGGATTATTGCGGTTATGGCGGGTTTTCAGGGGATTGATGATAACGGAGATATCACCACCCTGGGCAGGGGAGGTTCCGACACCTCGGCCGTTGCCATTGCCTCCTCCCTGAAGGCGGATGTCTGTGAGATCTTCACCGATGTCGACGGGGTTTATACCACAGACCCCAGGATCTGCAGTGCTGCCAAAAAAATCTCAAAAATTTCCTATGAAGAAATGCTTGAAATGGCGATTTTAGGCGCCAAGGTGCTTCAGATTCGATCGGTTGAATTTGCCAAAAAATTTAATGTACCCTTACATGTCCGGTCATCATTCAATGAGGAGGAAGGAACAATGGTCATCAACGAAAGTGCTGATATGGAAAGTGCCATCGTCTCAGGCATTACCTGTGATATGAATGAAGCAAGGATCACCCTGAAACGGGTACCGGATCAGCCCGGCGTATCTGCAAAGATATTCGGCCCCCTTGCAAGGGCGGAAATCATGGTGGATATGATCATCCAGAACACCCGGTCCGGCGGGGAAACTGACCTGACCTTCACGGTGACCAAGGATGACTTTGATCGGGCCAAGGAAATTTCCGAAAAAGTAGCAAAGGAAATAAGGGCGGGGGAAGTGCTTACTGCCAAAGATATTGCCAAGGTCTCTGTGATCGGTCTGGGCATGAAAAGCCATTCCGGGGTGGCCGCCATCATGTTCGAAGCCCTTGCCTCGGAAAATATTAATATCCGTTTGATCTCCACTTCCGAGATCCGGATCTCCTGTGTTATCCTTGAAAAGTATGCAGAACTAGCCGTTAGAACCCTGCACACCGCCTTTGGACTGGACCGGGAAAAATAGGTCAATCTTAAGGTTAATGGACCCGGGTAGGGATCAACCGCCCGGGTTTTGTATTCCCAGGGCAGCATCAATTTCCCGGGCCACCCGCCGGGCTGCCCCGGCAGGGTCAGCCGCATCCCGGATGGGCCTTCCAATAACAATGAGGTCACTTCCCTGCTTTACTGCCTGGGCCGGGGTTGTCACCCTTTTTTGATCATCGTTTTCAAGCAGGCTCCATTCCGGCCTTATCCCCGGCGTCACTGCCAGAAAATCCCGGCTAATGCCACTTTTAACCTGGGCCACCTCCCTTCCTGAGCAGACCACCCCGGCACATCCGGCTCCCTGTGCCATGCGGGCCCGGACCAGCACCAGTTCCTTGGGGTCTTTCACATATTTTTCCTTAAACCCGCCAGCTTCAACTGTCGTTGAATCAGTGTCCGTTAAAAGGGTCACCCCCAACACCCCTGTTTTCCCCCTGCCCCCTTCCACTGCCATTTCAAGCATCCGGACAGACGCACAATGGACCGTAACCAGATCCACCCCCAGATTGGCAACCCGGCCCATGGCCCGCTTTACCGTGGTGGAAATATCATGGAGTTTTAGGTCCAAGAAAATCTTTGCATCACTCAACTGTCTTACCATTGACACCACACAAGGCCCCTGGTCAATAAAGAGTTCCAGACCGATCTTGAACATCCCCACATGGCCGTCCAGAATCCGGACATAGGATTTTGCCTCTTTAATTGAGGCAAAATCCAAAGGGAATACCATATAATCCTTACCTGTTTTCTGCATAAAATATCCTTCCTAAACAAGCTCATAAAATTTAAGATCATACCATAATCGCGATTACTTTTCCCACCGTTTCAACCTGCCTCATTCTCTTTCTGATGCCTTATGAATATCTAAAATTTTTTTCCCGCCGACATAGTCTTTGCTGGCATATTGGGTAATATTTTGAAATTTTCGTATGGTTACCCTCATCTGCGCCACATTTTTTTTTAACAGGCGATGCAAGTTAGATGTCCTAGTATCATCCTCTGAGGCCAACGGCAATTTTTCAATGCACATGGACACGACCTGAAGCGGGTTGTTGAGTTCATGCCCAACGGCACCCGCCAGTTCCAGGATGGACAATAGTTTTTCTTTGGCCAGACGCTCTTTTTCAACCTGTTTGCCCTTGGAGTTGTCCATAAAATAACCCAATGCCGCCCGCCTGCCCTTATACTGGATGGATGTTGCCGTTTCCAATATCCATTTGGTACTCCCCTGTTTGTCATTGATGCAAAATTCGTATGGAAAGCTATGCTTTCCTTTCAGCATTTCGATAAAATTCGATTTAACCTTCTCCCTGTACTGCTGCTGGACTATATTCAACGGATATGTGCCAATAAGTTCATCTTCACTGTAGCCCGTTATCCTCATAAATTCCGGATTGACATACTCAAATTTGGCGTCCTGTATAATGTAGCAGCCAATCGGGGAATTGCGGATACTATGTTCAAATTCTTTTTCAGCCCGTTTAAGCCGGGTCATGTCCCGGACGAATCCTTCAATGGCAATGGGCCGTCGGGAAGCATCACGCACAACGGCCCAGCGATCGTGCATCAACCTTATGGCCCCGTCGGATCCTATATACCGATATTCGATTTCTCCATTTTTTTTCCCGGCCTGATAGGATAAGTTTCTGGCAGCTCTTACTTTTTCCAGATCATCGGGATGGATGTGTAAAAAAACACTTTTCATGGACAGAACTTTTTCCGTATTTTCCTCGACTATTGAATATAACGACAAAAATTGATTGTTGAAAAAAGAAAAGGTACGCGATTCAATATCAAACTGGTAGATGGCTTCCAGTGATCGATCTGCAAGAAGTTTAAAATCTTCTGACAGCTGGCGGACCATTGTGTCCTTGTCCCTTTCTTGTATCACTAATTGTTCTTCCAACGTTTGTATTCTGATTTCTAAATCTTCATAAGTGGGTATTGTCATCATTTAAACAACCTGCAGCGAATATAAGTTATAGATATTGATACATCCATTTAACAAATCCATCCATAAAACCCGGATTGAATTATTAAAATCATTATAGATATATTTTCATATAAAAAAAAAGAGTAGATTGCGAATAATCGTGATTATGGTGAAATATATTTATATCATCATTTTATTGATGACAATCCCATGGGATTTCCCAAAGCCAAAGGGGGAGGGGCTATAGCCTCAGGTTTAAACGTCCCGGGCAGATACGTTTCTAAAAGAGCAGGCGTGTATAGCATGTGGCGAACAAAAAAAACTAAAAAAGATTAGGGTGACTTTATTCCACCGGTTGAAGTGGGTTGCAGCTCACTGATTGAACAATTCTTACAGATTCTAAATTCCGCTGGGCTAAAAGCCATGAACTGCGGACCAGCAGGTCATCAAACAGCACGTTTTTCTTAACGCCCAACTCCATTAAGGGAGTTCACAGGAAATAATCTGCCCACTTTCAGGTTCAATAATAACATCCCATTTGGGCAGTGTGCATGAACGCTCAATCCTGTTATCATAAGGTTTCATTTCTTTTTTTGTAAGCCGGATTCCCTTCTTATATAGTTTTTCCACCAACTTGACAACTGGGTTTATCCCTTTCCATGTCATTGTAGATGCCCAATTGATTGCTTTTGATATTGAATCCAACAGTTCCCCGTTCCAGTGCTCTTCCAATATTCCCCAACATCTTTCAATCGAATTGTACTTGCTATGATAAGGGGGGGGTAATAAATCAGGTGGATTCGCAAACCGCTTTTGTCACTAAATTCGGTCATCCTGCGAATGAATTGAGTCCTGGCACTTGCAGAATTCGGACCATTATCAAGGTTAATAACCAACTCTTTTATGTGAGGGTACTCTTTGGCTCGAACATGGGACCATCCTAATTAGTAGATTTGAGTATTTTTGATCAATCTGTGTATAACTGAGTCATCCCCTATCATTCTGAAATACAGGGAGTATAAACATGAATCCATAACAACAATCTTCAATAGTGTAAATGCTTTTTCCGATCAATGTAATAGATAAGCTGACCGTTCAAAAGTCAAACATCCTTGAATTATTGTGGCTTAAATTTTTGACGACATACTGTTTTAATTTGTATCGGTATCTTAACCATTTCGCACTGTGGACTATGTTTATGACTCTTCTCACCTAATCCCGTATTTAAATGCCAACACTACTATTAATAATCCTCGGTTTTCTGAATCAAAACCTGATACAAGATATTGTGATTGGGGAAAACTTTATTTGATACTCAAACTATAAACTTATTACATTAATTACCGCCCTGGGAGGGTTCCCGCAAAATCAGGTAATTAATATAACAAGTTTCCGAAATCTAATGGGATCAAGGATACACGGATCCTGATAATACACCACCTAAATGTGATTTATATTTTTAAATTTCGCAAAACCTAAAATAAAATCATTAAAACTGAATAGACGTTGCATTGGCGGCCGGGGTGGGATGCGGGAGAATCGTTGATTGCAATTCCATACAAGTTCTTATGCAGTGGTGCGGTTAAAAGGTGAATTGTTTGAGCGCAGCGAGTTTTCGCCTTCAGCGCAACGGAATTTAGAACCTGTCGGAATTGTTCAATCGGTGAACTGCATCCTACCCCGGCTGGTGAGGGTCAGCCCAATTATTGCAAAAATTTATTTTGAAAATTTTTAATCTGAACTTTTAGCTTGATTTGAAATAGTTAAAAGATCCCCTATACCCTCATTTTATTGATGACAATTCCATGGGATTTCCCAAAACGCAGAATGGCCTCGGGTTTGAATTCCCCGGCAAGATACGTTTCTACAAAAGCAGGGGTGTCGAGCATGTGGAGGACAAAAGAGATGTGGCCGGAATACCCGGTGTCATCCAACTGCTGCAGCGCCCTGATGGACTGAGTCGCCATGTCCATGACATGGCGACTGACCTGGGGTGGATTTTCCCGGGTGCAAACATGATTGGAATAGATCCTGCGACAGGCAAAGGGTCTGAACGGGTAAATCATGCAGGCCATGTTTTTCAACAAAAAGGGACAGGGATGGGTCTCTTGTTTTTCCCTTTTCCGGATATTTTTGGCCAAGGCCTTGTTCAGAGAAATTTGTCGGGCCCGGGGAAGGGCCTTTATGGCATGTTGGATCTGCAATCCTTCCAGGGTTGTCATATCAATGCTGCCGGCATCTGTACAACAAAACCCGCAGCCTTTTTGACAGGCCCCCTGGTCTGTGTATGCTTTTGTCCCATGTGCAAAGGATGAATAAATCTTTGCCAATTCTGGTATTTTTTTTTCCACTATATTTTCCTTTTTTTTCCCCAGCCACTCTTTTTTTCAAGAATACAACAAAAGCCTTGATCCCATAGCATACTATCAAATATATAATAAAAGAAAGGAGAGAAAACACCCCATGATGGACCAGGCAGAAATAATTTTAGGAAAAACATTTGGATATTCGTCTTTTAAACCCTTCCAGGAAGCGGTTATTGAAAGGGTATTAAACCGGCAGGATACGGTGGTGGTGCTGCCCACCGGCGGTGGCAAGTCCCTTTGCTATATCATACCGGCCATAATATTCAAGGGGCTTACCATTGTGGTCTCTCCCCTGATTTCCCTGATGGAGGACCAGATTGGCCAGCTGACCCAGACCGGAATACCTGCTGTCTGTTTAAACAGCATGCTGACCCCGGAAGCCTATGGCAACAATATCCGTCTTCTCCAGGCAAACAAGGTTAAATTATTGTACCTGGCCCCGGAAACATTGATGATGCAAAGAACCCTTAACTTGCTGGAAAAACTTCCCATAGACCTTTTGGCAGTGGATGAAGCCCATTGTGTGTCTGAATGGGGGCATGATTTCAGACCGGAATACCGCCAGGTGCAAAAATTTAGGAAAAAAATTCCCCAGGCAGTTGTAATGGCCCTTACCGCCACGGCCACCCCCCAGGTCCGGACCGATATTTTAACCCTGTTTAATATTCCGCCAGCCAATTTTTTCATGGGCAGCTTTAACCGGGACAATCTGTTTTTAGATGTTCAGATCAAAAATGACCCCCAGGCCCAATTACTCAATTTCATTAAAAAATTTCCCAGGGAATCCGGAATTGTTTATTGTACCACCCGCAAATCCGTGAACATGCTGTGTGATGTATTAACGGCCAGCGGATTTTTGGCAAAGCCCTACCACGCAGGTTTAGAGGATGACCAGCGCCGGGAGAATCAATTGGGGTTCATCCGGGACGACATCCAGATCATGGTGGCCACCATTGCCTTTGGCATGGGCATTGATAAACCCGATGTGAGGTTTATTGTCCAGTATGACCTGCCCAAAAATATTGAAACCTATTACCAGCAAATCGGAAGGGCCGGACGGGACGGGCTCAGATCCGATTGCCTGTTGCTGTATTCCCAGGCAGACACCCAGACCATCACCCGGTTTATCCTGCAAAAAGAAGCCGACATCCAGG
>Ga0307929_1001664_pt1 | contig 16039 bp, 16 predicted proteins | sample AceLakmetage1330_FD_203160 | JGI IMG/M metagenome (GOLD analysis project Ga0307929, IMG submission 203160) | Saline water microbial communities from Ace Lake, Antarctica - #1330 | ecosystem: Environmental > Aquatic > Non-marine Saline and Alkaline > Saline | place: Antarctica: Ace Lake...
TTCACTGATCTGCTTTTGGAGCCGATTGGCAGATGTAACGATTTCTCTCAGGTTTTTCAGAATTTCCGGGATGTTGTTCTTGATCTCCGTCAGAAAATATTCTTTCATGGGCTGCTCTTGACCCTGGCTTTCGGCTTCCAGCGCCAGGATATTCCGCCGGGTTTTCTGGATCTGGATGTCCGTCTCGATAGCTTTCTCTTCATACGCCTGCTGCTCCCTGGAAAGTTTCTGGCGAAAAGCCACATCAGAGGCCTTGTCTGAAAGGCCCATGATCCGGTTCAGAAAATCTTCACCAAACTGGGGAGAGAGATTGCCCGAGGGAATAAACGCAGTTGTGCCGCCAGCATTGATTCCAGCGGCACCGGATTGCTGCTGATTTTTAAACCCTACATACTCCTGGAGGGTTCGCTGTATCAGGTTTGCTTTTTCCTGCAACAATTCTTTCTTGCCCTGAAGAGTGACAAGTTGGCTCTGATAATGATGGATGCTGATTCTCAGGTCTTTTGAAAGCCCCAATGTTCGGGTGGGATGGATGAGGAGATCCAGCTGATATCTTTCCACATCATCCAGGGCACGCAGGAGATCGGGCAGGGTACTGCCGGTTTCGCTGTCTTCGGCGGTCAGACCATTGGGCGCTTCGGTCAGTGCGGTCAGATGATCCCGAATCAGTCCGATTTTTTCATCGATGTAATCGAACATAATCATGTAATCCAGTTCCTGGAGAATCGACTCCTGAAAGATGGCCGGACCTATGCTCTCCAGGTTTAAAGCCAGAACTCCTCGTTCATTGATGGCCTTGGTGGCCCAGATGTCGGGAATATCCGCCAGTAACTTTGCAATCACAGGTTCAGGAAGATTCGATTTGCCGGGGTTCAGGATTAGCCGGGTGCCACGAAGCGCGGCCTGCCGAACTTCTTCACGCTGCTGTACCCGGAGGGCATCAATTTCAATAGGGGTGATCTTCTTGGATGAAAGAAGTTGCTGGTATTTGGCCTGGATCAGCCCCAGATCCAGGGCATGGGGCGTGACACGCAGCATGGAAGAAAAATCCTCCCGTGTGATGTCATACTGCCCGAGATCGTTTTGCTCAAAGACGGCATCCAAAATGCTGGGGGCGACCATGTCCGCCCGCTGGTAAAGGGCACCATTGGGATAGGTACCGTTCTCTATACCAGAAAAGGTCAGAGTGATGGGCAGGGAATAGCTCTTTTCCAGCGGTGCTGCCAGGTGCTTTGCCGCCCAGAGTCCCCAGAAGATGCAACAGACGATGATCAGGGAGATCAAGGTCACGGTTCGGGTGGCCCAGATGGCTTTGATAAAATCCTGGAGGCGTATCTCATCCCCATGGGTCATGGCGGAGAAATTGCTGATTTCGGGGAGGGTAACGGTCGTATTATGCTTTGTTTCCATGTATACCATTCGCTTTTGTTTACAATATTTGTTCAACAAGGTAATGGTTCCAAGGCCTTGATACGATATGCTCTGGAACACTCAATATTTAAGCTTTTCATTATATCATGTTTTTATCAGATTTGGAATCGATAATTATAGATGACCCTGTTTATTTAGTATAGATCGCTGGATTGCAGATACACTATGCTGGATTTTAAATCAACAGACTCATAGATGCGGAGAAATTGCTGAATTCGGTAAGGGTAACGGTCGTATTGTGCTTTGTTTCCATGTATGTAATTCGCTTTTGTTTGAAATATTTGTTCAATATGGTAATGGTTTCCAGGCCTTGATACGATATGCTCTGGAACACTCAATACTTGCATTCTTGTTATACCAGATTCTTGTCCAGGGCCGGGCCTGTGTCATTGTTGTCCTCATCTCGCCAGAAGCGCTTGAGTAGAGCCACCGGGATGACCAGTACCGTCATGCCGACCATGACAAAAATAAAGATTTTGGCACTCTTTTTCAAATGACCGAGAAAAGTGCTTCTGGGATTGACTTCACCGCTTTCCAGATGATAGAGCCGGTTGACGCTGCCGGCATTCTGGACGTTAATCTGGCTGCTGAGCCGGTTGCTTGCCTGGACAATATCTTCAAGGTGCGTGACGATGCGGGGTATGCTTTTTTTGACTTGCTGGGCAAAAAATTCGTGCAAAGATTCTTTGTAGGCTGCGTCTGTCTGTAGGGGGGTCAAATTGCACTGCACCATCCGCCCGACAAAGTCTATTTCAATGGCGGCGTTCTCGTATTTCTGCTCCTGCATGATCAGTTCTTGGCGGAACTGGATGTCGGAGGCCTGATCCGAGAGAGATATCATGTGGCTGAGGAAATCATCCCCTAACTGGGGAGAGATGGTGTCACTTGATGAAGACAGTCGCATCGCTTCAGGAGCATTGTTGCTGATGCTTCCGGGCCTGTTCTGGAGTGCCATGTATTCCCGGTGTGCTTCGCGGATCATCCGTCCCTTTTTCACGAATTCATTTTTCTGATCCCCTATCTGCTGCAACCGGTTGAGGTAATGATGAATCGTAGCCTCTTTCTTTTTGGAGATCCCCAAATCCCGGATGGGTGGAATCAGCAGGTTGAGCTGGTAGATTCGAACATCCCCCAGTATCCGAAGTAGCTCTGGTATGGTCATACCGCTTTCCGTGTCAACGGCTGTAAGGCCGTTGGGGGCGTTCCTGAGGGTTATCAGCAGATTCTGAATGGTGGTGATTTTTTCATCGACATAGTCAAAAAGCAGCATGTAATCAAGGCTGTTCAGAATTTTATCACGAAACAAGTTGCTGCTCAGTATCTCGGTATCCAGATCCAACATCCCCTTTTCGTGGATCATTTTTTCCGCCCATATCCGGGGAATATCGGACAGAATTTTTGGAATGACTGTCAGCGGTATCCTGCCGGACAAACCGGATTTGCCAGGGCTCATTATAAGACGGATGGTTCTCAATTGGGATAACTTGATCTCTTGGTGCTCCTTCTCTCTAAGGGCATTAACATCTTCGGGTCTCAGCTTGCGGTCTGATGTTAACTGGTTGTATTTTTCCTGGATGAGAGCGCTTTCCAGTGAATAAGACTTAATGGAAAACAATGTGGAAAATTTATCCAACGTGATATCGTAGCGGGATATCACGTTTTTCTGATAAGCTATTTCCAGGACATGGGGTGCGATGATGTCGGAAATCTGGAACGGGCTTTCGTCCGGGTATCTACCGTTCTCGATGCCGGAAAACGTCAGCTTGATCGCCAGAGAATAAACCGGCTGCCCGGGAAGGTATAGCTTCCAGGCGGCCCAGCCCCCCCAGAAGACCATGGTCGTAATGATCAGGGAGATGGCCCAGACATGACGAATTTTCCATATGGATCTGATTATCTCCATAAGGTTGATCTCATCTTCCTGTTCCAAGGGATAGTATCCGGGAGGCAGATACTGCGGCGGGGAGGGGGGGACATTTGCTTGTTCGGCCATTGTGTCAAAAATTCCTTGCTTGAAAGCTAAATTTATAGTTTGGTAGTAAAATACTCGATTATAGCGATTATAGTGTGTTTCGTATGGTTGCACCTACTGACATATATTGTCTAAAATGATACATAAAGAAATTAAATGTATTTGTCAAGGTATAAATGGTGCCGCTGTGCCGTATGTGAAATGAATGCCGATGGGATGCTGATCGAACATTGACTATTGATTGGCCACTTTTTTAACAATTCAAGGATTTCCCTGGCACTGACTTCCCACTTATGTTCATGAGGATCTGAACCCATTAAACTTCTATTATTACAATTAATTCACTTTAAAAAACGCATATATTATCTTTTAAAGCCCATATTTGGGAACAAAAATTCCAGGGTGGAGATAGTCCCGCTTGGTGGCTACAGGGGTAATGGTAAAATTAACTATCAAAATTATCCACATCATTGTCAAAATGTATCAAGCGCATTTGCACTCTGTTGGGATCATTAAGGTAATTAAATGCACCGCAAAATCAAGACATCAAACATGTTTATGGGGATATTTCCCCAGTTTATGCATGTGCTCATGCCGGTGAATATGCACCTCATCATCCTTTAAAATTCGACCTTTTTCCATGGAAAAAATCCGATGGGTCACAGCGGAGATGAAATCAAACTCATGGGAAATAACGATATAAGGAATGTTTAAAGATACCAGGGTTTCGGCAAGGGTGGTTTTTACGCCGGCATCAAGGCCAGCGGTGGGTTCGTCCAAGAGCAGCAATTCCGGCTCCATGGCCATCACCGCCGCCAGTGCCACCAGCTTTTTTTGTCCTCCAGACAATTTATGTGTAATACAGTTTTCCAAGGCCAAAATTCCCAATCCATCCAGAATAGCCCTGGCCTGTTCCAGGGATTCCTTGGGAGAAAATCCCAGATTTAAAGGGCCAAAACAGACATCATCAATCACCGTGGGGCTGAATAGCTGATCATCTGCATCCTGGAAAAGCAGACCCACCCGGGAGCGAATTTGTTCAAAATCCTTTTCCGTCTTCATAAATTTTCCCAGCACTTCAATGGTTCCAGCATCCGGGATGCACAAGCCCATGATGGTGTGAAATAGGGTGGTTTTACCACTGCCGTTGGGGGCTATGATACCGATGCGATCCGTTTTTTCAACGCTTAAACTCACGTCATCAAGGGTGGGGTCAACAGCACCGGGCCAGGTAAAGGAGACATTTTTCAGTTGAATTACAGGAAAATCATGGGTCACAGTCTATTCGCTTTCATTGGATGATCACATTCTTTACGCTCACAGGGTGGAAAGGTCAGGTTTTTTTTATCTCAATTCTCATTGGCGTTTCAGGTTCGCACCGGCACTTATTGATAATGCAAGAAACCGCACCGAACCATTCTCTCAAAAAACCAGCTCCAACAACGTATCATCAAATTTCACATTAACAAGGTTTCGGTTACAACCAGCCCCAGGGCGGTCATGGATACCAAAGTAAGAAATAGATAATTTACCACGCCCGGGGAGAAGGTGTCAAGGGTATGAAATTTACCATTAAATCCCCGACAACGCATGGCATCATACACCCTTGAGGCCCGGCGGGAAGCCCTCACAAACAGCATGCCAGCAAGGTAGGCATAGGTACGGTAGGAATGAATATTGGTGCCAGGCACAAACCCCCGGAACTTTGCGGCCCTGAGCAATCGGCGGTACTCCGCCTGGATCACTGAAATATACCGATAGGTCATGAGCAGCAGAAACACCATTTTATCGGGCACATGGAGATGATGCAGACTCTGCCCCAATGTGGCCACGGTCATGGTGGCCACCAGGGCCATGAAATACAAAAGAATGGTCACGGACTTAAGGGTAATGCTCACGCACAGTATCACTCCGGGACGGGTGAGGGTCAACGGTCCCAGGACAACCAGGGGATCCCCCTCATAGGTAAAGGGCATCACCCCCCAGATCATCACCAGAAACCAGAACAACGGCTTTAATCGTTTAAGGAGTGCCCGGGGGGGAAGCTTTGCCATGCCCACAAGGAGCAGGGCCATTATCAGATGGCCCCCCAGAAATTTCACGTCATGGCACAGGGCCGCGCAAAAGGAGACAATTACCGCCGTTATCACCCTTACACCGGGGTCCATGCGGTGCATCCACGAATCGTATCGCGCAAGGGCTTCATCCATTGTGTTTTTTCCTCTTTTTATTTATGAAGGCGGCAATACCGCAGATGAAAAAGATAATGGCAATGCCAGTGGCCACCGCTGCCATGGAGGGCTTGGCTTCTATGGCCGCCTTTTTTGTCATGGCTTCACCCAATTGTTGTTCAGCCATTTCTCCAACTGCGGTAAGTTCTGACTGTGTCAGGGTCCATTGGGCCTGGTGTCCCATGGTGGCATCAAGCTTAATCAAGAGATCCGAGGTTACCGTGGAGGGAACGGGAAATTCAAATTTCCCCTGGTCATCGGTTTTGCCCCGGAGCACCACCTGCCCCTCCTTATTCACCACCTCAATGGCACCGCCATGCACCGGCTGGTCTCCAAAACTGCTCTCGGTGTACACCACGCCCTCTTCCACCCAGGCAAACACATATACCTTGTGGGCCCATGCCGGGGGGATATTCACCAGAATCAACATCAGCGCCAGCAGGGCAAGTCTTATGCTCCGTTCCGTCAGGGACGCATGGGGGGCAATAGGAACCGGCCAATTAGACCGTCTACGGCTCCGGGCCGGGCCCATTGCCCGTCGGGGGGGCGGCATGATAGCATTGGAAAGGAAATCAGCCTCTCTCCCCTGCCCTGTTCTTTGATGTATTGGGTTGTTTTTCATTTTTCAGACCCTCTTTTGTAAATATTCGGCTTGGTAACTCCCTATTCGCTTATTCTTTTTATGTAATCATTAATTTTAATACCACAATATATTGTGGTTAGTCGATTTGAAAACATGATTAAAAATCAAAAAGGAGCAAAACATAATTTTAAAATGTACAAATTTGTTAAATTCTATTTGATAACAATGTCCAACACCTTCGCCAAATTTAAAGTCGGTTTGAATTTTTATAATTAGTCTACCTTATGTTGTGTAATGCAAGTTTTAATTCGCCACATGTTGATTAGGCTTTGAGTCAAAATAAAATTGGCGAAGGTATTGATGTCTGATCTTCAAAATTAATGATTTAAACCTTAAAATGAGCGAATGGGGAGTGGTAATGTAAATGTTTGGCCAGTGCCCCATATTCGCTTAGTTGGGACTGCGTAGCATACTATTGCTATGTGAGCAGGCCCAAATGAGTGAAGATGGGGTGCTGGCCGAATATTTACCCTCTTTTGGGAAATATTTCAGGGTAGACCTTTAAAAGAAAGGTCACGCAAAACCCCGTGACAATGCCTTCAATGATCATCACCGGCAAATTAGCCGTCATCACCAGTATGGATACTTCCAGAAAGTTTTTTTCCGTAAAATACAGGGCAGATCCCAACCCCAGGGCCGCCAGCCCCACACTGCCAGCACCGGCCAGAAAGGCCGCCACAAAAGTATAGCGAGGGCTCCTGTTTGTGAGCGGTCCCACCAGATAATAGCAGATCACCGCTGGCAGGGCCATGATCACCGTATTCACCCCCAGGGCTGTTATCCCCCCATATTGAAACAAAATGGCCTGGAGTAGGAGGGCCGTCAGAATGGCGGGAAAGGCGGCCCATCCCAACAACAATCCCACAATGCCATTGAGGATGAGATGCACACTGGAAGGCCCCAGATTCACATGGATCAGGGAGGCCACAAAAAAAGCAGATGAAAGAATGGCCACATGGACCATGCGGTCATAATCAATTTTCTTGAGCCCCACCGCAGTTCCGGCAAAGGCCAGGGCTGCCCCTGCCATCATCACCGGTCCGGAGAGCACCCCTTCAGAAATATGCATGTTATTCTCCTGCCTGCCAGGGCATGAATTGAACCCAGATCACGGCCCCCAGTTCAATGTCCTTTTCCACCCCGTCATGCATCTTCTTTTCCTCTGCCGTGGTCAAGCCTGCAAATCCCCACCAACCCGCAACCGGGGGGGCATAGCTAAAAATACCGTTGCCATCGGCCTTAAGGGTCTGGGTCACCATGTAATCCGTGGGGGCGGTGGCCTTTTTATTTTCATTGTAGTACTCCACCTCCACCTCGGCAAAGGGCACGGCTTGTCCGTCTTTTTTAACAATCCCCTGGAAGATATTGCCCGCATAGAGTCCATAGGGTTTTGACAGGGGAACAATTTCTGTTTTCAACCCAATTTCACTGTCCCATCCCGCTTCACCGCCATAGGCTGCGACCACGGTCTTGGTGTAATGAACAATAAAGCAGTCTTCGGCAGGTTCCCAATAGGGAACAGGCTCCATGCAAAAGGCATAGGCCCCGGGTCGTTTCACGGAAAAATCAAGGGTCCATGCCCCCTGTTCCATAACGGTACTGTTTTTAAGGGAGGGCAACAAATCGGTTTTCTTTCCATCTCTTACCACATTAAACCCATGGGGTTTGACAAGTTCCATACCATGGCCCTCAAAGGGGTGAGAAAATGACAAATTCAGGGTCACTGTTCGATTATCCTCCTGCATGACCATGCTGTCTGAAGGGATGATCATGCCAAAATGAGCTATGGCAAAGGGAACCATAATCAAACTGAAAAAAACGGTGAGACAGATGGATTTCATTGAACGGACTGTCATTGGTACGCTCCTTAATCTTAAATTTTACGATCATATCACTCTGTGGACAAAACAAAAAAACCACAAAAGTATACCACTGTCTATCCATAATGGATCTACAGCCATGGTAACCTTCGTGGTTAGATTTAATGGCTCATAGCGGATTAGTGTGATTCAATGACAAAAAAATTCACACAATTTTGTGATAACTCAATAATTTCAAAACATTCAGTTTTTAGAAAACTGCTTGTCTTAATGATTTTCACACTAATCCACGATGAGCCATTATTTCGAACTCGTTCCTTAATGTTTAACCCTCGGTTCGATAGCCATCATAACATACTGTAATCTAAATAAAATTTTATTTGGACTTTTTATTTGTTATTTTTTTATATCAATAAATTCAAACTGTTATAAAAAAATAGTCGAACCGATGGTGTTTAACAAAATCTTTCTAAAATTTTAAGAAGGGCTTCTGCCCCCCAGTATTAGCAGATAGTTATACAAAAAATCAAAAACATGTCAATCATTTTTTATACCAGGTGCCGTCGGGTTTCTGGAGGAACTCCCCGGGATTGGCCTTTTCCACAATCTGAGCAGCTCTCAGTGTTCCCACCTTTTCAAGGCTCACCCCCTGTTGTCCTGCAATGAGGATGTACACTGATTTGCGGTCTTTGTTCTCGGCATCAATGATATCCTGCCCCACCATTTTAGCGGTGACATGGGCAAGGTACCCCTTTGAATTTTCCCCCACAAGCCCCTGGGATTTTAATTTAACAATGTCCGGGAGCCGATTTTTCATGCGCGTTTTTATATCATCGGCCAAGGCTACCCCGGTAAGAAACACCAGGGAACAGATCATCAGAATTCCCCCATAAACCAATCGTTTTTTTTCCATATTTTTCTCCTTTTACTGACTACTTGATATCATATCAAAAGTAGTTCCTGCTTCATTGAGCCTCCCTCCTGAAAATAGAGTAGTCTCAAAAAATGTGGTGCACTTATGAAAGGTGCCCTTTTAATCTTTAATTTTTTCTTCAGCGGCATCAATGTCGTCAAAGAAATTGCCCAAGGCCCGGTCCACTTTAACATTCACATCAATGGTGATGTGGATGGGTTTTACCTCAACCGGGGCCAGGGCCACCTCATGCCGGGTACTACATCCCAGGGCCAGGCAAAGCGCCATCCCAGAAATCAGAACCCACATGAATATTTTTTGTCCCATAAGATATACCTCCTGTAACTCGATGATCAAGCTTTTTTTTATTAGAAAGTCTCACCAACATGCTGGAATTAAAAGACTTTCAATTTTCGTTGTGGCTGGTGGTTACAGCCATGTATGTTTTTTATATGAAAGAGTAGAGATGCCTAATATTCTTTCATGCTTCCTTGTGGGTAGGCCGAGGCCAGAATACGGTCTGCCCGTGGCAGTTATTAGAAAATAAAACTTTCGGGCAACCTCAGCAGAGCCTCCCCCCCGATGGGTAATAGGAACCGGCCAATTGAGCCGTCTACGGTTCCGGGCCGGGCCCATTGCCCGTCGGGGGGGGGGCATGATATCATTTTCAATATTCGTTGTGGCTGGTCTTACAGCCATGTATGTTTTATATGAAAGTCTCAGCAACATGCTAAAATTAAAGGACTTTCGTTTTTCGTTGTGGCTGGTTTTACAGCCATGTATGTTTTATATGAAAATGAAGTGTCCAAGTAGCCTCAGCAGAGCCCCCCCCGATGGGTAATAGGAACCGGGCAATTGGGCCGTCTACGTCCCGGGCCGGGCCCATTGCCCGTCGGGGGGGGCGGCATGATATCATTTTCAATATTCGTTGTGGTAAGTTCACACGACTTCCGATTAGGGCCTGTGCACGGTGATCTGGGGAAATGGAATACTCCAGTCGTTCTGGGTACACACATCAACACACCATCGCTGGATGGCCCGGTTCAAGCGATTGTAAAGGGGAGCCGCCTCGCCGTCAAAATCGGCAATAACAACAAAATCCAATGAAGAGGCACCGGCCTGACAGAATTCCACGTTTAAATTGACAAGATTGGCACTATATCCCTCTTTTTCAAGGGCCTGCTCCAGGTAATCCCGGGTCACTTTGAGAATGTTACCAGTTGCCTGTTTCTGGTGCTGATACCCAATACCAAATAGCACCTTAAGCCTGAAATTAAAAGAAATATTAAGGGGCGCTTGTCCCAGAAAATCCCCGGTCTGATATACCTTATGAGATCCCCCCCGCTGGACCAGTTCCACCATTTCGTGGGAAAGACTCACCACCTTTCCCCGGGTACCATCTGCCAAAATCACCCAATCCCCCTTGCGACAGGGAAACCAGGACTCTTCGGACCCAAAGGCACGGGAGATTTTGCCCACCAGGGATTCAATGGGAACTCTGAGCTTTACGCCCAGATCCGGGTTTTCAATCTCACTGAACATATTGATTCGTTTCACCAGCCAGGGCAACCCGTCCAGCACCAGACGTTCACCCTCCCTCACTGCACCGATGTTGAGAATGAGTCGGCTCTGTTGCCACATGCCGGGCAGGGTACTTTTAACCCCCCAGCCAAGGCCCAGTAAAACAATAATGGTGACACTGAGCAGCACCCAGTCCTCGGCCAGATAAAAGACCAAAATCAGTACAAGCAGGCTGAGCACCACGGCCATCACTTTAAAAAGCAGATCCAGCAAGCGGGCATAAAAGGGTCGATATCCGGATTTAAACCCCGGAACCGTTCGAATGGTTATTCCATAGATAAAACGTAGCAAAAGCAATACCAGGGCACAGGCCCCCACGGCCATGATAAGATAAAGCCCCCGGTTCCGGAAAAAATCCCGTACAGATGTGCGGGAAACTTCCATAAGGGATTTTTCCTCCTGCTCCATGGTGTCCAGCTGGAGACGGGCCACCTTCATGCGGTTGTCCAGCTGTTCCACAATCCCCTGCCATTCTGGCAAAAGCATCTTTAGCTGCTCTTTCACTGCTTTGTCCGTTGTTTTTGCCATCTGTACATTCACATTTTCAAAGGCCTCATCGGCAACGGGGAGGAGTCTTTGATAATATTGGATGTCTTCCTTGAGCTTTGCCTTCTGCCTGGCTTTTAAGGTAAACCGTTTCAGTTCTTTTATACCCGGTTCCACCAGGGAGACCAGCTCATCCTGCCACTTAAACGCCTCCTCTTTTTTGTCAGAAAACAGGCCAATATCAATGCCCGTGGCAATACGTTCAAAATCGGCCTTGGCACCATCCAGCTGGTTATCCAATGTGGCCAGTTCCTGCTTGAGGTTTTCCTTTTCCATTTCAGAACTGCTGGCCTTGAACTGTTTGTTTTTGTCATCAATGCGACTGAGCAGGGTCTTCTTCAACTCAATTATGGATGCCAGCATCTCTTTGGAGCGACCTGCCCTTTGGGCTTCCACGGACACCACTGTAGATTCAGGATCAACGGTTTCATCTGCCCCATACACCGGAGAGATCAAACAAGACCACACCATCAATAATATCAAAACAAGTCGAAACACCTTCACCTCTCTTTTCCAGTTTTAATTTTTTTATAACTGCCACGGGCAGAGCGTATTCATTATGACAGGGGCCTCTGCTAAAATAGTTGGTTCAAGCGATTACCCAGTTTCATGACGCGGTTAAAGGGCAAGGTCAAGTTCACATCCAGCTTGATTCCCTGGAACCGTGATCCTGGGCTTGTGGCATCCACCCGGACAAAGGTGCCCAGCTCTTTTTGATACTCAAACGGCAGATTTGTTTCCGGACTTCCGTCAAATTCTAACTTTACCATGAGATCTTCCCCCTGGGAATTAAATCCCACCCGGGCCCACTTATACGTATAATTTTTCAATGCCTCCCGGGCCAGGTCCATTTGGCCAAACTGGGGTGTGTTAACGGGGATTCCAGCGGTGAGCATTTCGGTGTTGGAAACCTGGATAGACCCTCCCAGTCCCGGTGTGGAGTAAAGAAATCCATTGTCAAAGGAAAGTTCCCCCTTAACCCAGGAGATGGGAATCCGACCGTTGAGGCTGCCCTCCCCCTGTGCCTTGAAAGATCCCACCTGCTGCAACACATCGGCAAACCGCAGCCGGTCACAGAACAGGCTTATATGGTAGGCATCAATTCCGCTGGAAAAACGGGTGGCACCCGTGGTAACCGTACCGTCACACCATTTAAAAGAGGCCTTTTCCAATAAAAAGGAAGTCATGGACTCCATGGTATACCGAAATTGTGCGTCGGTGGCCACCATCTTATTCAATCGCAGGGAATCCATTGTTAAAACCATACCCGGTGCACTACGAATGAGCGGCAGTTCATTAAACACAAGGGTGGCATTAATACCCTTGATTTCAAGTTCCCTGTCCGCCATGCTAAGTTCGCCCCGGGTAAGGTCCAGTTGAAGCTGGTTCTGTGGCGCTTTGTTTCCAAGGGTCATCCGGCCCCGGGCTGCCAGGGTGGTTTTAAACTGGGGCAGTTCCACATCCGGGGAGAGCAGGCCGCTCTTTCTAACCATGTGATGGTTCAGGGGGAATGGTGGCATATCCCATATCAGCTCCATGGCAGTTGGCAAGGGGGGTAAAAAGGAAGTTTTCAGATCAAAATTGACATGGGGGGCAGCAATTTTAGAAGGATCTGAATTTTTTTCCACCGTTGCGCTCGGTGCCCAAAAGGGGAAATGCACGATTCCGGAAAAATCCATGCCCAGTTTGGTGTGGCGCACCTCTCCCCCCAGGAAACACATGGGATGTCCGTTAAAAGACAGGGTTTCCACGGAAAAAGTGCCCCGGCGGCCAGGGGTTCCCACGGGCCAGGAAAAGGGAAGATTCACATGAATGCCCGAAACCACCAGGGTATCCCGACCCAGATGGGAGATGCTTCCATTTTCAACCTTTATGCCACCGGACACAAGGGGCTGACCCCGGAGATCCACCCGGATGCCAAGGAGAAGTGTCCCTCCGGGAAAGTGGATCTGAAACTGATTATTTTCTCCTTCAATACGCCCCAATGTGGTTGTCAAATCCATGGCAAGCCCATGCCCCAGGGGTGACAAATCAAAGGTGCCGGTGCCATTCACGGCAACATGGGAGACCTTTACCGGCAGCGGTATATTCTGGACCATGAGATCTTTGGCCACCATGTGGACCCGTATCTCTCCCTTTGTCCCCTCTCCGCTGGCATCCAATTGAAACCGGGATCCACGGCCCAGGCTTAGCTCCGTGTCCCCCACCCTGAAAAAGTATTCTGTGGTTTCTTTGTGCTGATCCATGAGGGTCAATTGCCAGGATCCCTCCCGGGTGAGATCAAACCTGCCGGACATGAACAGGGCGGGCATGGCACCCCGATCCCATTGAAAATTAAAAAGGGCATGGAGGGGAAAGGTCAACGGAAGCCCGGGAACCGCCGGACTATCTCCGGGAACCAGGGTTATCACAAAATTACGCAGGGTAACCGGGTGGGGGCCCGCCAGGGTCAGACGAGAAAGGCGCATGCTCACGCTTCCGTCTCCTTCCCCTGTGAGGGTCAAATCCCCTTTCCCCTGAAAGTTGACCCCGGGAAACCATGGCTGGAGGAGATCATTGAACCGGCCATACTCAATCCCCCGGGCAGCCAGCTCAAAATGTTCGATATCACCGGAGCGGTTCATCAACACCGCGCCATGCACGGTTTGTCCCAAAGGGAACACATGAAATCCCAAAGAAAGTTCCTGTTTGTCCCAGGGAATAAGAGCGGCAAAGTCAAAGGGAATACTAATTTCCCTGCCGTTGAGAGATATCCCCAAGCGAGAATGGGTGATGTTTACCCGGGAAGGCAGGTGGCGCAGCAGCCCTTCCATGGGCCTTGCCGCATGGGACACAGGAGGAGATGACGGCGGCGGGGTATCATTCTCATTGCTTGAAAAAAGGAAGGGAAAATCAGTGAACGCAATGCCATCATCAGTGAGGGACGTTCGGATGTCCAGGCCTGAAATATTGATCAGGTCAGGCCTTTGCTGGATCAGGGAAGCCAACGAGTAATTCACCGTCATCCCATCGGCCACCACGTGGTTGCCCATACGAATGGGCCCCATGGTGGCACCACTGGCCCCCATATGCCGTACCATCACTTCCAATGAATCCAGAACCGGCCGGGAGGAGAGGGCCGCATTGATACCCCATTGCGCCACATGGGGCATGAACACCAATGCCAGGAGAACAATGCCTGTCCCGCTAATTAAACAGATTTTAAAAACAAACTTAAAATTCATGGCAGATGGTATCCTGAAAACGTCAATTTAGTATCCGCAGTACATAATCCTGTTCCAGGGAGGCTTTCAGGGCTTTTAAAATCACCATGGCGGCATCCTCGGGTGTGATATTTTTTACACCGGCGGCTTCAGCACAATGGGCCAACAATGTCGTATTGCCATGGTCCAGGCCCATTTTCACTTTAATGGTATCGGACAGGGCAAAATAAACCGTGCCAATGTCACGCCGTTCCAGATTGGCAAGCATGCACCGGGTCCGCAAATTCAAATCCTTTCCAATGAATTTGGCGGCCTCTGATACGGTGCTGCACCGGGCCTGGGCCCGGCGCTCCAGCAAAAGGGTATCCCGGGTGGAAAGCGCATCCGGGGTCTGGGTCATCATTTCCATGAAAAAAAGGGTCTCAAATATCCCCTTCACGGACCAGTAAATCCCGGCATCCTGACTGGCCCTGGGGCCTGCCACATTGAGTATCTGAATATGCCAGGTCTTAAGAAAATCCTGGAGCATCACTGCGGCCTCAAACTCACCCATATCATTGAGATCAACATGGCAGCATGGTTTTTTAAGGGTATGGGAAAGCTCCCAGGTCAGAAGAGATCCCCCTTTTAAGTGGCCCCTGGAAATAATAACGGTGCCCTGGGCATCCCGAATATTTTGTTCCGTGCGCCGGGCGTAATTGTCCGTGTCCATCTCATCCAGACGGTACAAAGAAGGAATCACCCCATCTTCGGCTTTTCTACCCGCCGGAACCCATCCGCCGTGATCAACGTTGAATTTTATGGCCGTGTCCAGGGCCCCCCGATCCACACCGGTCTGGCCCCCGGAAATAATTTTTTCTATCATGTCTTCTGGCTGTTCCGAACAATCATCACAGAACAGGTGGCTTTGTGGGCAATGCGTTTGGCCACACTGCCAAAGAGAACCAGCTCCACACCGGAAAGTCCATAGGCCCCCACAATGACCAGATCAATATTTTCCGATTCAATATAATGCAATATTTCCGATGAGACATGACCCTCCAGCACCCGGATGACAGAATCCATTGATGAAGAAATTCGCTGGGCATAGGTTTGAATCATCTGATCTGCCAGCTTTTCCACCAAGGCGGTGGAAGATTCCGCTGGAACCACCAGATCAATGTCGGTGATCAAGGGGCTAATCACCGGTGGCAGAACATGAACCAGGTGAAGTTGTGCACCATACTTTTGGGCAAGGTCCAGGGCCGTTTGAAAGGCATTGTCGGCATTGGATGAAAAATCCACACAACAGAGAATACGTTTGACGTTCATTTGCGCCTCCTTTACGTTGGATAACTCCCGGATGAAAATCGAACACCGGGATGCCAAAATTGGCACTGTCCCATAATACCATCGCAACATTTTAAAATCAAACCAAGCACTCTAAAATAATTACTTTTGGCCCATCAATGGTAAATATTCGGGTTGGCAATGTAACTGTCTGGCCCGTGCCCCATATTCGCCTATTTGGACGAATGCTATGTGAGCAGCCTCAAATAGGCGAATATGGGGTGCTGGCGAATATTTACCATCAATGACCCTGTTGATTTAGTACAAATCTCTGAATTGTAGATACAATATGTTGGATATTAAATTATCCAATATCAAGATGCTGTATGCGCATTTTGCAAAAAGCGACTTAATCAACAGGCTCATCAAT
>Ga0307929_1001665_pt1 | contig 16032 bp, 11 predicted proteins | sample AceLakmetage1330_FD_203160 | JGI IMG/M metagenome (GOLD analysis project Ga0307929, IMG submission 203160) | Saline water microbial communities from Ace Lake, Antarctica - #1330 | ecosystem: Environmental > Aquatic > Non-marine Saline and Alkaline > Saline | place: Antarctica: Ace Lake...
GATTGGTTGGATAATCCTCCACAAGCAGTATGTGAGCCTTTTCCCGTTGATCTTTCACCACCGTATGTTTTTTGCAAACCCGCACAGCCTCCTTATCTGACGTTTTCTTGAAAAATACATTGAAGCGGAACGTGCTTCCTTCGCCCACAACACTTTCAAGGGTGATTTTGCCACCCATGAGTTCAACCAACTGCTTGGAAATCGTGGTACCCAGCCCTGTGCCACCGTACTTTCTCGTGGTTGAGCCATCGGACTGTGTAAAGCTTTCAAAGATGGTTTTCTGTTTATCCGGGGCGATGCCGATCCCAGTATCGCTCACGGAAAATTGAATTTCCACTTGATCATCCTGATGGGAAGCCATTTCCACCTGCAAAATAATTTTTCCCACTTGCGTAAACTTTAATGCATTATCGGTCAGGTTCATAAGAATTTGCCGAAGTCTTCCCGGGTCACCAACCACACGATCCGACACGTCATTGGCAATGACGGTGATGACCTCTAAATTTTTATCTTCAGCCTGCCAGGAGAGAGAAGTTGCCAAATCTTCAACCAGGATTCTGATGGCAAAAGGGATCTCTTCCAGCGCCATCATTCCGGCTTCAATTTTTGAAAAATCCAGAATATCGTTAACAATTCTCAGTAAAGAATCCGCTTCAACACTGATCACCTGAACAGTCTCCCGGTCGTGATGGCTCAAGTTCCCCTCCAGTGCCAACTCCGACATGCCGATGATGCCGTTTAAAGGGGTTCGAATTTCGTGACTCATATTGGCCAGGAAATCACTTTTAGCTTTACTGGCCGATTCTGCCAACACCATGGCCTTTTTCAGTTCCTCATTGGACTGTTTTAATTCTGCGGTGCGCTCCTCCACACGGTTTTCAAGTCCCTGATGGGCTTTTTGAAGCGCATCCTCCGCTTTTTTTCGATCCTCAATCTCCTGGGTCATTTTTTGGTTCGTCTGGACCTGCTCCGCCATGAGCCGGGATTGTGTTTTATCCGCTTTTGACAAAGAGGTGGCCATCTCGTTAAAAGAGCGTGCCAGAAGACCGATTTCGTCCCACGAGTTCACTTCTATGTATTGATTCAACTCCCCTCTACGGATGGATTCAGCGCCACGCGTAACACGCTTCAACGGCCGCAGCATACGGGAGATGTAGACCCCCAGCACCAATAACGTCATCAGATCGAGCACGGCTGTAAATATCAGCAGCATTTGCTTGTTTTCATTTGAAACGCGTTTGATCATGGCCCATGTTTGATCGTTGTAGCCTTTGACAGTTTCCATTTGCCTGGTAATATGTTTCTCAATATTGGCCTTGGATACCATGGCCGCTTTATGGAAATCGTTTACATTGGCACCCAGGGTCACATATCCGAATCCCCGCTTGGAATTCCCGTACAGCCCGGTGTAATAAGGTACGGCTGCATAGGTGGTCAACTTCCAAATATCACTCCAGAATATGAGAAAGGAGCCAGACCCACCCGCTTCCGATCCCCGGTGCCATCCCTGACATTGGGGTGCCGTGTCAAGGATCCTGCAGTCCAAAGAGATGTTGCCCGAGCGGATCTGTTCTAACGCACCTTGCTTTTGGAGGCTGAAATCCCGAAATGCTGGCAGATTTTGAACAAAATCGTTTAACCTCATTCCGCTTTGCTTGAATTCATCATAGGTTGGCTGGCTCACCCAACCGGGAACTTCTTGTCCGGTCTCCGGATCATAGCCACAGATAAAAAAATCCCGTGGATGTGAAATGCATTGGTCCTGATCATCCCAGAGCCAGGCATAATTGCCCGAACCAGCATCGGATATATCTGAAAACCGCTCCTCCGTGGTCACCACATGATCGGTAAATTCCATGATGTGGGTATGATCCAGTGCCATTGTGACATACCCGGCCTTTTTCCCTTCCCGGTCATATACCGGCGTTGCCCACCTGACAATCCCTTGAAACCGACGGCCGTTTGGATTTTCCTTGCCGGCATAAGCGCTTTCGGGCTTGACTTTAACACCTTCAGGGGTTTTATGGAGCAAGCCAGGTATATAGGCACCGATGACCCTGGAAACATAAATTCCCCCCTGTTCCAGGGAGTGCAGATGTTTAAAATAATCTTCCGCCCGGCAGTAAGTATTTTCTTGGTTGCTGATGTCTTTTAAATCGGTGGAAATACCGCCGTCAGTGATTTTAATCATTTCATTACCTGACAGGTCGATAAAAGAGATCTCTTTGTACAACGGCTTTGAAACGGTTTTAAATCCCAGGGAAGAGTGATTGTGCCAGGAGGTTTTGTTGTCGGAATTTTTCCATTCAATATACGGTGGGTCTGTACGTTCGGTTCTTTCTGTCGTTCGAGGCCAGGGCCCCGGCACAATGACTTCCCGGTGATGGGCCTTATATACCGCAAGAAAGGTCTGTGGGTCGGGTCGTATGTAAGATAGCTGAAGAACGTCCATATCTCTTTCATAAAGAAAATCCGCCAGACGTATTGCCAGTTCCTGGGTTCTTAATTCAATGGCTTCTGTAGACTTTTCATCCAAGCCCCTCACGCTGTCTTTCACCGCTGAATCGCCGATCTGTTTTTCTGAAGCCAGATAGCTCTCCCCCATACGTTCAACCCGTTGGATCATCTGCGCATCCGTGGCCTCCAACTTTTTACTAATGGATTGATACAAAATCAAAAAATGTAATATTATCAGTATGGTGAAAAAAATGATGACTTTTGGAAGCATTCCCATTCGTATTTTCTGATTTTGATTAGTTGCTGTCATTGTGCCGATTCTGTAATGTTATAGTCATGAGCTCCCCTTTTGTCCCCATCCAGGGCTTCCCGTACTTTGACGCCCAGAGTTCCTCCATGGAAAACGGTTTCTGTATAAAATTCAATCCTTTTTAAGGTCATCAAGATATAATACCAACTCCACTTTTCCCAAATGCAAGATCTTCCAAGCTTAATTTTTCGGTTAATTGGTGACAGCCAGACTATGGATCAAACGGCAAAAGCATAATGCTTAAAGCAAATACTATGCCAACCGTTATTTGTGGTAATAGGCTAATTGGCCACGACGCGGTTGCGTCCTGTTTCCTTGGCCTTGTAGAGTCTTTGGTCCACCCGTTTAATCAGATTTTCCACTGAATCTTTGGCCGTAAGGGTAGCACATCCCAGACTGACCGTTATTTTGCCGGGCACCGGAAAGGCGTTATTTTCAATGTGTTTTCGTAGGTTTTCCGCCAGTATCCGGGCTCCAGTACTGTCGGTCTCCGGGCAGATCACCAGGAACTCTTCACCGCCCCAGCGTCCCGGGATATCAGATTCACGGACAGAATCCCGAATCAAGGCAGCCATTTGTTTGAGCACCTGATCACCGATCGGATGGCCGTAGTTGTCATTGACCTTTTTAAAGTTGTCCACATCCATAATGATCAAGGACAGGGGGCGTTCATAGCGCTCGGCCTTTTTCAATTCGAAGTTCATGGCTTTGTCCAAGGCAAAACGGTTGCTCAGCCCCGTGAGTGAGTCGTGGGTGGCCAGGCCTTCCAACTCTTTGTTTTTTATGGCAAGCATGGCATGGGCTTCCGCCAGCTTTTGACGAGCGTGGGCCAGGGCCAGATGATTGTGCACCCGGGCCAGAACGATGGCCGGGCTGAAGGGCTTGGAAATGTAGTCGATGGCACCGACACTAAGTCCGTGACGTTCGTCTTCTGCATCCTGCCTGGCCGTTACAAAAACAACTGGAATATCACGGGTTAAAGGGGACTCTTTGAGTTTTTGACAGGCATAATAACCGTCCATGCCGGGCATCATTATATCAAGAATAATCAGGTCCGGCGGGTACTCTGAATGCGCCTTGTCTAAACCCTGTTTGCCGTCTTTAGCCAGCACGACCGTATACTCCCCCTTGAGCAGGTCGGCCAGAACCGTTCGGTTAAATTTCTCGTCATCTACCACCAGGATGCGGGGCTTATAATCGGACATTCGTTTTTATCCTGCCTTTGTAGGCGCATTCTCGCAAAAGCCCGATTGCGCCCATTTTTTTGTGTTGTTCAGAACAGCATGCTCACAACCATGTAGTGTGCTTGAAAGAACTTTACAAGTTTACCGCCGAGTCGTAAGTACACAATGCATATCCTCTAAAATTGCCAGGGCTGCCTCATACTCGATATCTTCCACCAACTCCTTCATTTCCATTATTCGGGTACCGAACTCACTTTCCGGGAGTGCACCCTCCAGTTGTGGAAAGAGGTCTTCGACAGCGGAGTCGTCCAGGAGGAGCAACTCCTTTATGGTGTTCAGTAGCGCCAATGCCTTTTTTTCGTCAGGGATGCTACTTCCAACGTCGGTGGGATTTCCCTCTTTATCGTTGGAAAGAACTGCCAGTGCGTCAATGAAATTGCCACACGCTGTTGAAAATGCCTTGTGCCGTTCGACGTTTTCAATGGTTTCCCCGGCTCGTAAGCCGGCTTCGTATTCGCTTGCCGCATGGCTCAACTGATCTTCCCCCAGGGTTCCCGCCATGCCCTTGACGGTGTGCGCCAGTCGTTCGAGGGTTTCCGTGTCCCCTGTCTCTTGAAGTGTCTCCAGCCGTTGACAGATCTCCTTATAATCGTTTCGAAAATCAATCAGCAACTTGCGGTAAAGCCTCCTGTTGCCCTTAACCATCCGCACGCCTTTGGCCATGTCCAAGTTTCGGATATCAGGGATAATTACGTTTTCCTGGTCGGCAATCCTCGGGATCTCCAGAGGAACTTCCCTATGACCGGATTTTATCCAGGCGAGAAGGGAGTCATACAGCACATCTGGATCAATGGGTTTGGTTATATGGTCGTTCATCCCGGCCTGTAGACACTTGTCCCGGTCTCCGGCCAGGACGTGGGCAGTCATGGCCAAAATGGGCAGTTCGTGAAAGCGCTTATCCGCACGAAGAAGTCGAGTAGCCTCGTAGCCATCCATTTCCGGCATTTGAACGTCCATCAAAACTAAATCGTACTGTTTGGTTTGTACTGCTTGAACAGCCTCACGGCCGTTTTCCGCACATTCGGTGACCACGCCCGCATAGGTCAGAAGTTCGGTCGCCACCTGGCGGTTGAGGCGGTTGTCTTCCACCAGCAGGACGCGGGCGCCCTTGATCATCTTGAGTCGTTCGGTTTTGAGTCGCATGTCGCCAATTGCATTCACCCGTCGGCGATGTTGAACCCCCAGTGCGTTCATGATGGCATTGAACAGCACCGACTGGTTCACTGGTTTGTGCAGAAATCCATCGAGCCCCGCTTTTTCCACCCGGTTGACAATCTCTTCCCGACCGTAGGCGGTGACCATCAGGATAGACACTGTGTCTGAGAGATCGGCGTGTGCTTTGATGTGTCTGGAGGCCTCGATCCCGTCCATACCCGGCATCTTGTAATCCATCAAAATTAATCGGTAGGGCAATTCTCGGCGTGAGGCCGTTTTTATTTTTTCCAAGGCGGCTTCCCCTGAATTCGCGGTGTCAACCACAAAACCGAATCCCTCGAGCATGGCCTTCAAGCTGTCGCGAGCGCTCTTGTTGTCATCCACAACCAGGAACTTGAGGCCTTTAACCTTGCTGGTATCGAAGCTTGAATCCTCAACAGTACCGATCTCGAACCGAGCGGTAAAGACAAACGTGCTTCCCTGGCCCGGTTGGCTCTCGACTGTGATATCGCCTCCCATCATTGCCACCAGACGTCGGCAAATCACCAGACCCAGACCCGTACCGCCGTATTTGCGGGTTGTGGAGTCGTCGGCCTGGGAGAAAGATTTGAAAAGTCTGTCCATCTGTTCCTCGGTCATGCCGATACCCGTATCCTGAACCTTGAAGAGGAGCTTAATAAATTCACCCTCAGATTCGAGACATTTGACGGAGATTACGATTTCACCCTTTTCGGTGAACTTGACCGCATTATTGGCCAAATTGGTAAGAATTTGACCCAGTCTCAGGGGATCGCCCTTGAGCTGTTGCGGGGTGGAGGGTTCCACATGGAAAACAACCTCCAGGTTTTTCTCTTCTGCCTTATGGGTGACCATGGTGGCAATGGTGTCCAAAACCGAATCCAGCTTGAAATCTGTTTTTTCCAGGAGCAGTTTACCGGCTTCGATCTTTGAAAAGTCCAGTATGTCGTTGATAATTCCCAGCAGATCGTATGCCGAAGAGTAAATTTTTGTCGTGTAGTCATATTGTTGGGGGGATAGATCGGTTTGAAGGACAAGATGAGCCATACCGATCACGGCATTCATGGGCGTTCTGATTTCGTGACTCATGTGGGCCAGGAAATCGCTTTTTGCCCGATTGGCAGCTTCGGAAGTCTCACGATCGCGAAGGGCTTTTTCCTTTTCCTTTCGGCCGGTGACGTCCATGAGCGACCCTTCGTAATGCATGGCCAAATTTCCTCCCCGGACGACCTTCCGGGCTGTGACCGATCCCCAAAAAACGGTTCCATCCCTCTGTTTACCCTGTAGTTCCATTGCCACAACCTGTCCATGGGATTCTATACAACTGTTGAACTCGTGCCGGTCCTCTTCGAAGGGGAGTACGTGTTCCTCAAAAATTTTCTCGATATCCAAGAGTTCCTCCACGGAGTCGAACCCAAGAATCGAAGCCATGGACGGATTGGCGCTGATAATGCTACCGTGCTCAGATACCTGAAAAATACCCTCCATGGCGTTTTCGAAGATGCTACGGTATTTTTCTTCGGCCTTTTTCAGTCGCAACCTGCTCCGAAAGAGCACGATCGAGGTTCCCAAGGCAACGAAAAAAATCATACCGGCGATCCAGAGGAAAACCTCGATCGGTCGAATCCCGTGCTCGTATCTGACCGAAAGCCAATGATTCCTGATTTCGGTCCGCTGCTGGGGGGTCATGAGGCTAAGCGCCTTATTCAGAATGGATGCCAGAATGGGTTTTTCTTTGGGGACGGCAAAAAACAAATCATAGTTCCCAAAGGGGGTGGGTGCTGCAACCTTTAGGTTTATCAAACCGTTTTTTTGTATCAGATAGCTACTTGAAGCAAGATTATCAATGAAGGCCAGGGCATTTCCCAGTGCAACGGCCTTCAATGCGTCCAACGGTGTATCCACAAACACAGGTTCCACCTCAATCCCCTTGGCAAGAACCCAGTCATACGTCACCACCTTCTTGATAAATGCAACTTTTTTTCCGGCCAAATCCTCCAATCCGCCAATGAATTGGGCGTCCTTTTGCGCGAAGATGACCATTGGAAAGGAGAGGTAGGAGTTACCAAAGTGGAGAAAAGTCTCCCGTTCTTTACTCTTGCCCAAACATCCGATGAGGTCTATCTCACGATTTTTGGCCTTTTCAAGTACCTCGGGCCAGGGGATGTTTGGAATGAACTCAAACTTAACGTCAAGAATTTCAGAAAAAAATGCCAAATAACTGGAAGCAATACCTTGAAGCTCTCCCTCCTGAGTGTAAAAATGAAAGGGAGGGAAGGCCTTGGGCCCAGCCGCTATGACGGTCTTCTTTTGCCTGAGCCACTCCTTTTCCTCAACGGTCAGAAGGGTCTTCAATAAGGTGATTTGCGTTTTTTCAGTACTGAAGGTGATACCGGCATGGCTATAAATGGGCATAAACACGCATAATATCAAAATGAAATTGCAGACTATTTTTTTTATCATAATTTTTTATAACCACTCAGCAAAATATCCACGCAGCAACAAAATTTCTGCCATATGTAGCCCTTTAACAACCAGTTTGCTTTAAAAAAAGCCATTATATAAGCCTTTTAGTCAACGTGTCAATCTTGAAGTTAACTCTTCTTCCTCCACCTGTTCCTTTATTCTTTCCAGCATGGAAACGCTTCCCGATGCGTCCATGGTGGAGAGCTGGGCATTTATTTTCTTTGTGGATGCTGTATTTGCCCTGGCCTTGAGGGCGGTATAAGCGTATGCGTTAATCGGATGAACCAAAAACATTACAGTTGATCTTATTGCTTTTAAACTTTATTGTGTCTGATTATCTTGTATGTTGCTGGTGTTTTTAAATTTGGGGTGGGTCGCTTGCTTCCTGGACTGGCTCAGGACAGAAAAACAATTGCCAGTCAGCTTTGCGTTAATGTTTGGAAACTACTTGGAACCAGTCTGTTAAGGAGACAATCCATGGGCCTGCTCAATTTGTTGTTTAAAGATCCGCTTGCATTCATCCTCATCGCCATACCTCTTATGTATGCCATCATTTTTCATGAGTTGGCACATGGGTGGGTAGCCTATCGCATGGGTGATCCGACAGCCAAGTTGCTCGGTCGCTTAAGCCTTAATCCGCTTAAACACCTCGACCCTGTGGGCACTATCATGCTTTTTATCTTCGGTTTTGGCTGGGCAAAACCAGTGCCGGTGAATTTCAACCAACTGCGTGACAGGCGTAAGGGGATGATAGCAGTCTCTTCGGCGGGGATCATCGCAAACATGCTATTAGCGTTCATTGCCATTCTTTTGGATCGCCTGCTGTCTCCTTCGCCATCAAGTATGCTGGCGCCGCTTCTTTATTATTTTGCAAAAATAAACATAATTCTTGCCGCTTTTAATTTGATACCACTGCCACCTCTTGACGGGTCGAAAATTCTTATGGGTTTTGCATCCCCACGCATTCAAAACTATCTTTTCCGTCTTGAACGATATGGATTTTTTATTATTATCGGGCTTCTTTATTTAGGTGTTTTAAACCCTGTAATTGACTTTTTTCAAATGATGATTCTATCTCTTATCAATCTGTTTTTACCTTAATAACACAGCGTAGAGTTTACCAGAGGAAATATTTTGATGTATAGGGTTTTTCAAACAAGGTTTTCTGCCAATACCTGCGAGTCAGGATAATCTGAGGGTTTGAACGGAGAAAGTCGGGCAAAATATGATACCACCGGTAGCCCAATTGTTCATAATGGGTGGATATTTCCCGGGGCAACCCAAGGTCCTTTGCGGCTATTTTGATGGCATCTCTCTGGCAGCGGGAGGCGGCATACAGGTTGGCTATACGGGGCTTAAACCCGTTTTCATGAAACAGGTCCTTGGCTTTTTTGTAATTCTGATACCGGCTGAAAACATCCAGTTGTGCAAAAATGGGCAAAACAGCACCATAGGCTGCAACCAGTCCATGCCCCAGAAGATTAAGCCATTGATGCTGTTGAAATGCTGCCAGGGCCGTATGGCTGTATTCTACAAACAAAAACAGGCCCAGCAAAGTTGTCATATGAAGCAACAGGCCTATTTTTATGAACCGGACCAGCCGATTATAATAAATGATAAACGGATGGATCTCTTTTGATTTTGATAAAGAGGTTTTAAAAGCTTTCTTTTCCATGGTAATGCCATGTATACCGGAAAAAAGCTCAAGTATAAAGCCATTCTGTTGGGAAGAGTGCCAATGCCCATTTGGCAAGTCATCGGATGCTTTTAGGTTTTTCAGCTCCATGCTTCCAGGGGGATCAGCTGGTTTGCTCGGCACAACGGACACAAAAATCAGCTTCAGGAAGTATCATGAGCCGGGCCATGGGAATGGGTTCTTCACACTCCCGGCACAGGCCATAATCGGGTAAGTCCACACGGATGAGAGCCCGTTCCAGCTGGGACAGGGTGGTTTTAGCCCTGGCCATTGCAGCGTCATTGATACTTTTTGAGTTGATCGCTTCCATGCGGCTGATTCTGCCAATGGCATTGTCTGGAGAAACGGGTTGGGTCAACAGTCTATAAGAGATAATATTTTCTTTCACGATTATTATCTTCTCCTGGATACTCTGTTTCAAAGCTATCTTCTGCTGTTTAGTTATAGAAATGGCGACAATTCTCCCTTTGAGTAATATTTATATATGTGAGCCTTTCAATCCATGTTTTTTTCTAACCAATTTAATGTTTCCGGGGAAGTCTTGAACGTGACTTCTGTTCCGGTTTCGTCGTAGGACTCATTTGTAATGCTGGCTTTGTTTCTTAACTGTCCGAGAAGGTGGCCTTTGTCGTAGGGGATCACCATGGTCGTTTCGATCATATTTGATTCAAAGAACTGAAGAATTTGTTGTCGAAGAGTTGCGACATCCTCAGTGTTATGGGCGGAGATGAAGATTCCATCGGGAAATTCCTGATTCAGCGCTTCCAACTCTCCGGTTGTGAGTTTGTCGATTTTGTTAAGGATCAGGCGACGTGGAATTTTTTCACCACCGATCTCTTCGAGGACCGATTGCGTCACAGCCAATTGAGACCGAAACGCCGGATCAGAGGCATCCACCGTAAACAATAGCAGCGAAGCGGCAAGGGCCTCATCAAGAGTCGATTGGAATGATGCCACTAAATCATGGGGCAATTTCTTGATAAATCCCACGGTATCGGAGACGAGCACGGGTGGAAAAGCCACGGGGTGCAAAGATTTTACACGGGTATCAAGAGTTGCAAATAATTTATCCTCTACCAATACATCGCTACCTGTCAGCTTTCGCATCAGCGACGACTTTCCCGCATTGGTATAACCGACCAGCGAAACCTGGAAATTTTCTTTCCTGCGGTGGCGCCGTCTATTTTGCTCGACACGAATCCCTTCGAGGCGTGATTTTAATTCGGATACGCGGTCTCGAATACGACGCTTGCTGATTTCGTGGGAAGTCTCTCCCATTCCTTTAGATCCAACGCCGCCCCCTTGACGATCTCCTCCTATCTGGGATGCCCTTAGCCTTGGCGCAGAATAAGCCAACTTGGCGATCTCCACTTGAATGAGGGCCTCTCTGCTTTTGGCATGCCTGCTGAATATTTCGAGGATCACACCGGTTCGATCTAAAACTTCGACGCCGGTGGCTTGTTCAAGGTTTTGCAATTGCTTGGTGGAAATTTCACCATCATAGATGACAACATTGGCTTGCACGCTGTTCTTTACCATTGGCTCATCGCTTAAAATCTCTTCATCTAAGCCATCGAGACTATCAATTGCATACGCTTCGTCTATGTCATCCGAGGTTTCATCTTCTGATTTCCGGCTGAATCCTTCAACAATTCCAGAACCACCGGTATAGCTGGCAAGTTCTTTTAATTTTCCTGCACCCAATAAGGTTGCCCCTTCAGGTTTTGAGCGGCGTTGTGTTAGCGTTGCGACAACTTGAAGGCCCATGGTTTTAACCAGACGTCTAAGTTCCAGGAGAGATGAATCATTTTCCCCATTGGAAATGCCATGGGTTTGAACTGAAAACAAGACTGCTGTTTTTTTTTCTTTATTATTATTTGATTGATCGTTCATATTTTGATTTGACATCCGTATTAAATTTAAAATGTTATTTTTGCATTTTTTAACAAAAATAGGGGACAGACCACATTTTTTCAAAAATAGGGGACAGACCACGGTTTCTTCCTATTTTTCCTATTTTCCAACCAAATTTGAAAAAAACGTGGTCTGTCCCCTATTTTCCAACCAAATTTGAAATTGTGGGAAACTCTCTTTTAATATTTATCAAAGAAGGATTAAAAGGTTCTCTCATCAATTCAGGACTAAAACCCTCATCCTCCTTTTCAACAGAAATTTCTTGGTACAAGTCTGTATTTTCTTTGTTGTCGATCATTGACTATCCTTATTCTTAATGGGCATAACGTATACATGATTCTTGTTTGTTTACAGCAAATTGAGTTCATTTTGCAATATTCACCCCCCTCCAATCAGGTGATCGATTTCTTTCAACAATTTAGATTCAAGCTCTTCGACCTTGGGAAGCACCAACCACGGGTTGCCCCCTGCTGTTCGATCACGGTGAGGGGGTTGGTAATACCCCCTGTCCAGAAAACTTCCCATATTTTATCAATTTTATTCTTTATTTCACCGGTGATCATGAATGTCGTGTTCCTTTTTATTTATATCTGGTATGCAGGCTCTCCACCTGAATACCGCTTGTGGTTCAGTTCAATATTCTTTGGCTCCTGAGAGGTCATTTGGACAATCATGAGTCATCTTAATTGTCCATTTTCGTAATGTATTTCAATCTCTACAGTTATTGAAATGAAGGGGTTGGTCATAAGATGGGCCCCCCACATCCAAGTCGCTTTTTTTGTTACGTTTCTTGGTCGAGACACTTGGGATATATTACCGAGTAACCATTTAAACATATCAATAGGCCTGTTCTCATAAAACCGCTCAGAATTTGCAATCGTTGATCCAGCAGCATAGTCAACACCAATCACGAATTTTTTCTAATTCTTCGCCTCTTGTATAATCCCATTTCCTGATAGCGACGCTACATTATAGATAATATCCACATCCTGGCTATACATTTCTTTAGCCATGCGCCGTCCCTTTTCTGGACTTGTAAATCCCGATAAATCTGGCTTTTTTGTAATAAAAACCTGTTTAACTTCCACCTTGGGGTTTGAATAATGTTGAAAAAAATAATGAGGCTTCGCGGATTAATGTGATCTGGATAAATTATGGTGGATAAATCCCAGTGTTTACGCATTGGGAATGCTTAATTCTCACACAAAATCCGTGATAACCAAAATATTTTTTATAATATAGTAAAGCTGTATAATTGCCAATGCTTAAATTCAACATAATTGGAGACACCCCCCATTCATCCAGAAATCCAAGTTTGTAACAAGATACCCAGACAATTTTAAAACCCGGGCAGAAGATGGGGATAATCACTACCCGGAAGGCTGCCCTGATCCGGAAACATTTTTTTGTTTAAAAAAAATGAGAATCAGGGTAGTGTGTTTTGAGTAACAAAGAGAAACATTTTTCTCTAATTCAGGATAATTTAATAGTATATGAATTTCCATTCAAAACGCATCCGGACATTAAAAGGGTATGATATATGGCTGAAAAACCCACCTATGAAGAATTGGAAAGACGGATTCAGGAACTGAAAACAGACTATACCCAGCTTGAAAAGAAACTGTTGGAAGGCATTGCCCAAAAATCAAAAGCCGGACGTGCCCAGGAACATACTGACCGGTATGAAAGTATTCTGCGCCGCAAAAACGGTGAGAAATTCCCGGTATTGAAAGGTGACGAACCCCGGTTTGACAATCAAAGCGGTCAAGATATCGGCTCTATGGGTGTAGTGAACGACATTACAGAGCGCAAGCGTATGGAAGAACCATTGCGAGAAAGAGAGGAAAAATACCGCCTGCTTTTTAACATGGGTGTAAATGCCATGTTCTTGGTAGACAACAATACCACCCAAATTTTGGAGTGTAATAATAAAGCGTCCCAATTATTCGGTTATTCCTCCCAACAACTGTTATCCATGAAAATGACAGATCTGGCCGATAAAAATGGATCCGTCCCAGATAGATCAGATTCTGGCCAACCTGTGTATCAATGCACGGGATGCCATTACCGGTGTGGGTAAGATTGTCATTGAAACCGGAAAAAAATCATTTGATGAGGAATATTGCAGGAAACATACAGGCTTTGTCCCCGGTGATTTTGCCCTGCTGACGGTCAGCGACAATGGGGGCGGCATGGAGAAAGAGACTCTGGACAATTTGTTCGAACCATTTTTTACCACCAAGGAGGTGGGCAAAGGCACCGGCCTGGGTCTTGCGACTATATATGGCATTGTCAAACAGAATGCCGGCTTCATCAACGTTTACAGCGAACCAGGCCAAGGGTCCACCTTCAAAATTTATTTGCCCCGCTTGGGTGAAGATGAGGATGATGACAAGGCAGTTCCTGAGAAAAAAACAGCTGCCGGGGGAACAGAAACTATTCTGCTGGTAGAAGATGACCCTTCCATTCTTACAATAACCCGCATGATGCTCGAACGAAAGGGATATTCGGTTTTATTGGCTGCTACGCCTTCTGAGGCAATAGACCTGGCCAAAATCCATGCAGACAAAATTCATCTTCTCATGACCGATGTGATCATGCCGGAAATGAACGGAAGGGATTTGGCAGGGCTGTTGAAGGAGCTTTATCCGGCTATCCGGCTTTTGTTCATGTCAGGTTATACCGCAGATATCATTGCCCATCAGGGGATACTGGATGATGGGATATCATTCATACAGAAGCCCTTTTCAATGGCGGATTTGACAGAAAAACTGCGGGATGTTTTAGACATGACCCCGGATAAGCTGGCCCACGCTGGCATGGGAATGCGGGTTTGATATTTCCCCCTGAATTTAAGGCTGCTAAAATCCTTGATTTTAAAGGCTGTCCAGCCTTAGGTGAGTAGCCGAAGTTGACGACACAAGATAGTTACATATATGAAAAAGGACTGCACAAATAGGAGCTGACTGCCATTTTGACAATATTTAAAAATAAATCATTATCAAAAATTTCACTAAGAAGTATTCTTACAATCCCTTTTATTATACAAACGTTATTAGTTGCAGGCCTTGTCGGTTATTTTTCATTTCAAAACGGGCAACAGGCGGTAAAAGAGATTGCACATCAGCTATATGGTGGGATCAATACACAGATTGAGTTACACCTAAAACATTTTTTGGGTACACCACACCAGATTAATCACCTAAATGCAAATGCATTTTATCAGGGATTGCCTGACGTTAACTCAATTGAAGTTTTGGAGCATTATTTCTGGAAACAAATCCAGGTTTTTAATTCAGTGAACAGTATCTCCTTTGGTTATAAAGAAGGGGGGGTTGTTAATGCCGGCAGGGAAGGAAAAAAAGGGTCATTGTATGTGATTAATACGGACACGTCCCAAAAAGGAACCTTTAATAAATATGCCACAGACAGCCAGGGGAATCACACCTCTTTATTAATTACCGCTCCAAATTTTGATTCAAGAACTCGTCCCTGGTATTCCAAAGCAGTTGAAAAGAAAGGTGAAGTCTGGAGTGATATTTATATTGTGTTTACAGGTCATGATATGGCTATCTCTGCCAGTCTCCCTGTTTATGATGAACACAAAAATTTACTGGGGGTTACCCTGAATGATATTTTTCTTTCTCATATCAGTGATTTTTTAAAAAGTCTTCAAATTGGGAAAACGGGGCATGCCTTTATTATGGAGAAATCAGGTTTGCTGGTTGCTTCCTCCTTTGATGAAAAGCCCTTTATTAAAGGAAATGGAAAAGAGAAAAATAGAAGACTTTATGCCCATGAAAGCAGCCAACCCATTATTAAATATGCTGCAAAACTTTTAACCGAACAAATAGGTGACTATAAAAAATTAAATCGTTCCGTACAATATGAATTTACGATTGATAACAATATGTTTTATTTGCAGGCATCGCCAATTCATGACCCATATGGTATTGAGTGGATCAATGTAATAGTGATTCCTGTATCTGATTTCATGGCACAGATTAACGCAAACAAACGTTCAACTATTTTTCTAATTATCATAGCAGTCTTACTTGCGCTTGTTGTTGGTGTGCTTATCGCTCGCTGGATATCTAAACCGATTTTACGATTGAATGAATCCACCCAATCTTTGATAAAAAGCGAATTTAAAACAATTGGCACACAGAGAGTAAAAGAAATCGATCAATTAGGCCAATCATTTAATTTTATGGTAAAACAATTAGAGCAGACCGTTTTAAAATTAAAAACTCAAATTACCGAGCGAAAGCAATCTGAAACAGCACTAAGAAAATCCGAAAAGCAGTTTCAAGACCTTTTTAACTCAATTAATGATCTTATATACACACAAGATCTGGAAGGACGTTTTATTTCTGCAAACCCTGCAATGCATAAACTCTTTGGATATGATATGGATGAATTTATAGGGCATCGTGCCACTGATTTCATGAAACCAGAACTTCAATCTGAGTTTGTCAGCCATTATCTGGAAGTAATCAAGAATCAGGGGAAGCACAATGGCATTAATTGTTATTTTAAGAAAAACAAGGAAAAAATTTATATTGAGAATAATAGTTCCATAGTCAATTCCGATGATGGTGAACCTTATATCAGCGGCATTGGCAGGGATGTGACTGAAAAAATGCTATTGTTCCAATAATACGTTGGATTTAGGCTTCAAGGGCCTGTAACAAATGAGAGTCTCCGTTATTTTCCAATCTCTTTGGCATGGCAATAATATTGCCTGGAAGTTCCCAGCGAGTTTTAAATAA
>Ga0307929_1001666_pt1 | contig 16024 bp, 5 predicted proteins | sample AceLakmetage1330_FD_203160 | JGI IMG/M metagenome (GOLD analysis project Ga0307929, IMG submission 203160) | Saline water microbial communities from Ace Lake, Antarctica - #1330 | ecosystem: Environmental > Aquatic > Non-marine Saline and Alkaline > Saline | place: Antarctica: Ace Lake...
TGCCGAAAAGTCAATCGTTAAAACTCTGTTTACTCTCTTTTTCAGGCCGGGTGACCTGTCCCTGTTCTATGTTGAAGGATGCTTCTCCTCCCCTTCCCTGATTCAGTCTGGGCAGATTAACCCAACCCATGAAATCTGCCTAGCTAGCCAAAGGGATAGTTTTTCAAGCAATCAAACCCCGTCCGTCGCGTGCTAGAGCACATAACGGTTGAGGTGCCGTACCCAAACGAAGAACCCACCCCGCCGTCCCGGCACCCCTCCGCGGGAGGGGACTGAGACTTACCGCTGTTGGATTCCCCTCCTCGGGAGGGGTGGCCGCAGGCCGGGGTGGGTCCTGCGGTGTTTCAACCGTGAAATGCTCTAGATGAGCCAACGAAACGTTTCTATGGGTATTCGATCTCAATTTTATAGAACCTACTGGGCAGATTGGGATCGCTCGGCGCCGGCGAGGTTTGAGAGCCTTCGTCGGTCCAGGTCTGGATGGCACCGTTTCCATCCAGAGGAACGGGCGTGGCCAGGGTCCAGACGTTGGTCGATGTCATCAGCGTGTTGTTCTTATACCAGACGCTGTACTTACGTCCGACGTGGGTAGCGAATCGAAGCACGATGCTGGGAGAAACCGGCTGGATTAAGTCGATGGCCGGATAATCCGCATTGTTATCGATTTCCGTGCCCGCAATATATTCGCCACCGTTGCTCACCCCGTCGCTGTCTTCGTCGTCGCCCGCGTCGGAAGGGTTGTATGGGCTCAGGAAGTCGTACTGCAGTTCGAAATCGTCCGGAATGCCGTCTCCGTCGGAATCAACGCCGCTGAATCCAAATCCCAGCGAATAAGAAAAGGTGCCAGAACCCGATATTTCGACTTGGTGGGTCTGGGCCTGATTGCGCATGTTGATGGTGGAATAGTCATACCCGATGTCGAATCCGTCATCGATTGCAGCGGCATTATAGACTGCGTTCGACCCCAAGGTGATTGCGACCGTGACCGGGCCGTTTGAACTGGTGTTCGCCAAGTTGAGGACGCCCTCACTCACGGACAGACCCCCCAGATTCTGTTGCCCATGTTTCAGCAGATCAAGCAGGTTGGGAGAAAGTCCATTGCGGATATACACCAGCGAGAGATCCCCACCGAGGCTATAGGCGATATCGAACGCGACATCCGACTCTGCGAGGGTAATCGTCTTGGTGATCTTGCCGTCGGAACTGGTTAATTGCCAGCCCGTCGGGTTGGTCACGACAGATCCCGCGTACAGGTCGTTCACGTACATAGTGGTGTTGCTGCCATTCACAGCAAACAGATCCTTCAAGCAGGAGGTGCGGCGGGCGATCACATTTCCGCCTGAGTCAACGCTGGCATCTCCTTCGAACTCAGTTTCGGAATCTGAATCGCTGACGTAGTTTCCGACCATCTGGTAGACTTCTCCGTCGATAGGGCTTTTGATCCAAGCCGCCGTCATGCGCCCGCCCGATTCTTCGAACAGGGCAAAGACCGTGGCGTTGTAGAGGAGGAACTCGTTGATGCCATCCAAGTCGATGTCCTCAGCCACGGCCACGGCGTTCGCCGGCGGAGCGGACGCCCATTGATCCACCCGCTGATAGACGGCGGCCATACGGCTCTGGGACTGTGCGGTCCGCGCGAAGTCAGCCAGCCAGTCGAAGGTGGTGTCGGGATAGACGAATTCGCCGCTGGAGAATTTGGTCATGTTGATATTGGGGTGCGTCTGCTGATGAAACGCCGTTTCAAACATGGAGGCGTGTAGAGTGGCCTGGGCAAGTTTGGCGAGCAGGCTGTCCGGGTCGGCCATTTGCTGTACGCGAGACCAACTGTTGCTGACGGTTCCACCGCTGTAGAGCATGCCGTAATTCGTGGAAACAAGGACGCCGGGGCGTGATTCGAACACCTTGTTGTAGAGGCCCTCATTCAGGTCGGAGCCATTGTACCAGTTATCATAATCTCCCTGTGAAGAATATTGGATCCAGTCGTGCCCCGTTTTATCCAGTGTCAGGCTCGTGCCGCGCTCCACCCGGTTCCACGTGTCGCCGATCCCGTCCAGCGGCATGGAAATATCCACCTCGTTGCCGGCAATCTGGTCCGCTGTGACGATCTTAATCCAGCCCTTGCTGGACAGCCAGCGGATGAGGCGGTCATAGCTGTCCGCCGTGGAAGAGTCGCCGAACTCCTCCCAGTCCATCTTCAGCGTCATCACCTGCGGGTGCTGGTTGTCCCATGTCCCAGAACGGGCCCGTCGGCTCAGCGTTTTCCGAAGAGCGATGGCGGGGCCGCTATCGTGACTCTGGAACCTGAAATCGTTTTGTTTGTCTGAGATGGGAATGCAGTGGATGCCATTGACCGTATTGATACGGTGCGCGTTGTCCCCGGTGACTTCATCAATGCTGAACCAATGGTAGAGATGCTGGGACTGATCGATGAAGGTGTAGTCAAACCCCAATGCCTCAATCTTGGACAGGACATCATCATCGAGCAGGCGTTCGGGTGTCCAGAATACCCGGTCGGATACGGCGGATGGACCATACAGATCGTTCAAAAACTCTGTGGCGAGCGAGACATTGTTGGAATTGTAGGCCGGAGTAAAGTACGGCATCAAGTGATCGGAGAAGGTGCTTCCCATCAGATCGATGGTGCCATCGGCAATGAGCGAAGACACCCGGTCATTAAACGCAGGGCCATCCCGCCAGGGTGTGCCGGCCGCCGGATCCACGGCGGCCCATTGAATCGCTGAGGCTAGGGTCGGTGTGATATGCATCGACAAGGGTGCTGAGAATACTTCGTGCGTATCTAGCGCACGGTAATACCCTGCTCCCGCGCCGTCGTTGATCAGATCCTGAGCTATATTACCGGGCTGAATCTGCTGGTTTCCGTGAATGAGGGGAATCACTTTAATCTGCTGGCCCTGATTGTTGTCTGAATTGACCCCGATCCATTCAACTAGTGATTCCAGGGCGATTCGTCCGTCATAGCGCTTCTGATCCACATCGCCGTCGATGATGCCGGTGAAATCCTCTGCAATCCAATCCGTTCGAATGGAATCCTGAATGTCCGGGCCGTCCAGCTCTCCCGAGCCCCCGTCCGTACCGTCACGGGTGGTGAAGACCTGGAAGTTGAGCTGTGCGAAATTTCCATTCCATCCGGAATCCAACAGGGCCTGATGGCTGATGGAGAACTCGATGGAATCCAGCTCGGAGTTGAAGTACGCCTCTTTGAAGCCGTCGGCATGGGCCTGCGTCCGCCGGTCCACGTCGGTCGGGTCATAGATAAGGATATCCTCCAGCGTGTCGGTATCCGTACTGCCGGGCATGTTGACATACACGGCGCCGTTATCGCCGTCATAGAGGGCCACAATGGCCTCCCAGCGCATATCGGTGAGGACATCGATGTTGTCCACGATTTTTCGTTCCCCGATCGCGGCATTGCCGGTGTCGATGACGACATAGATGTCCAACCCGCTGTCCTCAGCAGAGGCGGCCAGATCCAGCATATCCACCCGGAAATAGAAGTTGCCGTCACCCCCGCTGGTGATTGAGCCCCCGTCTTGTGCATAAAAGGCGAGCATATCGCGAGAGGATTCAAGCCCGTCACTAGCCCACGGACGGTAGTAGACGTCACCCCCGCTACTTGAGGACTCCAGGTCGTCATAGTTGTCCAAAGCGATAAGATCTTCGTCCTTCCAATCGGAAAACTCCTGATCATTGACCACCAACCCAACCTCGATTCGGGTCTGAGGTCCAATCACGATCGACGGCGGCGGCGGCGGTTCACCGGAATCAAAAACGCGCGGATTCGTCCCGTTAATCAACTCTTCTAAATTGTTTGAACTGTCCGCATCCGGATTGCCCAAGGGGCCTTGCTCCACATTCCCATCCGCGACGGCGGCCGTGCCAAGATCATCAACCCCGTCATCCAGAGGGTCTAAGCTGTACGTGGCTTCCCATCCATCGGGCAACCCGTCGCCATCGGTGTCGATATTTAATGGGTCGGTCTCCGTCCATGCCTCACCGGCGTCGTACTCGCGATCGCCGTCCGCGTCGCCATCGATGATGCCGTTGAAGTTTTTATCTTCGCCAAACCCATCGCTTAATCCGTCCTGATCGGTATCGGAATTGTTCGGGTCGGTTTCGAGCCAGGTATCGCTGGTATCGAGTACCTCGTCCGGCCAGATCCGGGCGATCCAGGGATCATAGTTTGGCGGAATGGATTCCCCATCGCCGTCGACCCAGCCGTTGCGGTTTGCGTCTTCCAGTCCATCGGGAAGCCCGTCGAAATCGCTGTCGGGATTGTTCGGATCGGTCATGGACCCGGCCTTCAGGTCGGTCTTCGTGCCGGCGCTGAATGTTGATATGCCGGGCACCTTACCGTAATTATCTAAGGTGTTATAGAAGGGTGGATCCAGATCGGGGATGAAGTTGGGATAGCCGTCACCGTTGGTATCTGTGGCCGTGAGTGTTTCGTTGGTGTCGAGCGGGAGCCGCCAGCCCGATTCCAGACCGTCCGGCAGCCCGTCGCCGTCACTGTCCGGGTGCAGCGATTCTGTGAGGCCATAGATCTGCCATGCGTGCACATCGCCGTTCACCCAGTCCGTAACCGGCGTGATCGGTAAAGGCTTGGGGGTCACTTCGTCGAAATCGGGAATTCCGTCGTCATCGTCGTCGAGGTCGTTCGTGCTCACGTTCACCGTTTCCCGGAGGAGGACCCGGGCTTCCCGCCAGGCCGTTGCGTCCACGGTGTTGGTGTCGCCGTCGGTATCCACACTGGCACGCAGTCGGAAGGCGCCCTCAATCTGGCTGGCGTCGTTGGTGACGGGAAAATTCCACGCAAAATACCAGCCTAGGTAATCGTTCGTGGCCGCCGGGTTACCGGCGACTTCGACAACCGTCCCGGTTCCCTGGGTGAAGGCAATGGCGACGCTCTGTGCATTGGTCTCGGTTTCAACATAGATCGTGTATTGACGCTGGGTCGCGACCGGCGAGGCGACATCCGGCAGGATAATATAGAAGGGATCTCCCAACTCGTCGGCGACCGGCGGGGTCACAAAATTCACATAGGGCTCAACCACAGGCTCCGAAAGAAAAATTCGCGTGGCGGTTAGGGCGGGATAACTCTCTCGGTCATACTGCGCTTCCAATGAGTGCTGGAAGTCCGACACGTCGTTGAAATAATTCTCTAGGGTGAAGGCCAGCGCATGATAATCCGCACTCACGTCGTAGAGGATGGAATACGTTGCTCGTGCCTGGGAGTTGCTGTCGATACTCAGAGTGAGCGTATCTAGCAACTCCTCCTCTGAGAGCCCGTCGGCCAGCGACTTGGAAAAATGAACCTTGGCCACATACCCCGGGCCGACCCTTTCTCCATCGCCCTGAGGATAGGCCACAAAGAAGCGGACATCTGGGCCGCTGGTATTCACCGTACGCAACAGCGTGGTGAAGTGGCCGTCCACGTCGCTCAGCGTATTGTTGGTGGAAGAAGACGCTTCGCGCAAACGCACTTCGATCTGGGCGTTTGAGCTGGCGGGAATATTGACGTAGTCAAAGCGCCATTCCTGCGGGTAATCCGAATCAATAGATAGGCTGGGCTCCATGCTGAGGGCCGGAACCCAGGCCCCGTTGCCCTGATCCACACCCGTTGCGCTGTCGTTATTTCCTGCATCGCTGTCGGTGATGCGATAGAAAACCTCTTCTACACCTTCATCGCTTCGAACCACGAACCCATAGGTGGAGTCATTCAGGGTGTCGCCGTCACTCGCGGGAAAGAGGATCTCCCCTTCAGGCCGCTGGGTGTCGTAGTAGAACGTTTGGACATTCAGGTTATAGAGAGCTGCGGCTCCGTCCCGCTTCAGGAAGGCCTTGGTTCGGAGTACATGATACCCCTCTTCGAGTCCAACCTGCTCCGTTCCGTAGTCGTTATGCGGACGATAGACCACCGTCTCCGCGTTGAAATTTGTGACCGCGAACTGTGTTTCCATCGGTTTCTTCAGAGTTATGTCGTTTGCGCCGAAAGGAAAGATGCTGGCCTCATCGAGATGGCTGACACCCAGTTTGTATCGAACAACCGTGCCCGAAGCCTGGGCGGGAAGGATCCCTTTCCACCAATCCGGCGTGCCCCCTTCGTCGGGCGTTCCGTTGCTGTTGAAGGCCAGTTCGGCAACCTGCGTGGCTCCTTTACCGATTCCGCCGCTACCTTCGGGATAGCTGGTGCCGTCGGTGGTGAAATAGAGGGTTGCTTTCTGCGGCTGTCCGGCGTAGCCGACCTTTACCCAGACTGTGACGTTTGAGCCGACCGCGGACTCTGGGGCGGGCGAGAATTGAAGGGTTGAGGATTCGTTGGTGTTGGATGGATCGTGCCAGGCCCAAGTAATGGAGCCACTGTTCGAGCCGGCTCCATTGTTTACGGTGAAGCCGGATGATCCGATGGTCGTTTCATAGGTTTCAGCGCCGGGGGAACCGATCACGTTGCGTGCCGTGTCCACAGCGGCGAATTTTTCGGCGATTCGGTGGGTGAATTGCATTTGTTCGTAGCCCACAACCATGTCGTAACTTAGCGCGGGTACGTTGTCCCGCAAGTCACCGGTTTGCGGCCCGAGGCCCATCTGGGAGTTCACGTCCATGCCACCATCAAGCTTGACCAGAATGTTTTCCGCCGAGCCGTCGGTGCGAGCGATGAAGGTCAGGTTGGATCCGCTGGTGATGCGAGGAATGGGTAATGCGTATTGATAGTCGTCTGAGATTTCGTCTGTCACGCCGTAGGGGTTGAAGGCTGGGTCGCCCGCGTAGCCATCGGTGCGGACGTGTAGCATCGTTCCGACCGGTTGCCCGTCCTGCAGAATTTCCAAGGGTTGGACTTCCGCGAAGATTCCATTGCTCCAGACCGTCGGCATTTCCGGAACGCGCCATGAGAAGGCGAAGAACCCGCCTTCGGGCACAATGGGATTATTCCCGCCGTCGTCCTTGATCTCGCCGCCCGTGACGTTTACGTAAAAGCCGCCGCCGTTGTTAGAGTAGTTATAGAGTCGCGCTCCTTCAGGGAAACTGGTGGTCCAACCTCGAGACTGTCCGCCGGCTCCGTTGCGCGCCATCATGTACGCGAGGATAACCGCATTGCCTGCGTCCCCGGTCTCGCGCGTATCCGCGCGTTCATAAGCGACATAGCTGTCGTCGTCCGATTTCGGGTTTTGTTCGCCACGGGCGAAGAGCTGGTTGATATAGAGTAGGTTCAGAAGATGACTATCGCCAAACTGTCCCAGGAACGGATTGTCGCCGTGTTGCGGAAAGAATTTTCCCGCTGAGTCGGGATACTGAGTTTCGTTGTAGCCGTCCGTATAGATAATCGGAAGTCCGGCCCGCGTGAAAAGCAGGGCGTTGGCGGACGGGCGATCATAGACGGACATGAAGTTGAAATCGTGGCTTCCGGTGAACATGACCGCTTTGTCCACACCATAGGTGTAGACTCCGGGCTGGTCATTCCCGGCCAGACTGCCCCAGCCGGATACCGCACCCGGAAGGCTGTTTAACAGGTCGTTATCCGCGATGCGCATCCCCGCATCGAGGTAGCCGTCCTTCGCGGGCGGCGCGCCGAGATGCTCACCAAACAGCATCGCGTCGTCGCGTCCCTGGTCGGTGTTAAAGAGCGAGTCGCGATGGTTGTCCCAGTCCGAGTAGCCTCGGGTAATGTTGAACTGTTCCTGGATCTGCCCGTTGTAGCCCCAGTTCGAAGCGTCTTTTGGTTCTCCTGAGTCATCCATTTTCCCGAAAAAGTAGTCGGGTACGTGTTTGACCGCATCCAGCCGGAAGCCATCCACATGGGCTTTGTCGATGAACCAGCGAATCGCGCGGAAGAGCAGCGAGTTGACATCTTCGGAAACCGGGTTGCCCATGTTGTAGATGCCGTCCCCCATGCCGTGGGCGGCGTCCTGCCAGCCGAGGCGGTTGGGGTCCAGGCCGCTGTCATCAAAACTCTCGCTAGGTTCACCGGCGTCATGTTGTCCATTCGCGTTCAGGTCTTCCCAATCGAACCGTCCGTTATTTCCTGCTGTGCTAACGTAGATCATTGAGGAGTTTGTGTAGCCGGTGTCCTCGAAGGGTTCATTGTTGGCAAAAGTGAAGACCGCATCGCCATCGCCGTTCGTATCGATTGGAATATCGGTGTCCAGATAGTACTCCGGATTGTCCGGTTGGCGGACTCCATGATACTTCGGAAATTGAGCTCCTTCATAATCACCGAAACTGGTGTTGGGGTTTTCCTGGGCAATATCCAGTCCGAACTGGTTTCGGTTCAGCACCTGCCATTCATCCGAATAGTCTGGATTGTCCGGTCTCCGGTAGAATCCTTCTGTTGTGCGGAGCAAATGAAAATCCTCAGGGACGAATCCGGGCTGGGCATGGATGGAGACATTTTCATCGTAGCCTGGGGTCGGTCCGCCGTTGTGGGCCATGACGTTGTCGAAGTAGACGCGAATGCCGAAGCGGTGGGCCGTTTCCACCAGTTCCAGCAGTTCCGCCGCGTTGCCGTGAAGCGTAGACACGCCGCCCATTTGATCCTTCGAGCCCATATCAAAACGATCGAAGGTATCGAACCCGACTGAAAACTGGCTACCGGCTTTGAAGGGAGGGGGAAGCCAGAGCGCAGTCCATCCCGCTTCGGCAAGTTCCGGCATTCTGGCCGTAATCTCGGTCCAGGGGGTTCCGAAGTATTGAAGAATGGTCTCCGCCTGAGCCGTGATGAGGCTCGCCCCCAAGGCCAGAAACACAAAAATGCGCCGCAGGCTTGATCTTGTGCGGCGGGCGACAGGCTGGCTTAGATAGTTATCTTTTGTCCACATGTATAAATCTCCGACTATTCTTATAGTAAAATGACCCGATCCCCCGCGCGAAATAAAGCCGAACCAATATGACGATTTTGCGGTGCCACAAAAAAATTCCGCTACTGAGGATTTACTGAATAAATATACAGCAGGATGTCTAAAATTCCTAGCTAGCCGAACGGTTGGTCTTCTAAATCGGCAAAAAACGTCTCGCCGGCATATTTTGAACACAATTTCTGATGAGTACGCCTTCCCTGGCCATGCTATCAGGGCATTTTGGCCCAGACACTCGATCCTACTTTACGGCTCCAATCCGTGCGAAGGGGGCGGAGAAGTGGTCGGTGTCGCCCCATTCGAAGCTGGAGTTGTAGGTTTCGACCCCAGGAGTGTCTAGGGTGGCTTCATCGTGAGGGATCGAGTCCATGGCGGATTCGGATCCGCCTGCCAGCATAATGCCGAGTCCACTGCTTTCGATGTCGGCCGCGGTAATCTGAAGGGTGATGAGCGGGATAGCGATTTCATAGAAGCTATCCCGGGTGGTGTCGTGACCTTCCGAGAGGAAGTCCCGGGATGGAGCCCCTGCATCGAAGCGGTTATCCGTTTCGTTGTTGCCCCAGAGTTCATTGTCCTGGAAGCTATCGCTGGTGCCGTAGCTCACGCCTGCAGCGACGGCAGTGAAGTAGTTTACACCTCCGTCATCTACGGCGAATACTCCGTTCACGGCCCGCGAAAGATAACCCTGCCAGAGACTCCCAGCCATGTAGATCTGCACGTCGGGGAGGTCGCTACCCGTCCAGTAAGCGGATCCGTTATTTTTCCCCCATACGTCGAGAGACGCTCCGCCGTTTTTGGTATCCAAAGCAATCCACTGCAGGATGCCGTCGTTATGGTTGATCTGACCGCTTCCGGCTCCCCCCGCATTGGCTCCATCGATTGTGTCGGTGACATCCACATACTGCCAGGCTAAGTAGAGGTTGTTGTCGTCCCAGGCGGCCCATAGGTGGGTCAAGTCAATGGGGGCTTCATGGGTGGTCCAGTTATCACCCAGAGTTCGGGGATCGTCGTTGGCCATATCCAGAGCAATGAGCTTTGAGTCGTCCCATTCGTCATTATTGCTTCCGTCTGCTGTGATGGCACCGTTGCTGACCCGCTGTCCCAGCGTGGGATTGGTGGAGTACGGTTTGCTCGGACCCGGAACAAAAGTGCCGCCGTTCACCTGAATAGAATAATTTACACCCCCATTGTTGTCCCATGTTTGTCCTTCGCTATCCTCGACTACAAGAGCAAACTGTACGGTCTGCCCTTCTGAGAAGGAGCCAATGTTTACGGACCAAATATCGTTACTCGAATTGGGTGTGCCTTTCGTTAAGGAACCTGATGACCACGTTGTCCCATCCGAGGAATATACCAATCCTGCTGTTAAACCCGCCCCTATCGGACTGGTTTCAAAGCTAATCGTCAGATCTTCACCGGCATCCAGTTCGCCAGTAACAGGATTCATTGCAATGCCACCCGTATAATCAATGGTGAAAGCCGGATCAGCTTTATTAAAAATATATAGTTTCTGATCCGTAATGCCCGACTCCGTGGCTCCATTGAGTGTAAGTGTCTGATAATCACCCACACTCATCCCAATCCCAAAAGTAATACGATCTCCATCAGAGAAAGAAGTAGGCCCCCCGCCTTGGAGCGTATAGGTAGAAGAAATCACGGTGATGCCGCTCACATGGAGCGTTACCGGGATGCCAAGCCCGCTCGGATCGGAAAAAGTCCCGCCCGCCGGCGAGGCAAAAACACTAACGTGCTCAGGAGCGATATTTCCAGAAGGAACTGCTGCCTGCAACCGGTAGTAGGCCGTCTTCAGGGCATCCGCGGTCAGGTCCGTTATTTGTAATTCGGGAACAACGCCTACTAAATTGCTGTACACCACCTCAAAACCAGACACGAGATTGGTTGAGCGAAGCAACGTATAGGTTCGGCCGGGCTCTGCCACAGGGATGGTCAGACTTGTTCCGGCCGCATTAAAATTCGCCGTGAGTTCAAGTATAGATGTCGGGTCGTTAGGATTCGTTCCTGCGATATACTCCTTTCGGTTACTAAAACCATCCTGATCGAAATCCGAATCAGCATCATTTAGAAGTTTATTAAACCCGTATTTTTCTTCCCAGGCGTCTGACATTCCATCCTCGTCTGTATCGCTGCCACTGCATACAGAAACGGGGATGCTCCAGTTCGCCCCGTCATGATTATCCCAGACAGACGCCGTATCATTGAAAACAATTTGGATTTCTTCGCAGTCGGAAGGAACGCTTAACGTTTTCTCCCACGTATCCCCATTCAGCGTCATTGCAGCACTCGCCCAATTGGTGGAGTTTTGAAAAAAGAAGCCATAGACCAATTCAATGGCGGCAGCAGCAGACAGTGGGCCGTCATTAGGCTGATACGTGATATCAACGGTGCTGCCTATGCAGTCAGAAGGGGTGGCCGGGGTCCAGTCGACGACGGCGGGTGTTCCCCCGGCATTCACGGTAACGCGGTAGTCATCTCCTCCGTTATTATCCCACAACTCAGTTGCAGCGTCTTGTACGGCAACAGAATACTGGATCGTTACGCCTGATGAGAAAGAACCCAAATTGATGTGCCAGCCATCGTAGTTCACAACACGTGCATCTGCTTCCAAGAGAACGTTTGACCACGTCGTTCCTCCGTCATCAGAATAGACAACAAAGGCATTGGTGATGCTGCCTTTGGGAAGCGCCTCCACATTGATCCAAAGCTCTTCACCAACATCTAACCCTCCATCGGCGGGCCAGTTGTAGGTGTTGTGTATGCTCAGTGATGAGCTTTGTCCCGCGACGAAAATCTTGGATTCTTTTCCGTTCAGGCTGAATGAGAGCTGACCACCGCTGACGGTTGCCGTTTCGGACTCGTTGAGTACATTCACGAACACGGTTCCGTCCGGCTTGTCCACGCTCGGCGTGATGCTGCGGGAATCGTAGGCGGTATTAAAGGCCACCAGCGATTCTTCTTCGTTGTATTTACGCAGGTAGGCATAGGCGCCGGCCGAACCTTCCTGCCAGCGTTCGGCAAAACTACCTCGCGTCAGGCTTTTATGGTTTTTACGAGCATGGTTGATGGCCGCGATATGACTATACAGCGGAGAGGCGCCGCCCTCGAATTTGTCACCGAATGCCGGGCCGGGCTGGAAGCCTTTATTGAACATACATTCGCGCTGATGATCCCCATCCTCTGCACCGTCCGCAAGATTATAGTGACCTCCCTGGTCGAAGCAGTGCTCGGTGCCGTAGTAGAGTAGCGGAACGGGCATGGCCGTGTAGAGGAAGGTCATGGCGGGTTTAAGCTTGGCCACATCGTCGTTGATGTCGCCTCCCATTTCGAGGGAGATGCGGTTGACGTCGTGGTTATCGATAAAGGCAACCAGGCGGTCGGCGCCTTCGCCATATTGGTCGATGTTGTTGCGCTGCGAGGTCAGTTGCCCGGTGCCGCTACCCTCTTTGAATACGCTTTTAATCGTGTTGGCCATCGGGAAAAAAAGGGCCGAGTTAAATGAATAGCCGTCATCGTTGCAGTAGCTGGCTAGTGCGCCGTTGTCATAGCTGAACAGTTCCCCGAAAAGGATGAAATCGTTCTTGCCGAGTGATGCCGCATGCTTACGCATGTCGTCGGCCCATTTTTTGCACCAGTTGTATTCAACGTGCTTGATGGCATCGACGCGGAATCCATCGCAGTCCGTGGCCGAAATCAAGTTTTTGAAAGCGAGGTCCAGTTCGTTCTGCACATCCTCCCGTTCGGTTGCCAGGTCGTCGGTGCCCTTGAACTGGCCCAGCAGATTTTCGGGGGAAGCATCCCAGTTATTGATCGTTCCGTTGTGATGGAACCAATCTAGGCGATTGAACGCACCGCGATGGCGGCCAGATCCCCACCATGTGTAGGATTCATTACCGTTCGACCAATACTGTTGGTCATCGTTGCTGTACGGCAGTCCGGCCAGATCGGCCATGTGATTGATCACGACGTCCAAAATCACATACATGCCGCGGCTGTGGCAGTCGTCGATAAGATCTTGCAGTTCCTGGAAGGTGCCGGAAACCGGGTCGCAGCGCCAGAAATCGGTGGGGTGGTACTGGTGATAGGGGGTAAACCGAGTATCCCTGCCTTGCGCATTCATCTGCACGCCGGAAATCCAGATGGCATTCACGCCCAGGTTATCCAGATAATCCAGTTTCTGCTTCAGGCCGGTCCAGTCGCCGCCGTGGTGGTAATTCTTGGACGAGGGATAATCGTGGCCGTCCACAAACCATCCGTCACGATTGATATCCAGCGCACCGGTTTTGTTGTTCGAGCTGTCCCCATCGAAAAAGCGGTCGGTAAACAGCTGATAAATGTTCACATCCCGCCAGTCTTCGGGACTCGCTTGATATTGATAGTTCGAGTTCGCTTCCGTGCGCGACACCAACAGATAATCATCCGCCCATGCAAACGATGCCAAAAGAGAAGTCAACGCAAGGAAACAGCAGTGTTTCCCAGCTTTGGAGATGTGACAGGTTATAATCGGCATGGTCTGGCTTCTTTCGTTAAGTGTCGTGTTCAACTATTGCAGGATAGAATGCACGGGAAAGTCTCAAGTGACTAGCTAGCCGAACGGATGGTCTTCTAAAGCGGCAAATGTCTCTCCGGCTCATGTAGCACACCATTACCGGGGTTTGATTGCTATTTAGGGAAACGGCCAGACCGTTGATTAACCGGCCTTTGACTTTCGTGACCCCCTCTCCTGCGCAGCATTCTTCCAATGTGTCGGGGCGTAGCGTTGGCGAAGACGGAGGGTTAGAAGAATGCTTTCCAAGGGTTGGAAGAGTAGGAAGGGGTCGGGGTGACTGGATTGCTTCACCTGAGGTATTCCAAAAAAAAGCGCGGGGAGCTGTGAAGCCCTCCGCGCTTTCGGTGAGGTCGCGTTTTCCTATTCGGAAAGCGTGAGTTTTTTACCGGAATCCAACCACTGCTGAAGAATGATTTTGAAGTATTTGCTTTTGGAAATGGACATGGAGGAGGAGCGGCGCTCCAACTCGTTGGCCATTTTCAAAGGCATGTTGATTCCGATGGTTTGGGTTCCTTTGCCTATTGGATTGGTTGCCATAATTTTCTCCTTTTTAACTATTCTTCTCTTGGACGATTCGTTGCCAGACCCTACCAGAAAACGACGTAGAGCCCCACGGTCACGAGACAGACTACGAGACCCGCCACAAACGCACCCTTGGACGGGGTGAGATCCATGGTTGTATTGGATTCAAACTCAACTTTTTTCTCCGATTTGAAGATCAGGCCATAGACCGTGAGAATCACCAGCACCACACCCAGACAGACCGACATGGCGTGCAGGAAGTGCATGTCGGGATGCGCTTTCCGCATGTAGTGGTAGATGAAGGCATTGGCAACAATCCCGATGACGCCCGCCCATTTTCCAGACGTCCGATTGATCAGGCCATAAATGAATACGGCCAGAATGCCGGTGGAAACATAGCCTTGGAACGATTGGATGAAGGCAAAGATGCTTTTGAATTCGACCAGTTTTGGAGCGATCACACAACCGATCACAACAAATACCCCAATACAAACGCGCCCGAAGGTTACGAATTCGAACTGAGTGGCTTTCGGGCGAATGTAGCGTTGGTAGACATCCATGGTGAATAGGGTGGAGGCCGCATTAAGCACTGCAGCGAGTGACGAGATAATCGCACCCAGCAGCGCGGCAATCACAAACCCGAGCACCCCTTTATTTTTAGGAATCAACTTGGTGATCAGTAATCCCATTGCGGAGTCGTATTTGTATGCATTGATCGATTCTTCAACCACGTTATCGGAACCAACACGAGTGACGACGGCGGCATTGAACGTAGAAATTTCCAGTGCTTTTTCCGGATGCGCGGCGGCGTATTTCTTATCCAGCATGAAAATCGTGTTGTTGTCTGAAGCCAGCACGGCCGACTCGTACTGTGTAAACACACTGCCGCCCGCATCAATATTTGCACTCTCTTCCATCTCAGTGGAGAAGAGGTTGAAGGCGATGATTCCGGGAATCACGATGACAAACGGAATCAGTAGCTTGAGACTAGCCGCCAGCACGAGGCCCTTCTGACCGTCGCCCAGAGAAGCAGAACCGAGAATGCGCTGGGTGATGTACTGATTGAGACCCCAGTAGTAGAAGTTGGGAATCCAGATTCCCACAATAAGAATAGGCCACGGCATAGCCGGTGTATCCATGTGCATGGCCGTTTCATTCAGTGCACTGAATTTATCCATCACCCCCGCGCCGGCATCTACCGTCGCCGAAGCTCCCGTTGCAGACACTAGGGTTGAGACATCCGTAATCCCCAACTGGTGAAAGGCAAAATACGCGATAATTCCGCCACCGAGAATCAGAGCAGAACCCTGAAGAAGGTCGGCCCACGCGCAAGCTTTCAACCCCCCGACAGCAACATACCCCGCAGCCAAGCCACCCAAAATCCAACAAGCCGCGGGCAAAGAGATGTCCATGCCAAATTCAGAAAACAGTCGGGTCATCGTAATGGCACCGGCATAGATCACACCGATCAGGCTGACGCCCACCAGAATAAGCGTCATCGATAAGGTCATGACCAAGCGCGCCCAGTGGTTGTAGCGCACTTCCAGAAATTCGGGAATCGTGGTGATGCCTGTGCGAAGGAAGTAGGGCAACAGAACGAAAGCAACGACCACCAAGGTGATGGCGGCAATCCATTCCCAACTCGAAACCGACAAGCCTTCAAACCCAGCCCCCTGCCCCGACATCCCCACAAACTGCTCGGCGGAAATATTGGCCGCAATCAGTGAAAACCCGATCAGCCACCAGGATAGGCCGCGACCCGCTAGAAAATAATCTGAAGCACCGGTTTCGCCGTGCGTATCCTCGCCTTTAGACTTCCATAGCCCGACAAACAGAACAGCGGCCACAAAACCAACAAATACAATAATATCTATGATTCCCATTATTACTCCTTCTTACTTTTCGTAATTTGACTCTCAACACGCATATCGAGCTCAACTCAAACGGCAGACTGTAAATCAAAGTGTCCGAATTGGATCCCAAAAAGAGCCTCATGCTGCTAACTCCTCGATGAACATCTCTTCTGCTGTTTTAAAGTTCAATATCTTTCGCGGATAATTGTTGATCCAAT
>Ga0307929_1001667_pt1 | contig 16021 bp, 7 predicted proteins | sample AceLakmetage1330_FD_203160 | JGI IMG/M metagenome (GOLD analysis project Ga0307929, IMG submission 203160) | Saline water microbial communities from Ace Lake, Antarctica - #1330 | ecosystem: Environmental > Aquatic > Non-marine Saline and Alkaline > Saline | place: Antarctica: Ace Lake...
AAAACCATATCCACAAACCCACGGGTCTTTCCGATGATGATGCTCTTCTGCCGGGCTTCGAGGCAAAAGCCGTGACCGAGTTCCATCAGGAATTCACGCAGGTTGTCCAAAAGAGCATCTTCAAGTCTGGATTCGCTGACTGCCTCGCTGGCTTTGAGCCCAAGGAATTCAAAGATGTAGGGATCTCGAATAGCCAATTTCGGCTCGGCCTTTTCAGCGATGGAGTGGGCCATTTCAGCGAGTTTTTCTTTGTCCGTGGAAAGACCGGATCGTTCATAATACAGCGTGGCGATTTGCCTTTTGAGCGCCCGCACGGACCAGTTGCCTCGAATGCATTCGATCTCGTAGAAGGCGCGTTTGATTGGGTCTTTGATGGCAAGGAGTTCAACAAGGTGCGTGAAGGAAAGCCGATGGAGCAACATGCGGGAATCCACTCCAAATTTGGAAATCACCGATTTCCGAGTTTCAGGCACTTCACCGGATAACTCTAAAATCCCCGGCAAAAGGGCGATGCCGGATTCGGAAATCACTGATTTCCGAATTGACGGATAGGCGTCAAAAAGCTGGCGACATAACCCAAGATAACGTCCGGTATAGCATCGGTCCAAACATTCCCGTAGAGAGGCCGAAAGCTTTTCAAGGAGACGTGCCCCGTATTGCGCCCGGTCCGAGCCGTTTTGTTCGTAGTCCCGAATATAGCCGCCAATGAGCCAGTTGCGAACCGTGAGCGTGGTGTTGACCGTACGATTAACAGCAGCGGCACACTCGTCATGCACCCGCCGCACGACGTCCACCAGGGCAGTAAAATTCTGTGTGGGCTTGCCGGGTCCGGGATGAGATTTATGCCGTATGGTATTCAAAATGAAAAATCCTTTTTTAATGAACATGGATATACAGGATAAAGGGGATAAAATTTAATCCCGCTCATCCCGTTCATCCATGTTAAACCTTTTTTCATGAGCCAGCCTCTCTTTTTCGTTTGAGGGTGAGGTGTACGTTATTCCATCGGGCGCCGGAGAATTCTTCCTCGCCCATGGGGTCTGTGCCGGGGTCCTCATCGCACCAGAACCAGGGGTAGTCCTTTTTAGGCCGATTGGGTTCTTTGCCACGGTCTTTGTCTTTCAGTTTGAGAGGAACCGCGCGAAACAGGCCTGCTCTTTTTTTACCCACATCGCCCGCCAGGAGGAAGGGACGGATGTTCTGGCGTATGCCGTCGTTGAGGTCGGGCTGCCAGCCCTGGGCCTGGTCTTTGAGGGGTTTCCAGCGGACAAAGATGTCGCGCGGGGCCTCGCCTTCAAGAATGGCTGCAAGTTTTTTCTGGAGCGTTTGGCCCGCGCCCAGGCGATCGGCGGCCCCGGGTTTGTCGGCCTTGGCATCGTCGGACTGTTGCTGGATCCAGTTGCCGAGGTAACTGTAGGTGAGTTTTTGCAGCATGGCGTGGTCCAGCTTGTGGTAGTTGACCAGGGCGTGGAAACCATCGGGTCGGCCGTCCCAGAGGTGCCAGATGAAGGGGCGGTTGTGGAAGAGCTTGGCATGCTGGGCAAAGAACTCGTCACATAGCCAATCTTCGAGGGTCTTGGATTTGCTGCCCTTGAGTCCGGCAGCAGCGATGAGGGCGTGTTCGTCAAAGGCACCGAGGGCAGAGGTGAGGAGTTGCCGCAGGCGGGCGGCTGCGGGTTGCTCACGACTGAGCGGCGGCAGACAAACGATACCATCTTCATCGGCAAAAGATTCCAGTCCGTCGGGGTCGAGGGTTGGGCAATCAGGAAAGCTGCTGCCGGTTTGTCGCGGCCAGCTGTAGCCAAGCAGGCGGGTGACGGCAACGTGAAGCGGTTGAGCGGCACCCGCAGGATGGCCGTTGAAAAGCCACTGTGTTGGGTTGTCGCTGTGCGGCTTGGGTAGGCCGTTGGGGTATTTTTCGGCGGCGACTTTTTGCCAGTGGGCAAGGTCGAAGGGGACTTTAATCAAGGTTGCTGGCGTAACGTTTAGTTTCTGATCTATCTCTCGGACCTCTTTGTAGAAAAACCTTGAGTTGCAATAGCAATAAAGCGCGGTAAGGTGATCTTCGTTCTTGGGAACAATGGATGCTGTAGTCTGATCGTAAATCTCGCCTGTATAAAGAGTGACGGGAAGTAATCCAATCAAACTTACATTGACTCCTTTTTTACCCCAGAAATCTTGACCTCTTCGCCAATTCTGGACAGCGTGATTTGTTCCCTTCATCTCTTCAGCAAAACGATACAAATCACCTAATGCATTCTGCCAAAATATGACTAAGCTTCTACCGCTATATGGTTTCATTTCACTCACGGTTGATTGTAGATATTCCCATTCATCTGTAATAGGTTGCTCCCAGTAATTTCTGTAGAAGCGCTCTCCATCGCTGGTTAGACAACCGGATGAATAAAAAGCATGTTTGCTTAATGGTTCCAGTCCCTTTCCTTGCCTCAACGCCACTCTTGCGTCCGGATTCTTCAACTGTGCCCTCTGTCTGAAGAGTGTCACTGGCTGTTTGCAGAGAACAGTTGCTTTGGCATCGGGCGTAGGATATGAAGCAACGTCGATCCCGGCAATAGTATTACCAGCAATGGGTGAAGCCGCTGTTATAATCCCAAGCTGGATATTAAAGTCCCACATGGGTGTCTGAAAGCCCTTCGGTCCCAATCTAGCCACCACGTCCCAGGACCGATTTTGGAGCAGCTCTTGGCGGAGTTTGGTGTAGGTAGTCAAAAAAAGCCAGTTCTGCGGCGTCACTAAGGCCGTTGTGCCACCCTCAACACAGAAATCTAGGCACCGCTCGACGAAACAAGTTGCGAGCTCAGCTTTCGCCTCACGGTAAACACTTTGGCAGTAGTCCTTGAGCACATCGTCCTGCTTCTTCTGACCAAGATACGGAACATTCGTTGTGGCAAGAGTGAACTGCTCAGCAAGTAGCTCGGCCGCTTTGGTGACACCCTGGGCGATAACAGCTAACTCGACAACATCATTTTCGAATTCGGCCGTTTGATTTTCACTGGCCCTGAGCGCAGAGGTAAGCAGGGGAGCGAGTTCCTGGAACTCGGCCACATAGAGATTTCCCCCCTGAGCGCGGGGATTGATGAGGCTGCCAAGAACGGGGGCATCTTTAAAGAGACTGTGCAGGCGGGCCATGCCTCGCTGAAACCGGTCGTTATCTCCTGCAAGCGCTGTCCACTCCGCTTCCGTCGCGTTGGGGGCAAGACCGGAGCAGGCCAGATTGAGGTTTGACAGTGCTTGATAACCTGCAAGTTTCCACGCCGTCAGAGCCACATTGAAGGCGGCAATCTGAGTGCAGCGTTCGTCGATTTCCAGGCCATGAATGTTATCTTTGAGCACCCCAACGACTGCCTCTTGCGCGCTGAGCTTCTCTTCCTCCATGCGAAGGCGGACGAGAATTGGAAGGGCAAATACCAGGAAATGACCGCTCCCCATGCACGGGTCAAGCAGGCGAATTAGGCGTGCGAATTTCGGCCAGCCGTCAAAGACGCCTGCGGCGGGAAGCCAGGTCTTGGTCTTTTCGTCTTGTACAAAGCGTAGAAAGGTCCAAGATATTCCAGGGACGCCGTCACGGGCCGGTAGTGCAGCCCGAGCTCGGGCTTCTTCTTCGGTACCCGCCTTGATCGGCCCCATTTTGCCCGCCCACCAGGCGCCGAGGGTATTGTGGAGCAGGAACTCCACCATGTAATCCTCGGTAAAGAGCTGTGTAACAGGCGCGATTTCGTCAGCCCCGATCTTCTTCCCGGACTTGTTGACCTCGTTTTTTCGCTGAGCCTGCCAGAACTGGTAAGTCCAACCGAGGGCATCGTCGGCGCGGAATATTTCCGACGGAAGAACCGCCAGGAGTTTTCGCAGCTCCACCTGGTCGTTGAGGGCGATGGGGAGATCGAGTACCGGGTCGCCGCGCCGGAAGACCCCCGGAAGTGTGAGGCTGGCGAATCGACAGGCAAGGTCCAAGCCGTCACGAGCTTTTAGTTCCGGAGCCAGCTCTTCGCATTCCTCCAAGGTTACAGGGACATGGCCATTGTCCTCGTCGGTAATGAGGAGGTTGTTTTCCGTGAGGAAGCGGGTGAACAACAACCGATGCCAGTGCTCGTAGGCCGCCAGCTCGGTCAGGTGGCGAATATCTTGTGTGCCGGATCGTTCATCGCGCTGATCACCGAGAGCGCGACCACGGGCGCGAAGACTGTTGCGGAGCTTTTTCTGCTGATCGCTCATGTGGGAACGGAACGTCTTTTCGTGAACCGCCAGGTTTTCCAGCGCGGCCCGGCCGGCAGATTCGGCCAGGACGCGGGCGTCACCCGTGGTCTTTTCGAGAAGTCTGCGATGTTCTTTGGAAAGGGATATGGGCATAAAGCGTGTGCTCCTTAGAGGATCACCGGACCGTCTTTCAGGGCGGCTTCTATGTACGTTTTGGATTTATTTAGCCATGCATCAAGTTCTGCCTGGTCGTGGATAGTAGCAGTGGCAAGCGTGACGCGCCGGGCCTTGGGCTCCGCTTCGATAATGGCGGCGGCCAGGGCCTTGTCAAACTGGGCAGCCAGGGCATCTGTCTGTGACTGCCGGTTGGCCAGGGAGCAGGACTGTAAAGCCGTGAGGAGTTCTTCGTCGGAATCTGTAGGGGGCACGCTTCGCTCAATTGCACCGGCACTGGAGAGCAGGGTCCGGCGCTTTTCTTCCGGCAGTTTCTGCCACGCTGCGTTGCTGCTGATCCGTGTGGTTTGATCCGCGAACATGTCGGCATACGCCTTGTGTGCAGAGGTAAGACCGGAACGTAATGCATTGGCTGCCGTTTTGAGAACGTGAGAGGCCGGGTCCGGATCATCCAGCAGGGACCGATTGGCGCGAATTGCGGTAAGGGTGGCAGTCCATTCGGCATGGCCAGGCAAACCAACGGCCTGGGCCACAAGCTTTTCGGTGAGAACAAAGGCGGGAAGTCGTTTGGCGATTTCTTTGCCCGTGTCTTTCCATGTGTTGATTTTGGCCAGGAGAACCTCCCTCTGATTGTACAGTTCCAAAAGGAGATCATTGCCGGAGCAGGATTCCAGAGCGGTGATTTCCGGAGCGGCCGGCGCCATGGGGACAGGGGCATCCCCGCCCGCCTGAGCGGCAATCGATTTGGCGTGATCGATAAAACGGAGTGCATCGACGGGTTCGTTGCCGGGAGTGATATTGGGCAGACCGGCTTCTTGAAAAAGCTTGCGAACGGCAAGCTTTTGAAGGACTGTGAGTACGGGACTTTCCGTGCGAAATGTTGCCTGTCCTAGCTTTTTCTGGTTCACCTCAGTCAGCGGGAGCGGCTTCCCGTTAATGCGGGCGCTGAGGTGGTTGCTGGCGAGCAGCGTCGTCAGAACGCCGTCAACGGCGTCCTGGGGCCAGCCAAAGGGCGGTAGTTTAAATTTCTTGCGGATCTCCAGACCCGTTTTCCCAGAGCCCATGAATGCGATGAACGCTGCCGACACAGGGTGGTTCTGCGGATCGCCGGTAAATCCTACCTGCTCCAATGCGCTGGGAGAGCCTTCTTTGGCTTTTTTGAGAACCTGGGGCCACTTGGCCGAATCTCCGTCATTAAACTTTGGGTATAGCCGATTGAGAACCTGTTTGGCCGCATCCTCCACGCCTTCCTTGAGTCCGGTAAAAGACTGCTCCTGTCCCCCCGAAAGGAAGAGGCGTGCGCCACCGATGATCTGCCCAATGAGTTCTTCGATACGCAAGTCTTGGGAATTCTGTTTGGTGACCATGGACTGGCGACATTCTTTGCCCTCCTGGGAAGTGGGGTTGCCTTTGAAATGGAGGGTTTCCTCGGCGGCCTGAGCGGAGGCGATGGCGTTCTTGAGTTCGTCGGCATGGGATTTCGGAAGGAACAGGTGGAGCGTGTGGTCGTCGGTGCTGAGCTTTCGGATGTCGGCCAATACGGAGGATTCCGAAGCCGAAAAACCGTCTCTCGCCCAAAGCATAATGGCATCGCTTTCCTCCGGCTTGCTTTCACTGTGGTGGATAATGACCTTGCGGCGTTCCTTGGCGTCGCCGTGGAGCACGGAAGTGTTGCCAAGAATCTTCGTCAGGACTTTGTCCAGAAGCTGAGACCGGTTGGAGGCGATCAAGGGGTCGTCATTGAGTACCGTGCCCCTCCGTTTGCGGAATTCTGACTCCCAGGCTGCCCCTTCTGTGGTTTGCAGACGGTATTCACTTTCTACCTTCATGAGAACACCGTCCTGCTCCATAAGGTCAATCAATCCGGGAAGCTGCTGTCTGAGTTGGGTACTGCCTGCGACGAGATCATCACTGAGCAGGTCGGCCAGATGTTCGGGTTCGGCCCGGACCCCCAGATCTGTGCCATGTTCTCGGGGGAGTTTGTTGATTAGAAAAACCAGTGCGCAAATACGACTGCGCAGGGCGCCATCGGGTTTGGTCTTCTGCTGCTCGATGATTTCGTGAAACCGCTTTTGCATTTCGCCGCTGGTCACAAGGATGACAGCGATCTGGTCGTAAATGAAGTCGGCCGGCACGACCGCACCCAGCTCGGCATCGGCATAGGCCCGGCAGGCTTCGTGAACAACGCTCAGCTGGGTGCGCATCTGTGCTGTGGTGCCTGTAGTGTCAACGGAATGAAGAACGCTGTCCCAGAATCGGCGGCGCACGGGAAGCAGGGGGTAGTCCGAAATGTAGGCAAGGTCGTCCTCCGATTGTGTAGCAAGTTTGGTCCCTTTGAGCTGGCGAGTAATTTCGCCTTCGTTTTTATCGATCAACTGCTTGATGTGGACCTTATTGTCTTCACGCTTCTGCAGAACAACGGTTCGCACGACCTTTTCGACGTCGTTGTCTTTCAGATGGACCTTGATCGTGAAACGGCCCAGGAGGCGCTGAAGATTCGGCATATCGTTGAGGGCGCTCTGGCCGGTCCCAACGATCATAAGTCGTCCGTCCATTTCCTTACTCAGCGCCTCGCTCACTTCCTGAACATCGAGGGCTTTTTGCGCATCCTGCCCAACGAATTGCTGGATTTCGTCGAGTACCAGAAGGGTGCAGGGGAGTTTTTCGTTGGTTGAAATCGCTTCCCGAATGATGTCAAGCATTTCGTGGATGCTGACGTCGTCCACATTGGGGTAATCAGCCCGGAGCAGCTCACCTACCTGCGAAGGATCCTTCAGGTGGTCGTAGCACTGTACGTAGGCTTTGGCCACTGCGCCGGAGCCGTATAACCGTCCGAGTTCTTTGTGGAAGTCCTTGCCCTGTGCTTCGATGGCGTTCTTGAAAGCGTCGAGATTCCCATCCCGTTTCAAGTGGATAAGAAACTTGGCGTAGGGATAGCCTTCCGGAAGCCCCACCGATTTGAAAAACAAACTCATGACGCGCAGACGCACACTGCCGACCCCCGCTTTAAGGGTACCACCCGCCATGTGCCGACCCTCATGGCGTTTACCGAGGGTGGTGATTTCGGTGAGGAGATCGGTGATTTCCTCGGGGAGTTGGGCAAGGGAGCGGGCGGTTGTTCCATCTGGAAATGCAAAATTGGTCCAGAGATAACGCAAGACCTTGGCCAAATGGGATTTACCACTCCCGTAGAAGCCGCTGATCCAGGCAGCTTTCTGCTCGGGAGCATTGAAGTTGTCGAGATATCCCTGGAGAATGCGGCGCATTCCATTGAGGTATTCACCCTCACAAACAAACGTGTCCAGTTCATATTTAAGCGTTTCCAGGTCTTCGGTATTATTGCTGGAGACGCCCTCGTTGAGGAGTTTCCAAGACAGCGGATCTTTCAGGAAGATTTCTTTGGTTTTCATGTTGGAGCCTCTCTTAATCGACATGAATAGTCAGTGCATACAAGGGCAATCTCAACTCTTCATTTCCCATTAGTATTTTCATTCTGTATATCCATACTTAGCTGTTGGAAAGTATAGGGGTGGCCAAATAATTCCACCCTGTTCGTGCATCCAGAAAACGGTAGGTATTCCCCTCCTTCTCTCCAGGGAAAAAAACAAGCAGGTATCCAGGGAAAGTTTCTTCGAGACCCTGGATCAAGTCGGATACGTGCAGAAAATCGTAGAGGTCCATCAATCCGGTCAGAGCAAAGACGGTGTTATCCGGTGAGAATGCGCGGGCAACCTCTTTTTGCAGGAACTCCGTGAGAATGTCTTTCCATTCGGTTTGGGCATACAGCTCGATATCGTCGGGATGCTTGAACCATTCCGCCCGCTCTTCCTCATCCACTGAAGCAAGCCACTGGGCCAAGCTGCCTTTCAGCTCGATACGAATCCATGGATGGCCTGCGTCTTTGGTGGCCATCTCGAATTCGTCAATACGGTTTAGCAACCTTCTCTCCTCTGCGGCAGGATAAACCGCGAACCAGACACGCTGCGATGCGGGCAACCCGGGTCGGAGCGGCATCTGAATGTGACTGCTATAATTCTTGACTAAATGGTCAATGCGATTCATGAAATAACACCTGTTCCGTGGGTGTAAGAAGATTGGAGAAGTCAAACTCCACAATACCCGCTGCTTGTTTTAGTGAAAGCAATCCCTTTGCGGAAGCCAGTGAGAGCGCAACCTGTAATTGGGATCGGTTGGAGGCGACGAGAGACGCGAAGGCTGAATCAAGTAAGCGCTCACCGCGAAGTCCGGCAAGGTAGCCGACAAACATGGCATAGGCAGCAGAAACAGGCCGCGGTTCGGGAAGTTGCCTGGTCTTTTTCTTTTTGCCCGCAAGGTGCTCTGCAAATGTCCAGGAGGTGTTCACATTTTGGGCCATTGATTTCTTCATGGCAGGGCTGAAGCGACCAGGAAAACCGTCTTCAAGATGCTGTTCCATGTCAGCTCGCGCAAGAACCTCCCCGCGGCGCAGCGTGCGTATCAACTCGAAGCTCTGGCGCAACTGCGGATCTCGTGCATACGCACAGACCAGGCAGAGCTGGGATAGAGAGGCCAGATCTTCATGTCCAAGAACCCAGAGAACGCGGAACAAGGCTTTGGTGGGGTCCATGCCATAAAGTTCCACTAAATGGCGAAGGCTCTTCTTACGGCTGCTAAGGGTAGGTTTTTCCAAAAGATTTTCATCGACAACGGCCTTGGTGAAATCATCCCTGGTAACAGCAAGAGGCATCGCGATAACAAGAGCGCGCATCTCAAGAAACATCATTGACCGCGCCGAATGGCCGCCGGTTTTGGCTTTAGAAAAACCGAATTGGATGTTCTGTATTAACATAGGTGTGAGTCCATTAGGCCCAGTTTCTCCCGGCACGGCAAACCCTTTCGTAGATGTGTTTGCGGCGGTTTTTTGTAAAATGGAGTCTGGCAAAAATACAATAGATGTTCTGAGTAAATCAATCTGTTTCTCCTGAATAGGCTTAGCCGAAATTCGTGACAATTAAAAAATAGTCTTTTATTATCAAATACTTGCAACTTTGAAAACCGTGATTTTGGCACTACAGATTCGCGTTTCATTTAGATAATCGCCTTCATTATTTTGCCCGGTTCGTGGGATAAACCCAGGGCGCGATAGATTTCTTTGTGATTTGACTCCGCCCTGGATGACTTCCGGATATGGACGACTTTTCCGTCCTCCCGTTTTAAAGTGGTTGATACTCTCATGTGTGATGAAAGTCTCACACGAACCGTTTCCCAACAAAAAGGTATGCCTTTTTCTCTGAGTTTGGTCCTGATAGTTTGCATAATATGATAGGCAACCAAGGTTATAAAAATGTGACCGTCACATCGACGTTCAATATGATGATAATTGGGCCTCAAACCCAACTCCGATTTCATGCACCGAAACGCGTCTTCTATATCGGTAAGCATTGTGTAAATATCCCATATTTCTTTCTCATTGAGGTCTTGTTGATGTGTCCTCAAACAATAAACACCACTTACCTTTTTCTCCTTTTTTCGTACCCATGTAATTTTTGATGCTTTTTTAGAATGATCCTCTTTGTGTATGGTTATGTTGTATAAGTGAGAAACCCGCTTGAATCTCTCTTTCAAACGTCCAATTCTCTCGATAACCTTATCGTAGCGTTTCGTCCCGTTTTTCAAATTCAGGGCTTTGTCTGCTTTCAACAACTCTGCTTCAAATCGTTCCTGAAATTGGTTTTTTATACTCTCTTCTTTTTTTTCCTTATCAACGGAATGGCAGTAGACGTCCATTTCATCTGTTTCTTTGTTGTACGACAAACCTGCTTTCACAAGGACAGCCTTTGTTTTATTGTCTTGTTTAACCGGCACCATCTTTACATCATCGGGAATTTCTGCCTTTTTCTTTCGAGAAACAACAATGTAGCGATAGTTGTGCTCCCTGAGCCATTTGACATTATCATCAGAGGCGATCCCAGCGTCCATGACGATGGTAGGTTTGAGTAGCGATTGTTGTGGGTTGTCCCCATCCGATAAGCCATTGATCATCGTTTCCAACGTGCTGGGCTCACTGACATTACCGTCAAAGATTCGACTCTTTTTTGGAAAACCCTGCATATCCAATACAAGTCCCAATGTCACCAGGGGGCAATCGTAGCGCTTTTCTTTGGATCTGCCGTATTTGGCCTTGGGGTTATATTTTCCCGTACCTTCAAAAAAAGTATTCGTCAGATCGTAGAGAATAATCTTTTCTTCCAGATCGAAAATGCCAGTTTCAACTTTTCGTAAATGATCTTCAATTTTTTCTTTGTGCTTTAAGAGATGATCCGAAGCCTTATAAAGCCGATCCAGCGTAACCAACGAAAAATCAAAATCGATCAGTTCGCCCAATGCGCTGAGATTTTGCAACCAGTAATGCGTTGACCTTTCAGAACCCGGGACGATCATTCGACCGCAAAGCACCCCGATGACGGCGGCTATGTCAGACGATTTCAGGCCAAGATTGACAAGTTCTTTATCAATTTTAAGAAGTTTGATGGTTTCATAAACAACATGCTCAGCACCGGCAGTCCTGGGAAGTTCGTTGTTAATGCTGTTAAGATCCACTCTCGCATAATCAGGAGATCTTCTTTTCTTTTCTGGAACGATCACAACCGAGTGTTTTCGAATAACCCTCCTGGCATATTGATCTGCAAGGGTCCTGATTTTTTGTGGATAATCAAACAGACTCTGTTGTTCGGTAACGATCTCTTCAATGCAATTGGCCAGCTGTTTCCAATGCTCTTTCGGCAGCTCAAAATCAGTGCCGAGGTTCAAGACGGTCGTCTGGCGAGGGCCACGTTCTGTTCGAACAGAATCGACCAGTTTGTAGGTGCGATATTTTCTGCTGTTTTTCTTGTTTGTATGTTCAACGGCTCGAATAAACATGTGGAGTAGGTTACAAGAAAAATCGCTTGCTGTCAATAAAATTTACAACGATTTTGGCACTACACTTTTTCCACATGATCTAAGTACCTGAAATTATAGGAGTCAAAATTCCGAAATGGCCGATTTTCCGTGTTTCAGGCTGAAATCGTCACGAATTTCGGAGAAGAGGGGGATTTCGAAGGACCTGCCCGTCCCGCCCTCTTCCCATGATGGATGCCAGATCGAACCTGAACCCGTCCACATGCATCTCCGTAACCCAGTAACAGAGGCAATTGAGAATCATGTCCCTGACGACAGGATGATTGCAGTTTACCGTATTCCCACAACCTGAGAAGTTGAGATACTCCCCGGTATCAGGGTCCATCATATAGTAAACCCCGTTGTCCAGCCCCCGAAAGGAAGTAGCCTGCTGGGCTTTTTCCCCCTCGCCGGTATGATTAAAGACCATATCCAGGATAACTTCAATGCCCGCCTTATGCAGGGCCTTCACCATCGATTTAAATTCCGTGATCGGCGCCTCTAATTCCCCACCAGATGAATACCCGGTTTTGGGTGAAAAAAAATTCAGGGGATGATACCCCCAGAAATTCATGAGAGGCTTTTTTGACACTGGGTTGACCCTGGGATTGTCCGTTTCATCAAATTCAGTGACGGGCATGAGCTCGACCGCCGTAACCCCCAAATCTTTCAAGTAAGGCACTTTTTCCGCAATACCTAAGAAAGTTCCGGGATGAGCAACTCCCGATGAAGGATGAATTGTGAATCCGCGAACATGAATTTCATATATGATGGAATCAGCCAAATGAATATTTAAAGGTTGGTCAAACTCCCAGTCAAATTCGTGATCAACCACAACTCCCCTGAGCGGTCGCGAAACACCTCCCTTTTTTCTTTCTTGGGAAGCATATTCTCCCCATTTTTTACCGTCTGACAGAGCCTTTGCATAAGGGTCAATGAGGATGTTCCCATCGTTGAACACTTGAAATTTTTCGTCACCATCGGATGGTCCCGACGCCCTGAATCCATACTGGATTCGTGGTTCGATCCCCTTGATAAAGGCATGCCACACATCCCCGGTTCTGTTGTAACGGGGGTCTAGAGGAAATTCAATAATCGGCTCGATCTCATCGGGTGAAAAGAGTACCAGGGTTATGAGGGTTGCATGCCTTGAAAAAACCGCGAAATTGATCCCGTCCCGTTTAACGTTTGCTCCCAGGGGCAGAGGCCTGCCTCGCGTGATTTCGAAACCTTCCGCTACGATCTCCAAAAGCTTTTCCCTGTTGTTCCCACAGAGATCCTGAATCATAAAAACCACCGCTCAAAACTATTCAGAAAAACATTTTTACCATGAAGGACATGAAGGGGAACAAAAGAAGAAAACGGATCCATCTCCGTTTACACCAAAGCTGTATTCTATATACTCTACACTATCCCCTTGTCCGCATCTATAAGCGTGGGTCTGCGGCCCGTTCCACATTTTCTTCATGTCCTTCATGCTCTTCATGGTAAAATTCCTACTTGCCACTCAGCACGCACTAACAGGGTTTCACATCCCAGATATCATCTGCGTATTCCCCAATGGTTCGATCACTTGAAAATTTTCCGACCCTGGCCACATTTAAAATGGCCTTTTGTACCCAGTCTTCCGTATCTTTGAAACAAATTTCCGCTTTTTCCTGGCCTTCAATATAGGTACGAAGATCTGCCAGATGCACATATTGATCGTGTTCACTCATGATGGAGTCATAAATGGATTGAAACATCATCGGTTCCCCGGGGCTGAAAAATTCGCCGGAGAGCGTATCCACAATCCTTTTTATTTCCGGATCATTGCTGCAGTACTCCCACGGTCTGTAAGCATTGTTACTACGTATTTCTTGAACTTCTTCCGCCGTCAGGCCGAAGATAAAAATATTGTCCACCCCAACTTCTTCCATAATTTCAATATTTGCACCGTCAAGCGTTCCGATGGTCAGGGCGCCATTCAGGGCAAATTTCATGTTTCCGGTTCCCGAGGCCTCTTTTCCAGCAGTGGAAATCTGCAGACTCAGATCTGCCGCCGGAATTATTGTTTCGGCAAGAGACACCCTATAATCCGGTATGAAAGCTACTTTTATAAGGTTTTTGACTCTGGGATCGTTGTTGACCACATCGGCGACACTGTTAATGAGTTTTATAATCATTTTTGCTGCATGATAACCAGGCGCCGCTTTTCCAGCAAAGATGTACGTCCTAGGCATAGCCGGTTCCTGTCCGTCCTCAACAAGGCAGAGATACTGATGAATAATATGAAGGACCGCAAGCAACTGCCGTTTATATTCATGAATCCGTTTGGCCTGGATGCTGAACAGAGAATCCGGATTGATCTCGACACGGGTCGTCTTATAGACAATCGCGGCCAGTTTTTCTTTGTTTTCGCGCTTGATCTTTAAGAATTTTTCCTGGAATGACCTGTCCTGCGCATAGCGTTCCAAGGTTCTGAGATGATCGATATGGTCGATCCACCCGTCTCCAATGCTGCCGTTTATCAGGTCGGAAAGACCCGGGTTTGATTTCAAAAGCCATCTTCGCTGCGTAATTCCATTGGTTTTGTTGTTAAACTTATCCCGATACATTTCGTAAAAGTCTGGAAGCAAATTGCTTTTTATGAGCTCCGTATGCAAGGCAGCAACCCCATTGATCGAATGGCTTCCCACAATGGCAAGATAGGCCATACGGACCTGTTTCGTATCGGCTTCTTCAATAATGGACATACGTCGAAGGCGATCATCATCCCCGGGCCATTTTGAAGCCACCTCGGCCAGAAAACGGCTGTTTATTTCAAGGATAATCTGCATATGTCTTGGCAGGACGTATTCCAACAGGGAAACCGGCCATTTTTCCAGAGCTTCAGGCAACAGCGTATGGTTGGTGTAGGCAAAGGTCTCAACGGTAATATCCCATGCCTCCTCCCAAGAAAGGGCTTCTTCATCCACCAGTATTCGCATCAGTTCAGGAATAGCCAGGGCAGGATGGGTATCATTGAGTTGAATGGCCACCTTTTCCGGGAATCTTTCAAACGTGGGATGAACCTTCTGGTATTTATTCACGATATCTCGAATGGAACAGGCCACAAAAAAATATTCCTGTATCAATCTCAGCTCGCGACCGGCTTCCATGGAGTCGGAGGGGTAAAGCACCTTCGAAATTGTCTCGGAATACATTTTTTCCTGAACGGCATTCAGGTAATCCCCCGTGTTGAATATATCCATATCAAAATCTTCGGAGGCCCTTGCGGAATAAAGTCTGAGATAATTGACTGTTTTGCCACCATAACCGGCAATGGGCATGTCGTGGGGAACACCAATGAGAGTTTTCCACTCCAACCACATGGGATTATATCCCCCCTCCCTGTCCTCCGAATGTTCAATCCGCCCGTAAACGGGAACGATGCAGGCCGATTCACTTCGTTCAATCTGCCACGGGGTACCACCACTTATCCAGTTGTCGGGCCTTTCTTTCTGAAACCCGTTATCAATTTCCTGTTTGAACAGCCCAAATTCATAATTGATACCATATCCGAACCCGGGCAGATCAAGCGTTGCCATTGATTCCAGGAAACATGCAGCCAGTCTTCCAAGGCCGCCATTACCCAGGGCCGCATCCTTTTCCTTTTCCCTGATCTCTTCAAGATCCCCCCCCATCTCCGTGATGGCCTTCTCCATATTCTCAAAAAGGCCCAGATTGATCAAATTATTACCAAGAGAGCGACCCATCAGGAATTCCAGTGAAAGGTAGTAGATCCGTTTCGCATCCGCCTCCACATATCGCTTTTCAGTCTCAAGCATTTTTTCTATGAGATACTCCCGCGTGGCAAGGGAAACCGCCCAGTAGGCGTCCATGTCGGAGACCGTTTCCAACTCAATTCCTCTGGAAAACTTCAGGTGGCGACAGACGGTTTCCTTCAGATCCGGGATATGCTTTGTCAACTCTTTGATCTTGATTGGTTTCATCGTTTGCTCTCCCTGAATTCCAAAAATGGTTAAACCGATTCCATGGCCGACATTTCAGCAGACAAAAGTCGGAGGCGTTGGGAAAGGCCCCTTGCCATGGCATTGAAAATACGAGCTCCGATGGAGGTATCTTCCCGCATAAGTTTTTCCAGGTCATCCATCTGGAGAACATACAGTTCACAGTCTTCATCCGCCACCGCATCGGCTGAACGAACCGAGCGTTCAAGCAGACCCATTTCGCCGAAATAAAGCCCTCGCCCCAGGCTTGTAAACCGGGTATTTTTTTCAGGCCCGGATGACCCGAGAATACTGACGCATCCACACCCGATCAGGAAAACCCTGTCCCCCGACTCCCCCTCTTTAAAAATGGTTTCCCCCGCAGCATACCGTTCCCTCGTCATCACCTTCTCCACCCTGACTAATTCTTCCGCATCCAGATCTTTGAGAAGCGCGAAGCCTGACAAGTCGCGGGAACAATCGGGGACGATCCCTTGAGGCGAGTATTTTTCGATCAAACGGTTCTCAGCAGCCTCCAGGGCCCTGTCCACATCGGGAAAGATATTTTCCTGCCCAACGCTTTCCATAACCCCCAGGTCCTGCAGGTACAAGTTCATTTTTTCGCGACGCCTCGTGCCGGAAAAAAGGCTGGAAAGCATGAAGGTCTCCCCGTTGCCTTTCACATCGTCACAAATGCGCTTGATCAATTCAGCCCCTGTAATATCGATGGTATCTACCCTTTT
>Ga0307929_1001668_pt1 | contig 16021 bp, 17 predicted proteins | sample AceLakmetage1330_FD_203160 | JGI IMG/M metagenome (GOLD analysis project Ga0307929, IMG submission 203160) | Saline water microbial communities from Ace Lake, Antarctica - #1330 | ecosystem: Environmental > Aquatic > Non-marine Saline and Alkaline > Saline | place: Antarctica: Ace Lake...
CTGGAAGGGACAAATAACAAGATCAAAACTATGAAACGCCAAGCATATGGATTCAGAGATTATGAATTTTTCAAGCTGAAAATAATGGCCCTTCATGAAACGAAGTACGCTTTAGTCGGATGAACCTAAAATGGTCATTGAACAACGGTGAAAGAATAGAATCCGAGAATGGATGTCCCAGGATTTACACAGGACGGAATAAGTAATGGCGGAATGAGTAATGGGGGCGGACCAAGCTATCAGTCTGAATTACTGTTATTTAAGTCAATAAAATAGATATTGTCAGGCCTTAGACTGCTCTTTTTACCCTCAAAAAGTGTTTTGTAAGAAGCCGAAGCCTCCTTCAATACGGTCCCTAATTTCTTAGAAGGGTCTTTTTAGGGTGAAAAAGGAGCTTCTAAGGGGAAGAAACGGGTGTTTTCTAGTTGCCTTGGTCCGACCCTATCGTCGCTGGCAAATCTTCACAGCCCGGCTTTTTGGATGCGATAAAATTCTGTTGGGACTACCATGCTGTAAGTTGCTGTTTTTTTGGAGTGAATTGTTTCAATGCTCAATGTTTAGCGATTTACTATACTGATTAAATATTTTTTGGGCAAGTTTAACACCACTTATCCCTTTGTTAGTAATTTTAAATTCAATGTCTGCAGTAAATGAATCTATAAAAAGTTTTGATGTTACGATATCTTCCCAAATATCAGGCATTGGCGTAATAAAAATCCCTTCAATGTATCTTTCCTTGTTTCGTTTTAATCCGTTCAGTTTCTTTTCAATATGTTCAAGTACTTCAGTCTTTAGTTCGTCAAAAAAATGATTTCCATTGATCTTTAGGGAATTATTTTCTACAAACGAGTTAACAAATTTTTGCAAACCATCATCAATTAATGTTTCATTTTCAATGATGTTTGCAAGTTTATTAACAACAGTTTCATAGGTCTTTTTCCTTGTATTTCTTTTATTATCTAAGTGTGGTTTTATTTCCCTTCTTTCATTTTCAGGCATCCAATATCCTAGACATGTTTCAACACTATTTGCCTTTATTGTTGAAGCACCTTCATTCTCTTGAGAATCTTTTAACCCCTTATCAAGTGCTTCAAGTTCCTTTTTGATGCCAGCAATTTCTGAGATATTTATAGAAATTGTAGATTCAAGATCTGCATATTCGAAACGCGTATTTTCATTGATACTTTGCGCAAAACTGCGCAATTCTTTATTTGTAAAATTTAATTGCAACTTTACCTCTGGTTTATATACTAAAAATCCTGAAGAGATGTAGCTTTTTAGGTCAATATTATGTTTTCCTATATTTGACAAAGGCATTTTGCTAAATATATTGTATGAATATTCATTACCTGTAAGGATCTTCAGATAGTCTCTTATCTGATCTTTAGTTTCTGTATCCAGTATTTCTAGTAATATTTCTTCATTGTGTTTAAAGCCATTTTTACTTAAATTTGAACTTCCAACAAAGCAGATTGCCCCATCAATTCTTTTGTTGATTCCGAAATAAATTTTAGAGTGTAGTAATGGGAATTTATGGAAAAGAAAAATCTTTCTATTTCGTTTTCTTTTTAATGATGAGAATTCATATTTTAATTCAGCCAGTTGAAGTTTCTTTTTTTCATTGGAACCAGTTATGGAGCTAAATACCATTTGAATCTTTTGTTTGCTGTTGAATCGGAGAAATTCTTTTATTGTTTCATTGCTATAGTATGCAGAAACAATGAATATGTTTGAAAATGAGTCTAATCGTTTTAATATCGATCTTGTGGATAATTTTTTAAACGAATTATCATTTGTTGATAGGCGTGTACTGTAAAGCATAGGCTTTCCCCGTTAACTAATGATTAAGATGAGACTTCAAAATAATTTTAACATTACATCTATTTTTGATGGATAATATTGACGATCGTTAATGCAATCTCCCGTCAAACCTCCAATTGTTCATACAGTCGGCGGCTCTCGTCTTCAGTTACCTGAACTCCAAGTTCGCCGACAAGTATTTGCTTGAGTTGTTCTGAATCGCCGATTTCCAGACTCCGAGTACTAGATTTTGTAATGATCCAATATTGCAAATCAACCAAGGACCGAGTTTCATTCTCTTGAATAAGTGATGCTACCAAATGATTCACGAAGTGAGCATCGGGGTGTCGGTGTGAGAAGAAATGCCCCACTTCGCAATCCGCTTGATCATAACGCGCTAACTCGAAACGATAGAGAGAGAAAAAATCACCATCCTTGAAAACCTGCATGTGATACTCACCGAGGCGACGCTCTGCAATGCGGAAATTATTTTCACCATCTTTAAACTCGACTTCTGACATGGGGACTGGAAGCCTAGGTCCAAGAAAACCAAACCCTACATCCAGCACATATTGTTGACCTTCATATTCGATCATCGTGATTCGATGTGTTAACCCAGGGTGAGTATCCTGGTTATGAATTATACGCCCTAAAAAGAGCTTCGGTGAAAACCCGAGCTCCTCTAAAACTCCATATAGCAAGCCATTCTGTTCAAAGCAATATCCGCCACGTCGCTCTACAACAATTCGATGATATAGCGAGTCAAAATCCAGTGGCAAGTCATCACCGAGTTGACATCCTACGCTGCTGAAAGTAAAAGTCGCAACATGCCGTGTAACAACATCACTCAGAAACTCGAAATTCAATTCGCGATCATGCAAATTAAGGGTTTGCAGATAATTTTGCACCATTTCAAGCCGTCCCATCACCTTCTCCACTTTATTTCTCAATATTGATAAGTATAGTTCTTACAATTAAAGCTATTATTCCAACTATTTTTATAAAATCAATCTGCTTTACAGGCATGTTAAACCAGCCAAAATGACTGGCAACAACTGCAAGCAAAAGTTGTCCACTTTTACTTGACCACGTCATTCCGTTATCATATCAAAGACATATCGTGGCCGACTCCATCCTTTTGATCTACTGTAACGTGTTCCATTTTTTCTCCTCAAGTTTGAATTAATTAAAATTGTTCATGACCATGAGGAGGAAGAATTACACTGTTAAGCTATAGACGGGTCAATAGTTTTTTTTAGATAATGATCGGAAATGGTGAATTTTGAAACATAACGTATGGGTGAGCGGCGGCGGTTACGCCGTCCGCTCCACCCGATTTGTTATAGCCTTTCTCACAGAACAACAAGTCTAAATATTATTCTATACCTGCTATTCGTGCAGTATTGTTAGGATAGGAAATTTCACGTAATTCTTGTGGAATCTCCAGCATATCCATTAGATATTCCTACTTATTATTTCTTAAAACACAGCCATGAAGGATATGTAATATTAAATCGTATTGCAACTGAACGAAAAAGAAAAATAAATACAATACACAGAGGAATTACAAAAAGAGAATGATGTGTCATATAATCAAGACCCACATAAAGAATCGTACCTATAAGTACAGGAGTGGCATACAGCTCTTTACTCAACAATAATGTAGGCCGTCCTGTAAGTATATCTCGCAGAATACTCCCGAAAATTGCAGTAATAACTCCCATGATCACAGCAATATAAGGAGGATGGCCAAGAGACATTGTCTTTTGCGTTGCAACTATAGAAAACAAAGCTATTCCTAATGCATCCAAATATAGAAACTTTGAATATAAATTTGAAAAATAACGGCCTCCTCCAAACGAAACGAGGGAGGCTATCAAAGCAGTCCATAAAAACATTGGATCAGAAACCCAGAACACAGGATATGAACCCAGAATAATGTCACGGATCGTTCCACCGCCAAGAGCAGTAACAAGACCAAGAAAAACAATACTAAAAAGATCCAGTTCTTTTTCTTTCGTTGCAATAACACCTGTGATTGCAAAAACAGCAATACTGAACATCCCGAGATAATATATCATACTATAATTCACTTATATAACGTCCCGTATCACTGGAAACAAGCGGGTTTACCGACCAACGTGACACGAAGATAGGAGTTTAAATTTAACTGGAAATTTGGCCTGAAAACCGCTGTGCTTGTTTTCCAGTGTATACATTTGTGTACGCCCGGCATGGGCGTGAACTCATGGGGTTAAAGTCCCCTGTAAGTGTTCCATGTAACGTTGTGAAAGTAACATAAATTACTAGCCGATGGCAAGGGCGTTACCGTGAGGTAGAGTCCGGAGGAAGCCTAAGTGCAAAGATGTGGGGTGACGAACAGAAATATCATATAAGGCCGAGTCTCTGGGTAAGTCAGCACAACATGATTAAGCCCAGGAACAGGAGATACGGTAAATGATACGTTCGCACATCGGAAGTTTACGTCATTTCACCCCTCAAGGGGGTACTGAAGAGAGTCCAGGAGATCTGTATTCCATGCAGTATGAAATTATTTCCAGTGAAACTACCGGTGGGGTTCCGGTATACAAACATCCTGGCACAGACAAGGAATGTCCTGCCTTGTCTGTGAAATACGAAACAAAGAAGGCAGACAGGAAATGAGGAAATACGGCGCCACGCTGAGCAATTGGAATGGAGTGAATACAGAAGTCAGCAGAAGCCATAGTAGCCAAACGCCAAGGGTAATGCCTTGGACAAGGTGAAGGGCTGAACTTTAAGGAGAGTAAAAGGCCGCCAATGGCCCTGGATATACGTTGAATCCGAATGGAGGAGTAATGTTCAGGCGTTAATTGGCGAAACCACCTCAGGATTTTATGTTCGGTTACGGCCCGACAACCTTAAGGAAACGCTCCGTGCGCGCCCTGAAAGAAGTGCCCTTGGGGTAGAGCCGCATGCGGGGTGTTGTGGGGGCTGGGGGAGGAAATCCCCCGGCTACCCGATTAACCCAATAATTATTTCCGTTTTCTCGCCTTTTTGTAGACAGTATTTTTTTCTCGCTTACCAATAGCAATTACGAAAACATACAGTTCATTATCAATAACTTCGTAGACCAATCTGTAACCACTATTCCTGAGTTTGATTTTGTAGTGGTTTTCAAACCCTGACAGCTTACTACTTTGAATATGAGGATCTGACAGTCTCTGCTGGAGCTTTTTCTTGAATTGCTTCTGGATGGTATTGTCTAGTTTCTTCCATTCCTTGAGTGCGGTTGGGAGAAGTTTTAATTTATAGCTCATCTAGAGTGACTTCCACTGCTGAAATTTTTTCATTTTGACGCTCATGAACCAGTAAACCCAATTGGTAGTCTTCAATTTTTTCAAGCAGTACTTCGTATGTTTCAGCGGGGATTAAATAGGCTGTTGGTTTGTTATGATTAAGGATTGCTATTGGCTCACCATCTGATTGGTCTATGAGCGCGGAAGGATTTTTTTTTAATTCAGAGATACTTGCTGAGCAACTTGCCAATACGGATTCCATAATTTCACCTTGGTTGAGGGCTTATTTAAAACCTCTTTTATGGTCTCACTATAGGTCTTTTAATTGGTGTAGGCAAGATGTTTTATCAATGGTTAACGTTTGAGCTCAGGGGCCGGCGGGATTTATAGCACTGAGGGGTCGGGGTCGTCGGGGTCGCGTCGGGGTCGGGGTCGGACCAAGGTATCATGCTGAATTACCGGCATTTAAGTCAATGGGATAGCTGCTATTTGGCCTTAGAGTACTCTTTTTACCCTCAAAAAGTGTATTATAAGGGGCTGGAGCCTCCTTCAGAACTGTTCCCTCCTTCTCTGAAACGACTGAGCGCCCCTTAGCTCGTAAGCCAAGTTGCTGCTGTATCTTTTCTATGAAACAATCGCTGCCAATCGCAATGGATTCACTCCAAAGACCCTTTCTTTTCTTTGCGTCAGCCCGTAACTCTACATCCACCCAATGCCTGTGCTCCTGCCGGAAATGCTCTTGATGGTCTGTGGGAAAAAGATCCAGTAGAGCCTTCCTATCAATCACTGCATATCGTTCTGGTGGATTCTGGATTTCATTGAATCCGCTTAACCTATATTCAGAGGGATGTCTCACCACTCCCGCCCTCACCATGTTGAGATCGATATAGACAATACATTTTACGAGATGCTCATCCGTTTCCACCGCAGTGGCATGGTATCTGTCTTCCCAGAAGGCTCCTTTTCGCTTTTTGCGCACGTTAAACTCCTGGGCGGTTCTTCCTGCAATCAACTGCAGGCTCTTGGCAATAACGTCCTCTTCAGTATCGACAACCAAAAGGTGAATATGATTCGAGGTCGCGATATAGTCGAGAACACACAACCCATAACGCTTTTTAGCCTCAAAAAGCCAGTGACGCCAACGTTTCCTGTCTTTTTCAAAATTGAGTAGGAACTCCTGCTTATGGCACCTGTGGGTGATGTGCCAGACGCATCCAGGTATGTAGTGTCTGTGAGCTCTTGGCATAAACAGTTTTGGGTTTAGTTTTTTGTTCCAGTAAACTTTAATCCCTTAGAAGGTTCTTTTTGGGGTAAAAAAGAATCTTCTAAGGGCAGAAAACGGGTGTTTTTGTGTATACTTTAACGATAGAACAGCCTGTTATCTTGGTCCGACCCCTTTCCCCCACGCTTCAGAATCAAAGAGCATTGGATGGATCTTTTTTTCACTCCCTAGTGATAAGATGGATGTCTTGCTTTGGCTTGGCCAGAGTAACTCGATCATTATTAAAGAACAGGATGATAGATCAGAAGGTGATGGGAAGAGACAGTAACGACCGCCGTTAAGAATAAATTTGTACTGCATTGCTTCATGGAAGAGCTTCTAAACCTATTCTAGCATTAATAGAATTCTGGTCACAACGCCATCCGTTGCACCGCTTATTCCATCCTGCTCACTCTCTATATGGCGATAGTTCATGTTGAGGCAAAATACAGGAGTTAGCCACCAGTTGACACCAAGTGAAGCAATCCACATGTCCCCTCCATCAATGATGCCATCGGCCAGGTTTAATGTGGAGTAGCGTCCACCGATTTCCCAGGCTCCCATCCCATCTTGGTGCATTGTTTTTGCAACGGGAACATTGCCAAATGTCCCATTTCTTTTATTGTAAGGACGCATTTCACCGGTAACAACCCATGATGCAGTGACGTGATACCCGTTAAACGATGGATCACCAAGATCTCTGTTTGTCACATTGCTTTGCATATACTCGGAAGCAAGCCAGAATGGCCCCCTGCGCCAGGAAAGTTCAAGGTTCAGGGTCTCTGTTCTGTCTGCGTCATGGATGCCCGTATTCACAAACAGTGGTAACTTGTTCATCTCCGGCTCAGTAGCGAAGCGAAAGCCCTCTTTTGCGTCAGAATAGCGATACCCCACACCCAGGTGCAACAGGTTGCTTTCATCCTGACTGACCAGCGGCACCCAGGTAAATCGCCCGATAAACTGACTGGCAGTCTCTTCAAAGTCCTGATTTGTATCAAACCAGTCATTAAATGCTCCAACGGCCCAAGTCGTATAGGTGTCGGCATTTCTCCCGCTCCATACAATGCCAACATTTCTTGCGGGCAACAGGGCATCCGATAGTGCACTGCGTTCCTGCATTGGTTCAAAGACCATGGGCATGAGACGGTCCATGGATATGGGCTCTTTCTGTTTACCAATGCTTATGGTGGTGTTTTTCGATGATGGCACGTCAATTCGGTAATCATAAAAAACAATTGTATCAAGATCTTCTGTCTCAAATCCCTTATCAAAGGCATTCGATGCAATAGTAAAGTTATAGACCCAGGGATTACTGAAGTTCAATGTTCCCATAACACCAAGACGAAGCGCCCTGATTTCACCGCCTTCAAACTCATTCAGATCACCATACAAACTCTGGCTGCCTCTATCCTGTGATAGCCAGGATGTTCTGTCCAGTGCCAAGGCGCCTGTGAAAATACCGGAGATATATTTACTCTCCCAACGATTCCACCTGCTGCTGTCCTCATAATTTGTAGGTACAGCCATGGATGGTGGAGTATAGGCCAGCCAACTACTCTCTGCCACCTTTTCATCGGGGTCTTTCTCATCTTTAATTGTCAGATTATTTCTTTGAATCACACCCTTATAAAGGGCAAACACAGCATATCGGTTAGTGTCGAGCATTACCTTGAAATCATCACGCGGATCTTTTGCAAAAATCATAAAACTGGAAAGTGTGCCGGGTTGTAGCTTGCCCATTAGTACACCCTCATTGGCATCAACCACTAGGTCCATATCTTCTCGGGCAATGGGATCATGGGTCACCAGACTGAGTTTTTTATCCTCAATCAGAATTTCAACAATTTGATCTTGTTTTTCATCAGTCAGATCTATCATTGTCACATTCCGAATGATTATCCTTTTGTACTTTGCTGCCTGGGTTTCTGGAATGAACAGGAAAAGGGTGGATATCAGGAAAATGAGTAAAATTACCAGGCCTGGGGATATGATTGGCTTTACGTTTATCCACCCTACATTTTTCATGAATTGAGACGACGGCATTGTTTTTACCAGCCTTATTTAGGAAACAGAAACTTTACGGCGAATTGCAGGCTCCACTCGGGAGCGCCCTCAGGCTTTTCAACATTGCCAAAGCCTTGCAGTTTAAAATCAACCGGTTGTTTACCAAAACGGGCGAGTTTACCGATACCACCGCCCAAAGGCACCGTCCATTGTTGTCCGCTGGGTTTTTCCCAGTCGGCTGTCATGATGGGTGTGGAGGTGAGATACCAGCCATTGCTCAGGTTGTAGTTGACGAAATACTGAAAGGTGAATTTATTGACGTCAGGCTCGTCACTGGGCCCTGCAAAAGACCACATGTTCTGCACCAATGCACCAACAACCCAGTCCCCGGGCATTGTCAGTGCCAGAACAGCCACGCCCCCAGACCATTTGTCTGAACCAAGTCTGTTGGAATTGGAAGGGAAATCAAAAACAGGCCCGCCGCCCCAGATGACTTTTCCGGGAGCTGCCGGGGTGAGCAGTGCCTGGTACTGGATGTTTCCTAAGCCGGATTCGCTGATACTGGATGTCGGAAGTGAAATGTTTCCATAATCTACCCCAGGAGTATTGGCATCAATCCCAATAAACGGAACGATAAAACGGTTGATCAGGGTGACATTGCCGAGCCCCAACGGATAGACCGGCTTCAATACCAGCGCGTCTGCACTTGAATCATTGGCCATACCGTCATAATGCCAGTATTCGATGGGAAAGCTGATAATATTACCCACCGGATTTTGGGATTTTTTCGCCAGATCCTCCTTTTCACCTGCAGAGGCAAAGGTGGCTAAAAGAACCATTAACAGTAGCGCAAGTACTGACTTACTGAATTTTGTTCCAATCATAAAAAGACTCCCTTACACTCAAGTTGGCGGAAAGCTAAGCCACAGGTTCGCTTACAAATGAAAAGCAAGTCCGAACAAAGGCCCATGGGTAATGGTATCATAGGTGAAGCGTTCGGGTGTGCCTACGGAACCACTGCTGTAGTCAACTGACAAAACACGATATTGAAAAACCAATGACAAATAATCCGTGGCGTCCCAAGCGAATCCACCCTGCAGATTCCAGGTAAAGTCAGAAGCGATTCCAAAACCGCCGATATCACCTTTGACCATGAGACGCCAATTGTCAGCAATTTGCGGCATCCAATGCACTCCAATAACTGGATCAATCCAATCCGCTCTGTTTTTCACCTTCTGGACACCAGAGACATTGACATCAACGTCCATATCCCACCAGCGGACGCCTCCGTAAAAATCAAGCGATCCACTTTCCATTGTAAGCCGGTATGCACCGAATCCTTCAAAAATTCCTTGGTAAATGTCAGCTCCCAGAGTGTTCAGACCAGCAGGCTCGGTTAGCTCTCCACTCAGATCCATAAAATTGTACGCCATTATAACTCCATAGCCGCTTTCATGGCGCGCCTCCAATTGAATCATTGCACCAAGCTCAAGAGTGTTCAAAATGTCGGTTGTTCCGACGTCGATATTGGCATCTTCCAAGCGACCAACAGAGGTGTCACCGGTAATATTTGGTAAAAGCGCGTAGGGAGCTATAACAAAGTCCCATTTTTCCCCGGCAACGCTTAGTGCCGGAGAGAGGCACGTCAACACAAAAAAGCCGCAGAAAATCTGTACTATTTTTTTCATTTGTCACTCCTTTTATTGCCTTGGAAATTTCCCTTCCGATTTCCAATTGGTCTTTTTAGTGCACCAGTTTAAATTGCGGTTCTATTTTAGTATATAGCGGTCGCCAGAGCCAAGCGTTGTTTGTTTAAGTCGTCGTTTTTCCAGTATTTTGTCCCCTGAATGGTGGCCTGCAGCGCCAACCCGTTTTCAGTTAATTGATAAAGCTTTATGCCAGGAGCCACATCAATTGCTGCTGCTAGAGCGTCACCTTTACCATCAGACTTGGCAGCAGCATCTGCCTGTGCACCAGCCTGCCAGCCTGTGGTTACAAAATTATCAAAGGCTTCCTGGGTGGAAAAAACAAATATTCCACGGAAGTCTTTTACCCCCAGCCCTATTCCCACACCGGCGGAGAACATTTTCATAAAAGTATCTTTGGCGGTTTTTTTATCATGTGCGACACCGCTGCCATTTCCTGTCGATACTACCAGCAGGTTGATGCCAACATTGTCAAATACGGCATACCCTGCAGAATTTTCGATCGCCTCTTTTGCACCTGGCAATTGTTTATACAGATCATTTAAGGTGACTTGACGCATTTTAAGAATTTCTTTTCGCTTTTCTTCGGATGTTTGATTTCCTCCGAAAAATCCTGTTAACAAAAAGAACGAACAAAGTACAAAGATGATGGGAAATATTTTCTTGTTCTTCATTGAGATGCCTCCTCAAGTTTAGGGGATATGGGCTTCATTTCGTTATGAAGTTAACTTTTCGGTTCAGCGGCTGCGTATAGTATTCGTCCACTGTACTTCTGTCAGTTCAACCGGTTCCTTTTACCAGCCATCCAAGCATAAGTAGTCCCACGGACGCAATCCAGCTACCAGTGATCCGGATCGCTACCCGTGTCCAGGCTGCCTGGAGAGAAATAACAAAGGCAGATGCTATGGCGATCAGGACAAACAGTGTAGCAGTGATACCTAGCAGGCCCGAAAGTCCCGGACCACCTTCCATGGTAATACCGTTATGAAAACCGTGTATTATGCCGACAACTATGACCAATACGGTAATAATATTGTTTGGAAGGCGTAAATCAGCAGCGACGAGAGCACCCAGAATCAGAAACGAGAGCATTGGCAGAGGAATGATCGGTGCACTGTTAACGATAAGTCCGACAAAACCTCCTACCAGCCAGGCAAGGGGAAAGAAGAACATCGCCCGCCTCCCCGGAGCTTTTCCACGTAGGCCGGCATACAGTGCAACAGCCATTGTCGGTATCAGATCCTCAGGTGTCAACAACAGGTGTCCAATACCATCATAGACCGGGCCCATGCCAGTTGTTACGAGGTGAGCTGAGGCATCTAACGGGTTGAGTAACTCTGCTGATGAAGCTATACCGAAAAATAGCAGTGCTATTATTGATTGATACCCTTTCATGCTACCGCCTGCCACAGAAAGAAAATACCCATTGCTGCTATTAATGCTCCGGAACCACGCAGCACGAGCTTGCCCAAGGGCCAACGATTAATCAGGCCGATGACGATGCCGACCCCGTGTAAACATCCGGTGGCGAAGACAAAACCCATGCTATAAAGAATCCCGCTTTGGCCGGGCGGCAGCTCAGTACCATGGGCATGGCCATGAAAAATCGCAAAACAGCCGACAAGGGTTGCCGCAACTATCAATTTTGTGCGTATCTCTCCAAGAACCATAATTCCCAGCACGATCGCGGAGACCGCTATGCCAATTTCAATGCCTGGCAAAGGAATACCGAGTAATCCCATCATGGCCCCGAATGACATTACCAGGGGAAAGATAATCGGGAGAGTCCACATCGCAGGGTTACCAAGTTGCGCACCCCAAAGCCCAACGGCAATCATGGCTAAAACATGGTCAAGCCCGGACCAGGGATGTCCAAATCCGGTCAAAAAACTTACAGCCTGGCCCTGTTGAACATGGGCATGAGCAGGCGAGGTGAAGGCAAAAAAGCCCACCAGTACCGATAGCCATACAAGCGAATCCAAATGTCTCATTTTCTTTTTCATTTGAAAAGGCCTCCAAAGAGAATAACGGTGCGCTGAATAGTCCAATATGCACCCAGGCTACCTACTGTATAACCAGGTATTGCCAGAGCCCACCGTGGCCAACGAACTTCAAGAGTCCTAAACGACCAAGCCAGTGCCAGGGCTATGAAGACAAAGGCGAGTTGTCCAAATTCTACACCGACATTAAAACTCAGTAGAGCCCAGGGAAGTTCAGCTTTAGGCATCCCGGTTGTGGAGAGACCACTTGCAAACCCGAAGCCGTGGAGCAGGCCGAATACAAAGGCAACGATCCAGGGATAGCGAATGGTAAGACTGGTCTCACCCCGCCAGGAACGGACGATTTCCGGTCCCAGGAAAAGTATGCTGAGAGCAACAGCGGCATTCAGGGGCGGCAAAGGAATACTTGCAAAACCGAGGGTGGCAAGGGCGAGGGTAATGCTGTGGGCAATAGTAAAGGAAGTGATAGTCTTGATCAGCATCATCCTGCTCTTCACAATGAGCAGCAGACCGAGTACGAAGAGGAGATGGTCAACACCGAGAAGAATATGGTAAAAGCCAAGACCGATATATTCCCCTGCTGTAGCATACCATGACCGTTCACCCCGCAATTCAACAAAAGGTCTGGTTGGCCGGACTACTGCAGTCATTATAGTCGAATCAAGCCGGGTCAGTCGTACATATACATCTGTTATGGTGGATTCAAGCCCAGGGAACCGGAGAATGTCCCCCTCGATGCTCTTTTGGTCAACTTTAACCACCCAGCGGAATATGATCGAATCTGTCATGCGGCGCTCTGTTGGCTGGACAATGTTCTTCCATTTTTCAGGCATCTGCAAGTGGGCGGGGTGCGGTTTACCGTAATAGATAGGTGCCTTCCAGGTCACATCATACCTGTCCGATGCCAGTTGTTTTATTTCCAGCGTGCCCGGTTGGGATTCGTGGGCAAAGGTCGGTACTATAGAGCATGCAATAAACAGGAACGATATCAGAAACCAGGAGAAACGCATTATTGCTGTTTCTCCTGAGCTGCCGGTGCTGTTGACACTGCCTGGCTAGTTTTCACTCCATTTTCGGAACGTTCAAATTCAACGGTGTATTTTTTACGTAACTCCTTATAGATGTTTTCTTTGAGTTCCTTTTTGTTAGCGGCGCTCCATTCCCATTCAATGGTTCCCCTGATTTTATCCAACTGTGGTAGACTGCCTGCAACATAATCGGAGACAAAAATCAGGTGCAGGCCGTACCCAGACTGAATGGGACCAGTCCATTGTCCAGGGGTAAGTTTTAATAACTCAAGGCTGAATGGTTTCCCAAATAACTTTGCAATTTCGCTTACACGAGTAAGGGTAAATGATTTTGGTTGCATCAACCTGTCCCCTAATGAATCCGGATCAGTTCTATTTCCTTCATCCAATAATAGTGACAGGATTCGTTCTGCCTCATCTTCTGCGGCGATGCCGCGATGAGCTATATCAACAAAGATGTGGCGAAACGCTATTTGTGGTTCAGTTATAAACTTTTCAGAATTATTATCCAGAAATTGTTGAAGCTGGTCATCTGTGGGAACTGCAATTCCAGCCAGCTCATCACTCATCAAATCCATTTTTTGTCTCAGGCGGTTACGAATGACTGAGTCATTCTTATCAAACCCAAGTGCCAACGCTTCCCGGTATAGTATCTCTTCGCGCAGATAATTATCTATGAGCCCCTGTTCTTCCTCTTTGGATGGCGTTCGTTGTCGAGTCCTGGCATAATTTGCCTTCAGAAATGCAATCTGACCATCTGTAATAATGATCTGGCTAGATTGTGAATCAGCCGGATCATCATAGACCTTGAAAATCAGAAACAATACTGCACCAATTAGTAAAAAGTGAAACAGGGGCTCTTTTATAAATGCTTTCATCTGCGAAGTGGCCCTGTTAAGGCGTGTACCAGATAGGCGAAGAGTAGGCTCGTTCCTGCTGGATAAGCTTTGCTTCCTTTGGTATCTTCGCACCAAGGCGTACCTTGTCATACAGCACCCAGCGTGGTGTCGGAATCTCCAGAATTCGAGTGTAATAGAAGGCCGTTACGGCTGGGTCAAAGTCTGGATCAGTCCAAATCGCACTTAGCTCAGCAGCTCCGATGGTGTTAGTCCAGGTTGCTGCCTCCGTATCAACGGTATTACCAACTGGTGTCTTGCAGCGCCCATCCTCAGCGATAGAGCGACCATCTGAAACAGCTACATCATAAATACGTTCATGGGTTTTACCATCTTTGTCAAGCCAGCCTTTGATAATCTGGACACGGTCAAGATTGGCACCAATAGGATCACGCAACGCTATGATCATAAAGTTTGGTCCCTTGTCTGCGGAGGATTTGCTAAGGTTTCCGCCCATGGGAACGCCCTTCTTATAGCCTATGAAGGCAGGAGTACGGCTTCGCAGATCATCATCCTCAAACTCCCACCCACCGAAAAATCGTACCAGCATACGGGGACCAGTAGTGGCGTAAGTCTCTTTGCGCTCCATGGCGTCAAAAATTGCCTCACGTGTATTCTCAATGGCCCATACACCTTGATAGCCAGAGGCTGACAATTCATAGCCTTCAATGGCGCCTAGCTTTGATTTTACAAAGGGATGCGCCACCCGTGTTGCTGATGGCTCTACGCTGGTGGATTTACCGAAGAAGTTGTCTTCCTCGGCAGTGGCGAGAGAAGTGTGGCTATCCGTGGCACCAATCATACCAAATTTGTAGGGATTTGTTCCGAGTTGTTGCTCAAGAACGAGGCCATTCTTCAGTGCCTCACGTGCATATTCCCGCTTCAACATATCGGGAGTCTTGAGTTGGGTGAGATCGAGATTTCCCTTGGCCAAAGTTTCATGATCGGCAAACTCGTCGCTGGGTGACAGTGAGGGATGTGTTTCGCCATCACCTTTTATCTGGGTAACTTCATAGAGAGGTTCCCATTTGGCACGCAGTTCCACATAGTTTTTATCGACCTTACCACCGGCATAGGTGTCGACCATGGGGAACATCCAGCCGTTAGAAAGGTTACCATTATGAGCGATTGCAAAAGTCTGGCCACCTGTTTTGGTTTTGTAGTCGGCTAGCCATTGATAGAGATCCAGGGGATCCGTGGTGCCCAACGGTGGTTGAGTGGTCAGCGGAATCACCATACGAGCACGGACACCATCGTCACGTAAGATCACGTTGCGATGCAGGTTGAAGCCTTTAGGGACTGAGGTCCATTCGAAGCCGATCAGCGCCGTGAACCTGCCCGGCTCATTAAAACGATCCGCTGTTCTGGTTATGTCATCCCAGATACTATTATAAATTGAAGAACCGGGAGAATATTGACTGACAAGCTCTTCCGGTATAGTCATCTGTGAAAAGTTGGTGATCAGGTCAAAAGCAGCTTTTCCTGCAGCCTCACCCCCTTTGCAAAACCTTCAGCCCATTCTTTACCTTTCGGAATTGCCATAACATTAGGTGCTCCACGCTGGATATCAGTTGCAACACCCATCATGTCAGAATGGTCGGTGATTACCAGCCAGTCCAGTGGGCGACTCAGCTTTACTGGTAGCCCTGTCGACGATTTGATTTCTTCACCACGAGCAAGCCGATATGCTTCTTCGTGACCGAGTGTATTGCCAAACAAGCCAGCATCTAGCGATAGCCCTGTGTGCAAGTGGGTATCACCCCAATAGACCTGACTAGGGAAGTTTCGCTGGGCATAGGGCGAATAGGCCTTACCGGGATAGAGTCCACTAAGGACTTCAGGGTCAGGATTTCCAAAATCCATTGCTATTGCTACCCCTGATAATGGCAGTAACATCGATGATAGAAATAATACTTTTAGCCACTGCTGTCCCAACGTCCACCAAGACAGATAGTGTAACTTATTAATTTATTAAAACATTAACGATAAAATGCCTGTTCTCGACTTGAAATTAGATTATCCTCAAAATTTACCAAATTTTGGGCGAG